>Ga0154020_10004047_pt1 | contig 17495 bp, 15 predicted proteins | sample Klosneuvirus_201_FD_109709 | JGI IMG/M metagenome (GOLD analysis project Ga0154020, IMG submission 109709) | Active sludge microbial communities from wastewater, Klosterneuburg, Austria - Klosneuvirus_20160825_MG | ecosystem: Engineered > WWTP > Aerobic digester > Activated sludge | place...
CTGCACCAAGATGCCATCGGCGGCGGAATCGTCGCAGGATTCCACAACGGCGCGTACTACTTCGTCTGGCCGCGGGATGCGATGTGGGCCGCGATCACGCTCGCCCGCACCGGTCACATCGCCGAAGCCAAAAAGGCCATCGCGTGGATGAAGGACACGGCGTATCGCGACACCGAGCCGGCGTTCGGAACCAATCCCTACACCGGCCAGACCTACAAAGGCTTCTGGAAGCAGAAGTACACCACCGACGGATACACGGTCTGGGGCGCGCCGCAGGTGGATGAAACCGCCGTCTTCCCGTGGGCCGTCAAGTACATCTACGACATCACCGGCGACACCGGCTACATCAATCTCAACTACGGGGCCATGCGAGACTCCGTACTCGCGATGACCCAGGACTCCCAAGACTCACGCCTCTACTTCATCGACCCACCCGGCACCGGCCCCGGCACCCAGAACCTCATGTACTCCAACAACGTCTGGGAAGACAGCTACGCGCCCTTCGTGTTCAGCAACGCGAACATTGTCCGCGCCCTCCGCGACGCCGCGGCCTTGTCCACAGCGATCGGCCAGACCTCTGACGCGGCCGACGAAACCAACCGCGCCAACACCGTCAAGTCCGGCCTCGACGACCGTTTGAACTGGGACGGAGAGAACTCCGACATCTCCATGCTCGGCGCGGTGTACCCATTTGAGGTGTACTCGCCAACGGACCCGCGGATGGCCCAGGTCATCAATCGCTTCAACGGCATCACCAAGCGCCTCAACAACACCGCCCCGCAGATCGAGCCCCTCGTCAACTTCAGCGGCTTCCCCAACGACCAATACGGCTGGACCGACCTGATCAACCGCTACTGGGGCGACGGCTACTGGGGCGGCGGCCAGCCCTGGGGCGCGGGTCCGTGGTACCTCTCCACGATGTGGTACGGCTGCTACTACGCGATGCGGCAAGACTACACGGCGGGCAAAGGCGACATCGACAACCACAAGTACCGCCTGGACTTACTCCTCGATCGGCTCGGTCCCATCGGCATGGGCGCTGAGCAACTCGCCCCCCGCGCGGTGCCCGGCGACCCCACCCGCCCCGGCTCCCTCATGTACCCCGGCCAGAACGACTTCATGCTCCAGGCCGCGTGGCCCAACGCGTGGGAGAGCATGTCGTTCTTCGCTGATTCCATCATGAAGTTCCTGGACTACCGACCCGACGCTCCATCGAACACGATGGTGTTCGCGCCGAAGTTGCCAACGGCCTGGAACACGATGAGCTACAAGGGCGTGACGCTGGTGAACACTGCCCTTGGATACACGCACAAAGTTGACACCACCGTCACCGAGACGGCGGCGACAATCGCGCAGACGTTCATAAACAAAACCGGAAGCCCCGTGGCCTTCTCAACGACACTGCGCATCCCGGCAAACTCAGGTGCATGCGTTTCGGTCACGGGCGGAACGGGCGGCCTCACTTCCCACGATGTGGCTCTGGGCAAGGTCGTGGTGTCGGGCTCGATGGCGACCGGCGCTAACGCAGTCACCACCATCACCATCACCAAAGGCTTCAATGCCAACTGCGACGGCAGCAACGCCCAGCCGCTCCTCACCGCCAACGATTTCCAGTGTTTTCTGAACGCGTTCTCTTCGGGTAGCCCATATGCCAACTGCGACGGCAGCACCGTGCCGCCGGTGTTGACAGCCAACGACTTCCAGTGCTTCCTGAACGCGTACTCGGCGGGATGTCAGTAACACTGTTACAAATATTCCCTTGTGCCCGGGCCCGGGAAGTGGCATACTCAGTCCAGACTGAGGAGCAAGTAGATGGCGCTTCCTGCAATACGTTCTGTGCTGGTGATACTGGTCACGCTTGCCTGTTTCGGCCTGCTCTCCGGCAGCACGCAGCCGCCAGCACAGCCTGCAAAGCCAACGGTAGTGTTTCAGGTCATGCGCGATGCTGGGATGAGCATCGACGGCGGCGGCGGATTGGTTATCGCCGGATGGTCCGATGGCACGGTTGTGTTCGCAATGGATCCAGACAAGGCAGGGAAGAATCTGCAAGCCGGAACCATTACGCCTGAACAACTGAAAGCCACCCTTGATGAGTTGAATGTTGCCGGTTTCTTCGGCGACCTTCGTTTCTACAACTGGCCGCCCGACGCGTCGCACACGATCATGGCGGGCGTTCGAGAGGGTAAGAGCACCAAGTATGCATGGGTTGAGCAACTCAGTGTTCCTTGGGGTGCACACGTGGGCGCGGATCCGACGTTCAAGGCTTTCGCCAAGCTGTGGGCGGCTTCAAGAACAATCTTGGCGTTCGCTTGTCCGACAGCGTACAAGCCGATCCATGATGTTCCGGATGTCGAACTTCGTTACAAGGCTGCGCTGAGCAAGAATGAGTTCGAAAGATAGTCACAAGCGGCGCTATTCAGCGACGCCGCGCCCAACCTCCCACCCCGTCCACTCCACATACTTCTTCTGAAGTTCCGCCGCGATCTCCGCCGCACTGAGCTCCGTTCCAAACCGCATGATCGGCTTGAACTCCAGCACCGCATGCCCGCGTTTCCAGAACGAAGCCGCGACGCTCGAAGTGTGCTGAATCCCCGTAATCACAATCGGCAGCACCGGCGCCCCCGTCTTTCGGATCATCAACCCCACCCCCGCCTGAAACGGCTTCAACATCCGCGGCGGATCCTCAATCCCCCCCTCAGGGAAGATCCCCAAGACGCCGCCATCAGAGACATGCTTCATCGCCTCACGCGTCCCGCTCGCATCCCGCTTCTTGCGATCTACGAAGATCACCCGCCCCCATTGCCAGAAACCCTCCGCCAGCGGATACCGCATGTCCGAAGCCATGATCCACCGAATCTCAAACGGGCACGCGGCGATCGCCAGCACCGGGTCCACACCCGACGTGTGGTTCACTACCACGATCAGCGGCCCCGCCTGAACGACGTTCGGCCTGTTGTGCTCGCCAATCACCTTCAAATGCTGCATGTGCCGCGCATATCGCCGCACAAACCGCCACATCAGCCCCGCTTCCACATCCCCACGCGGGTTCTTCAAAATGAACCGACACCAGGCCGCGAAGCCCACCCATGCAAAAACACCGATGGCGATCCAAATTCCAATCACGGGCGGATGGTAGCGAACCGATTCGCAACCGCATCCTCGTCTGCACACCCCTAACATCTCCCGATGAAGGACCTGTGGGCACCACAACGCGAAGCAGCACTCGGCCGCGTCCAGCCTCTAGCCGCCCGCATGCGCCCGCGCACGCTCGACGAGTTCGCCGGCCAGAAGCACATCCTCGGCGAGGGCAAGCTCCTCCGCCGAATGCTCCAGGCCGACGCTATCACCTCCCTCATCTTCCACGGCCCCCCCGGCACCGGAAAAACCACACTCGCCGAACTCATCGCGTCCCACACCAAGCGCCACTTCGAGCGCGAGAACGCCGCATCCGTCGGTGTCAAGCGCATCCGTGAGATCATCGATGAAGCCGCCCGCCGCCTGCAATCCGGTGGCCGCCGCACCATCCTCTTCCTCGATGAGATCCATCGCTTCACCCGCGCCCAGCAGGATGTCCTCCTGAACGATGTCGAGCGCGGCGTCATCACCTTCATCGGCGCCACCACCGAAAACCCCCTCTTCGCCTGCAACTCCGCCCTGGTCAGCCGCAGCACGCTCTTCCGCCTCGAACCGCTCAACGAAGAAGACATCACCGATGTCCTCCGCCGCGCCGTCGCCGACCCCGACCGCGGCTACGGCAAGCTTCAACTCACCGTTTCCGACGACGCCTACCACGTCTGGTCTCTCAAATGCGATGGCGATGCCCGCCGCGCCCTCACCGCCCTCGAAGTCGCCGTCCTCTCCTCCCAGCACGCACTTGGCACTCGGGACTCGGCACTCGGCACTTCCCTCTCCATCGATCGCCAAGTCGCCCAAGACTCCATCCAGCAAAAAGCCGCCGTCTACGACTCCACCGGCGACCAGCATTACGACTCCATCTCCGCCATGATCAAGTCCATCCGCGGCAGCGACCCCGACGCCGCGGTCTACTGGATCGCCTACATGCTCGAGGCCGGCGAAGACCCCCGCTTCATCGCCCGGCGCCTGGCCATCCTCGCCAGCGAAGACATCGGAAACGCCGACCCTCGCGCCATCATGGTCGCCGCCGCGGCCTGGGAACTGGTCGAACGCATCGGCATGCCCGAAGGCCGCATCAACCTCTCCCAGTGCGCCATCTACCTCGCCATGGCTCCCAAATCCAACGCCTCCTACATGGCCATCGACTCCGCCCTCAACGATGTCCGCGAAGGCCGCACACTCCCGGTCCCCATGCACCTCCGCGACTCGCACAGCTCCCCTGTCGGCCAGACTCGGCACAACGGGACTCCAGGGACCCCCGGCGAAGGCTACATCTACAGCCACGATGTCCCCGGCGCTCTCACCGGGCAAGACTACCTTGGCGTGGACAAGGAGTACTACAAACCAGGCGATGCAGGGCTCGAAAAAGCCCTCGCCGAGCGCCTCGCCCAAGTCCGCCAACTCCGCCGCAAGTCGAGACCCGCCCCATGACGAGTGCCCCGACCGACAAAAAATCAGCCCTCCGCGAATCCTGCCGCCTCGCACTCAAGGCAATGACCCTAGAAGAGCACCGCCAAGGCTCCGAGGAGATCTGCAAGCACCTCGCCGCCTCCGACCTCTGGCGCTCCGCCCGAACCGTCATGATGTTCGCCCCCATTTCCGGTGAGCCCGATCTCAAACCCCTCGCCCAGGACATCCTCAAGCGCGGCCGCCTCTGTCTCCCCCTCGTCGACTGGTTCCAAAAACGCATGGCCGCGGCCCAAGTCACCGACCTCGTCCACTCCCTCATCCTCCGCCGAAACAACATCCTCGAACCCAAACCCGAGTGCCCCGAAGTCCCGCCCGACCAGATCGACCTCATCCTGGTCCCCGGCCTGGGATTCGACCGCAATGGCGTCCGCCTGGGCCGCGGCGGAGGGTTTTACGACCGCTACCTCGCCCAACCCGAAGTCCGAGCCGCCCGCTGCGGCGTCCTCTTTGACTGTCAGTTAGTCGACGCCGTCCCCGCCGAACCCCACGACATCCATGTCGGTTGGCTGGCAACCCCCGGGGAACTCCGGAAGGCCTGAGCCCGCAAAGGCCGATATTCTCTCCGATCGATGACGGATCACTTTGGCCCTCACCTCCCGGTGGGGCCAGTCAGGGAAGGAACCCCGATGCCATTGCCCAGCCAAGCCCGCCGCTCCGCCTCAGGCGGCGGCTCCATGTACCGCCGCAAGCGTCGCAACGCCCCGCCCATCCTTGTGGGTGGTGTGGTCATCGTCGCCATCGCCGCCGCGGTCTACTTCCTGCTTCCCAAGGGACAGCGAGACAAGGTCGTCCAGCCCGGCTCCGCGGTCGCCCAGCAACCGGCACCCAAGCCCGTCGTTCCCGAGCCCGTCATTCAAGAACCACCTAAACCGGTCGTGGTCGAGAAGCCGCCCGCCCCCATCCTGGAAATTGGCCAGGGAGCGGCGGCCGAGAAGTCACAACGTACCTCGCCACCCAGTCCCGCGCCGCAACCTCAGAAGGACCCGGCCCCGCCAGTCGTCGCCAAGCCTCAGCCCGCAGCGCCCGTCGCACCCGCCCCCAAACTCGAATCCGGCCCCATCGATGCGATCGCCTCCGTCGCCGCGGCCCGCCAGAAGGAACAAGCCGGCGACCTGGTCGCAGCCCGCATCCTTTACAGCCGCGCTCTTATGGACGGCAAGCTCATGCCCTCCGAGCAGCAAACGGTCCGCGAACAACTCACCAAGGTCAACGAGGACCTGGTGTTCTCGACGAAAGTCACCAAGGAAGACCCGTACGTCGATTCCTACGCCGTGAAGGGCGGCGACTCACTGGTCAAGATCAACCAGCGCAACAACCTCGGCCCGGATTGGCGCCTGCTCCAGCGCATCAACCGCATGTCCGACCCCGGCCGCCTCCGCGAGGGGCAGAAGCTCAAACTCGTGAAGGGTCCCTTCCACGTCATCGTCCACAAATCGGCATACCGCATGGATCTGTTCATGGGCCCAGCCGACAAGCAGAACGAATGGCTCTACATCCGTTCCTTTACGGTCGGCTTGGGTGAAGGCAACTCAACGCCTGTCGGCAGCTTCGCGATCCGGCGCGGAGCCAAGCTCGTCAACCCCTATTGGGTCAACCCGCGCACCGGCGAACGCTTCGATGCCGACGACCCCAAAAACCCGATCGGCGAGTTCTGGATCGGCCTGGAGGGTGTCGGCGAATCGATCTCCGCCACGGGCTACGGCCTGCACGGCACGGTCGATCCCGACAGCATCGGCAAGCAGAAGTCCATGGGCTGCGTGCGCCTGGGCAACGAGGACATCGCGTTCTTGTACGAACTGCTCGGCGAAGGCTGCAGCACGGTCAAGATCGAAGCCCAGTAGTCAGACGCCGCTGGGATGCCAGATCGTCTTCATCTCAACAAACGGCTCGATCCACCAAGGACTGTTGCACGCCTGATCGTCGAGCCAGTTCACACCGTCGCGAACCGTGACCCGCTTGACGTTGTCGGCCGCGCCCTCGCGGAACACCTTCGCCTGTTCCGCCGTCAATCCCGCCGCGTGTAACGCGTCTATATCCCGATGCGATGAGAAGTGGGGGACCAGCTCCTCGCGCACTCCCGTCAGCAGGTTGATCACTCCCCCCGGCACATCGCTCGTCGCGCACACCTCACCCAACACAGCCCCCGGCAACGGGTTGGCCCCACTCGCCAGCGCCACCACCGTGTTCCCCGAACACAGCACCGGCGCGATCAGCGAGATCAACCCCAGCAGCGAAGGCTCATCCGGCGCGACGACTCCAACAACCCCCGTCGGCTCCGGCACCGTGAAGTTGTAATAGGGCCCCGCCACCGGGTTGTTGCACCCCAGCACCTGCGAGTACTTATCCGCCCACCCGCCAAAGCACACCAACCGATCGATCGCCGCCTCAACTTCCTTCTCCGGCGTCAGCACAGTCCCCGCAGCCTTCTTCTTCCCCTTCGTGCCTCCGTGCCTCCGTGCCTTCGTGCCTGCTCCAGTGCCTTCCCCCACGAGAGCAACAAACTCCCCCCTCTTCCCCTCCAGCATCTCCGCCATCCGATACAGCACCTGCCCCCGGTTGTACGCCGTCGCATTGGCCCACCCCGGCTGCGCCTTCCGCGCCGCCTCCACCGCATCCCGCAGATCCTTCCTCGACGCATGGCAAATATGCGCGGCCACCCCGCCGTCCCTCCCCGAGATCGCAATCGACCGCCCGCTCTCCGTGCGCGGAAATGCCCCACCGATAAACAGCTTGTACGTCTTGGTCACTTCCAGCCGCTCGCTCATACGCCTCTCCGAATGGACAAGACTGTATCGCGCCCCGCGCCCATCCGCTTCCCCGCTTTGGTGGCACTGGTCACGCTCCGCGTGGCCAGTGTGCTTTTGTCTCAGCCGCTCTACCGAGGGCTATTCGCCCACCCATACTCCGCGGCCGTCGAAGAGTTGATCGTGTAGTACTGTTTCCGTGCCAGCAGCCGCAACTGCCCCGCGTTCAGGTCCTGCACCTCGGCGGCATTGTTGTTCGGCCCCTTGGGCGACTTGAACGGCGAAACCGAAGCGTCCAAGTACCCGATCGAACACTTGCCCGTGTGCACGTTCGAGAACTGATCCGACCCCGCCCACGACCCGTCGTTGTATGCCGCCTGGTAGAAAATCGGGTCCTCTTCGATCAGCAGCGGTATCGCCCGAAACCTGCTCGTGTTGCTCGGCCCGAACGCCACGGTCGGGTTCGTCGGATACAGCATGTCAAACTGGCAATCCAGCTTGATCCCCGCCATGCGGATGATCATCGTGTAATCAAAGTAGTTGTTGGCCTGCCGCTTGGCCGTCGGACACTCCATGATCTTGTCCACGGTCTGCATATACGGCGCGAGCACCGACGTCTCGAACGGATGCCGATATGCCGTTGGGTTGTTGACGTACAGCGCGTTCATCCGCCCCGCCCAGTCCAGGTTGATCGGCCCCTGCCAATACGTCCCCGGCATCTTGTTTTTGAAGTCCGTCGCATACACCGTCATGCTGGTGCACAGTTGCCGCACGTTGGATGTGCACACGGTCGCGCGAGCGCTATCCCGCGCCTTGGCCAGCGCAGGAAGCAGTAGCCCGATCAGAAGTGCAATGATCGCGATGACCACGAGCAGTTCGATCAGCGTGAAGCCGGATCGCGACCCAGCAATGTGTTGCCCGCGAGTGCCCACAAGAGAGTTCCCGTCGAGAACAGAACCGTTCCGACCCAACTCAATCTACCACGGAGCCCAGCTTTCAGCAACGTCCATCGCCTTCCTGGCTCTTATTTGCTCATTTGCTGCTTTGCTGATTTGCCATTTTGGCTTCTCCCCCCTCCACCCCATAGAACAACACCCAAGTCGTAAAGTCCGCACTGAACTCCTCAAACCGGTGCACCACTCCCGCCGGCACGAACAAAACTTGCCCCGCTACAAACCGCTCCCGCCCTTCCCCACTCCGAAACCACCCCGTCCCCGATATCACCACATACACCTCATCCCGAGTATGCGGCGTCTGCCTATCCACTCCGTCCGGCTTGTAGATTTCCACCGTCAACGACCCATGCCGAAACAGCTCAATGAACTCCTTACCCCCCGCGCTCCTCGATCGAGCCAGCGCGGCCAAAGCAGACGTCGGCGTAAGTGCATCAGCCATACCCGAGGATAACATCGACGCCCCCGCCATGAACCGCCTCCTCACCAAACTCCCCTGGCTCTCTAGCCCCCTCTTCCTCGCGGGCCTCTACCTCGCCATCGTCGCCTTCGTCACCATCCGCGGCTCGTGGATCGACCCAACCACCATCAACAACTTCACCATCTTCCGCTGGTCCTTCCCCAACCTCATCCACGGCGTCGATCTCTACTCACTCCACCCCGATCAACACGAAGACCTCTACAAGTACAGCCCAACTTTCGCCCTCTTCATGGCCCCACTCCACATCCTGCCGCGCCCCGCGGGCCTACTCCTCTGGAACATCCTCAACGCGTTCGTCCCGTTCTGGGCAATCCAACGCCTCAAAACCTCCGCAGGTGCCAAAGCCTTCATCCTCCTCTTCATCTCCATGGAGCTCCTGGGCTCCATGCAGAACACCCAGAGCAACGGCCTCATGGCCGGCCTCATCATCGGCACACTCACCTCTCTCGAACGCCGCCAGGTCATCCTCGCCGCGCTCCTGGTCTGCCTGGGCTTCTACATCAAAGTCTTCGGCGCGGCCGCCGGAATCCTCTTCCTCATGTACGACCGCAAACCCCGCTTCCTCCTCGCCTGCGGAATTTGGGGCCTCCTCCTGGCCGCGGCCCCGCTACCCATCACCGGTCTCAACCACATCATCGAGCTCTACAAAGGCTGGCTCCACCTCATGGCCACCGACCCCGCCCACGACATGAACCACTCGCTCATGACGCTCACGCAGAGCTGGTTCCACCTCCACGTGTCCGACGTGTGGTACCTCGCCCCCGGCCTCGCGCTCCTGCTCCTGCCCCTCGCTCGCCAAACCGTCCGCCAAACCCTCGCATTCCGAATCCTCTACTGCGGCGCACTCCTGGTCTGGGTCGTCATCTTCAACCACAAAGCCGAATCACCCACCTACATCATCGCGATGTGCGGCGTCGCCCTATGGGCGATCACCGAGCCCCCCTCCATCCTCCGCACGATCATGGTCATTTTCGTCTTCATCCTCACCAGCATGTCCGGCGGCGACCTCTTCCCCTCCAACATCCGCGAAAACTACGTCGGCCCCTACCACCTCAAAGCCCTCCCCTGCATCCTCGCCTGGCTCATCATGACCTGGCAACTTCTTCGCAACCGCGCTCGGCAAATCCCACTCGGCAGTCCTTCACTCGGCACTCGGGACTCGGCACTCGGCACTTCCCCATGACCCTCCACCCCTCCACCCGCATCGGCCACATCCACCTCAAAGTCGCCGACCTCGACCGCGCCCTGGCCTTCTACCAAGGCATCCTCGGCTTCGAACTCACCCAGCGCATGGGCAACTCCGCGGCCTTCCTCTCCGCCGGTGGCTACCACCACCACATCGCCCTCAACACCTGGGAATCTAAAGGCGGCAAACCCCCCGCCCCCGGCGCCACCGGCCTCTACCACACCGCCATCCTCTACCCCACCCGCGCCGCCCTCGCCGACGCCTACCGCCGCCTCCTCGCCGCCAACATCCCCCTCGACGGCGCGGCCGACCACGGCGTCAGCGAAGCCCTCTACCTCCACGACCCCGACCACAACGGTGTCGAGCTCTACCACGACCGCCCCGAATCCCAATGGCCCCGCACCCCCGACGGCCAACTCGCGATGTACTCGCACCCCCTCGACCTCGAAGCCCTCCGCAACCTTCGCTAATCCTCCCCGCAGCCCGTGCCTCCAAGCCCCGTGTCTCCAAGCCCCCGACAGGGGGCGGTGGTTGATTGCCCCGGGCCTTGGCCCGGGGTTTGCGCCCTTTCTTGCTCATAGAGCCCCTGAAAGGGGCGAAGGCACCGCACCTTCCAGCGGCCACCAAACTTTCACTCGACTCCCCACCGATATCCTCTCAACCTTGCGACTCACCCTTCTCCTTGTCATCGCCCTGCTCTCCGGCTGCCGGTCGATGCAACGCGCAACGCTCACCGGTCCGGTGGGGCCACCCGCTCCGTCGGTCTCAACCTCTCCAACACTTCCACCGATCCCAACAGCGCGCGTTGCCCCCTCCTGGACCTCCCTCGCCCGCACCACCCAAGGCCGCCCCATCCTCGCCACCGAATCCGGCACCGGCCCACTCCGCATCTACCTCATCGGTGGTATCCACGGCGATGAAACCGAAGGCCGCACCGCCCTCGAATCCCTCAAAGACCAACTCGCGAGCAGCTCCCTCGCCACCCTCCGCATCATCCGCGACATGAACCCCGACGGCACCATCGCCCACCGCCGCACCAACGCCCGCGGCCGCGATCTCAACCGAAACTGGCCCGCCGCCAACTTCACCCCCAGCACCAACCGCGGCCCATCCCCACTCAGCGAACGAGAATCCGCCGCCATCCACAAAGACCTCCTCGCCTTCAACCCGGACATCGTCATCGTCCTCCACTCCATCGCCAGCGGCCCCTTCGTGAACTACGACGGCCCCGCGGCCACCCTCGCCGACACCTTCGTCAAAGCCGCCAAGTCCACCGACCCACACTGGAAAGTCCAACCCGAAATGGGCTACCGAACCCCCGGCTCCCTGGGCTCCTACCTCGGCATCGACCGCAACCTCCCCATCCTCACCATCGAGTTCAAACGCGGCCAGGATGAAGCCTCGGCAACGGCCGCGCTTGAGAAGGGGCTGGCCGCGATCGTGCAAACCCCACGCAAGCCCTCGTAGCCTGCTGAAACGCTCTGTTCGCCGCGATCAGAATCGGGGAGCGTCCACTGCCGCGCCCTTGGGGGCCTCAGAATCAACCAGAGAGATAGACTGTCGCCGTGACAGATGCGCCGAAATGCCACAAGTGCGGATACGACCGGCAGGGGTTGCAGTCGTCAGATGTCTGTCCGGAATGCGGCACCCCGGCGCCCATGATCGTGAGCGAATCAGTACTGCGGGACATACGCAAAGCGCAGCAACTCGGGGTCGCCTCGCTCGCGACGTGGATTATTCTTCTCGGCCCGCTGGCTGTATTGATGGCGGTGCCGGCAATCGTTCGGGGCAGGCGTGCGATGGCCGCCTTTCGAGCCGGCCGAGCAGACCAGTACGCCATCCGGGGCGTCAAAACAGGGTTGACCTGCGCCTGGATTTCGGTGGCGTTATTCGCTGTGCTCATCTTTGCTGTCATGATCAATTCCGCGATCTGAACCTGCTGGCTTGGCACGCGATCATCAGTACTATCGTCCAAGACACGGAGTACAACATGCCCCTTTCCTTCTCCGAACGCTTCCGAACCTGGTACGACTACGAGCGCGACTGCAACGCCAAGACGCTCAAGATGCTCGAGTCCATCCCCGCCGCGAATCGCTCCTCGCCCCAGTTCGCAAGAGCCGTCGCAAAAATGGCCCACATGGTCGCCGCGCGACAGATGTGGCTCTTCCGCCTCGGGGCCAGCAAAGACAGACCCGAAACCTGGGAACCCACGACATCCCTCGAACAACTCCCCGCGGCCGTCCAGACAATCGAATCCGGCTGGACCACCTACCTCGCCACGCTCACCGACACCGACCTCGAAAAAGACTTCGAGTTCACCGGCTTGGACGGCAAACACCGCCGCTGGCGACTCCTCGACCTCCTCACCCAAGTCTTCGGCCACGGCTGGTACCACCGCGGCCAGATCGCCATGCTCGTCAAAGACCTCGGCGGCGAGCCGGTGGACACGGACTTTATTTTCTGGCAGAGGCCGGCGGTGATCGAGTAGTCACGATGAGGAATCTCAATCGCGACTTAGATGTCGTTTCCGTAAATCTTCTTGAAGGCCTCTGAATTGAACGCATCGGTCTGTCGGTCGAAAAACGGACATGCCGAATATCCACCGGCCTGCCACAGACGGTTCATCGGGTCTGCCAAGAAGCTGTATGGCGAAACCGTGAGGTCATCGATGGCGACGGGCGGAAAGACCAGTTCGTTTTGCTCGATTGCCTCACCGGAACTCCACTCGTGGTCGCCGACATGATGACCAGCACAGCCCTTAAGGCTCAACACGAACAACAACGGCGCTGAGATGCCAACAGCGGTGTAGAAGCCGAAGGTTGTCTTGAGAAGGACAGACACCTCCTTTATCAGATAGGTGCCAGGAATCCTCGGCGCACCGTTCTTCAAGTAGCTCTCTACGCCATAAACCCCCGCGAGTGTGCCACTACGCATCACCCTCTGCTCAAATATGCCGTGCGTGGGTTGGTGGGCGAGCAGGCCGTCAAAGGTGTGTCGGTAGTTGTAGGAGGAGTAGTAGACCGGGTCGATTTGTCGAGCAGCATTTACAACGGCCTGCGTGCGAAAATCAAGTCGTTCTTGATCCGAAGGAAGGGGCGAAACTGTGGCACCCACCAAAAACGAGCCCGCGGACACGGGAAAGCGGTTCATCATTGCGTGATGCCGAACGCTGACCTCGTCTTCCTCACTCGCCGAAGCGAGGAATGCACGACGGATGTCATCGGTATCCATGGTCTCGATAGTGCCGCCGTCCGTCCTTTTGTAGAAGACTCCAGGCCAGGCCGCCGTCACCATGTGCGGACGCTGTCTGCTGGCGGGTATGCCGATCATCAGGACAAATCGATCTTCCCCGACCTTGACCTTTTCGAATCGAACGAAGGGGGCGGGGCGGATATTGCTCGAAATCACCTGCTGCAACTGTCGGTACGCCTTGTCAGCGTCGGGCAGTTCAATGCCGGTCAATTCAGATGCGACCCCCGCCACCTCCTTGATCCCAATTAGGATGCACCCACCGGCTGTGTTTGCAAAGGCAGCGACATCCTTGCAAAGCTCTTTGGCGATGATCTCCTTCGCGTAGGACTGCTCCTTGAAATCAATGAAGCGGTCTTCCCTAGCCACATTCAACATGGACTGCAAGTCGGAGTCTTTGATCCGATCCAAGTTGGTGGGATTTGGGATCATCGACCTCCCACCGCCCCACAAACCTTCTTCGCACCATCCGTCAGATCCGTCGCCGCCTGCATCGTCGGAATCTTCGCCTTCGCATCATTCAACAGCTTCCGCCCCGCCTCCACATTCGTCCCCTCCAGCCTCACCACCAGCGGCACCTTAAACCCAAGCGACCCATCCGGGTTCTTGTGCTTGGTCGCCGCGTTGATGATCCCCTGCGCAATCACATCACACTTCATGATCCCGCCGAAGATATTGACCAAAACCCCCTTCACACTCGGGTCCGACAAAATAATCGAAAACGCCTCCGTCACGGCCTCCTCCGAAGCCGACCCACCCACATCCAAAAAGTTCGCCGGCTCCCCACCATGCAGCTTCACGATGTCCATCGTCGCCATCGCCAGCCCCGCCCCGTTCACCAGGCACCCGATATTCCCATCCAGCGCGATATACGTCAGCCCAAACTTCGCGGCCCGCATCTCCGCCGGATTCTCCTCCGAGTTGTCCGCCAGATCCGTCAGCTCCTTGTGCCGGAACAACCCGTTGTCATCAAAGCTGAACTTCGCATCCAGCGCCAGCACCTGCCCATCCGGATGCGAGGCGGTGGGGGGGGTCAACACCAGCGGATTGATCTCCGCCAGCGTGCAGTCCTTCTCAAGAAACGCCTTCGCCAGCCCCATCATCACCACCACCGCCTGCCCAACCTGCTTCCCCTTGAATCCAAGCTTGAACGCCACTTCGCGAGCCTGAAACCCCTGCAACCCCAGCAACGGATGCAGCAACACCTTGAAAATGGCCGCGGGGTTCTTGTGCGCGACCTCCTCAATCTCCACCCCACCCTCGCGCGAAGCAATCAACACATTCCGCCGCGTCTTCCGATCCGTCGTGATCGCCAGATAAAACTCTTCTTTCCCGCCCGTCTTCCGATCCGCAATATCCGCGGCCGTCGCCACCAGAATCTTCTTAACCTCCAGCCCCTCCGCCGGCGTCTGCGGCGACTTCATCCGGTTCGTAAACATGAACCGAGCCGAAGTCGTCGCCTCCTCCGCCGTCTTCACCAACTTCACAAACCCAGCCTTGCCCCGCCCCCCCGCGAACACCTGAGCCTTCACGACCGCCAAGGGCGAAGCCATCCCCGCGGTAGCCTCCTTGAAAGCCGCGGCCGCATCCTCCAAATTCGCAATCGCGCGCCCCCCGGGCACCGGAATGCCATGAGAACGGAGAAGGTCGCGGGCCTGATATTCGTGGATCTTCATGCGGGTTCCTTGAACTCAAAGTGGGGGATCATGGTACAACACTGACCCACCCGCGGCACAGGAATCCATGAATGTCCACCGCACGCGTTGCCCGCCCAACTCCCCGTCAACTTTCCACATCCGGTCAAATCTCCACATTCCGTCCCTCTCTGGTTCTTCAGGCCGTTTCAACGGCCTTGCTCGCTTGTAGGCCACGGCTTCAGCCGTGGTTAGGCATCGCCCAACTGCGTTCGCTCTCCTCAATTCCCCAGCCCGTTTCAACGGGCTTCTCTCGATACCGGCTTCAGCCATACGGCCTCATTCATGTCGCGATATTCACCCTCGCCTTGGTTTCTCTTCCCGCCCTCGCCCAGGAACCCCCCTCCGCCGACACCACCGCCCTCGCCCAACGCCTCGACGCCGCCATCCTCCGCCACAAACTCGGCCAGTTCTGGGGCGCCGTCGTCGTCGCCAAGGACGGCCAAGTCATCCTCGCCAAAGGCTACGGCATCGCCAACGACAACCTCGACCCCATCACCCGCGACTCCCTCTTCGACATCGGTTCCATCTCCAAGCAAGTCACCGCCGCGGCCATCCTCAAGCTCGAAACTCAAGGCAAACTCAACATCGACGACTCCGTCGCCACCTACTGCCCCGACGTCTCCGAGCGCGGCCACGGCGTCACTCTCCGCCACCTCCTCAACCACACCGCCGGCCTGAACGACAGCGTCGCCATCCAACGCCTCGACTTCGACGACCGCGACGCCGCCGTGCGCCTGGCCATCGCCTCCAAGCCCAACTCCGCCCCCGGCGAAAAATTCGAATACAGCAACGCCGGCTACGTCGTCCTGGCCGCGATCGTGGAAAAAGTCTCCGGCAAAAAGTTCGAAGACTACGTCCGCGAAGAACTCTTTAAGCCCGCCGGCCTCAAAAGCTCCGGCTTCATCGACGGCATCGGCCTGGACCCCACCAAGCAAACCGCAAGAGTCATCACCTACAACGGCCGCGAACGCCGCGCCACGCTCTTCACATCAAAAACCGGCGAACCCTGGGCCTGGGGTTTGAAAGGCGCCGGCGGCATCGTCACCACCCTCGACGACCTGGTCCGCTGGGATGAAGCCCTCCGCACCGAGCAGGTCCTATCCAATGAAGCCAAAGCCAAGCTCTACCAAGTCGCCAAAGGCGGCTACGCCATGGGCTGGTTCATCGACACCACCCCCAACGGCGGCAAAAAAATCCACCACAGCGGCGGCACCCGCGGCTACCGAGCCCAATATTCCCGGTACATCGACGGGCACATCGTCATCGCCGTCCTCACCAACGAAAATAACGATCCCAACGGCATCGAAAAAATGCTCGCTAAGGAAATCCTGCCCGAAACCAGCGACTCCCTCCAGGCCGAGCTCGACCTCAACGCGCTCTCCATGACCCAGTTTAAAAGCGCTGAGTTAGACCACGGCATCCTCTGCACCGCGGCCACAGAACGCGCCCGAATCGTCCTCCGAGCCACCACCAAAGATGGCAAACCCATCGCCAAGGTCTCCATGACCAACGGCGGCGCAGCATCTCTTCTCAACCAAATCCGAGCCCAAATGCACCCCGACGGCGCCAACAACCCCGACGCCGGCGTCATGATCGGCACCCTCCCCTACACCCTGACCCCCGCAGGCAAGGTCACGCTCCCAGAGACCGTAACCTGGAGCGTCATGCCCGCCTACCACGGCACCAACCCCGAAACCGGCGAAACCAAAGTGGACCCACGCACCACCCTCGTCATCGTCGACGAAGACAACAGCTTCTGGCCCCTCATCCTCAAACTCAACCACCCCGCCGCCAAACAACTCGCCGACCAACTCGAACGCGCCGCGGCCGAAATGAAGTGACAACTCGCGGTGGCAGCGTGCGCCGATCAGAACCGAGCAGCGCAGCCGCCGCACACCTCTCAAATTTCAAATTTCAAATCTGAAGTCTGAAGTCTTGATTCCATCTCTCTCTGTCTCTGCGTCCTCTGTGCCTCTGTGGTGAAAACTCTTTTCCCCCTCACCACCTCAAAACCACCTTCCCAAACTGCTCCCCCGCCTCCAACCTCTGATACGCCGCCACCGCATCACTCGCCGCAAACACCCGATCCACCACCCCCCTCAACTTCCCCGCCCTAAACAACGCCCCAACCTCCTGAAACTCCTCATTCGACCCCATCGTGCTCCCCAACAACCTCAACTGATTCCAAAAAATCCGCGCCAGATCCGTCACCGCATCCGGCCCCGAAGTACACCCCGGCGTCACATACGCCCCACCCCGAGCCAGCGCCTTAATGCAGTTTAAGTGCGTCGCCTTCCCCGAAGAATCCACCGCCATATCCACGCCGCGCTTCGCCGTCCACCCCCGCACTTCCTTGGACCAATCCTGCCCCTTATCCAATACGACAAAGTCCGCCCCCAACTCCTTCGCCTTATCCAACTTCCACTGATGCCGACTCGTCACCGCCACGCTGCACCCAAAGTGCTTGGCAATGGACAACGCCGAAGTCGCCACCCCGCCCCCAATCCCCGTAATCAAAACCGAAGCCCCACTCCGAAGCTGCCCCTTGGTCACCATCATCGACCAAGCCGTCAGCGCGCA
>Ga0154020_10004048_pt1 | contig 17494 bp, 20 predicted proteins | sample Klosneuvirus_201_FD_109709 | JGI IMG/M metagenome (GOLD analysis project Ga0154020, IMG submission 109709) | Active sludge microbial communities from wastewater, Klosterneuburg, Austria - Klosneuvirus_20160825_MG | ecosystem: Engineered > WWTP > Aerobic digester > Activated sludge | place...
CGGATCCCGGAGTGCCCCATGGCTTTTGGCGAACGCATCAAGGCCCGACGTGAAGAGTTGGGCTGGACTCAGGAGCTATTGGCCCAACGGGCCCAGCTCAGCAAGGGATTCTTGTCGGACGTCGAGAACGGCAAACGCAGTATCCGAGCCGAAAAGCTTCTTGATCTGGCCCGAGAGCTCTCGGTCTCGCTCGACTACCTCATGACCGGCACGGCGGCCGAAGGGCCAATCCCTAAGGATATTGAAATCCCCGCCACGCTCGGTCAGTTCGCCGAACAAGAGGGTCTCGGGTTTCGCAAGGTCCTCATGTTGTTGAAGATGCAGCAGCAGATCGTCGCACACCGCAGCGGCATCGACCGTGCGCCCGCGGTTGCTTTCGACTGGCGCAGATTCTACGACTCGGTCAAAGGGTTCCTGTGACTACCCTCGACAATGCACCTGATGTCAGGCAGATGGCCGCCAACCTCGGGCTGGACTGGCGCCTTGCTCCGACTGATGCGATCATCGACTATTGCCGCAATCGCATCGCCGGGTGGGTGCAGACGTCTCCACCGATTGCCACGCTTGGTGAGCTCGAGTCGATGGTTTGCCGACATCTCCGGCTTGTGATGGAGGACTTTCACACCGATGAGGAGCTCGACCGTCTTATTGCTCGTTACGTCGCTAAGGGCGAGTTCGTGTTCGCTGCCCAACGAGACGGGTTCGACTCGGAGACGTTCGCCACACTGATCCGCTGTGACAACGCGACTCCGGTGTGCCCTGACCAGTTCGTTGCGCTCATTGATTGTCGAGGGACAAAGGCCCTACGGCGGTACTTCACGCGGTGGCACGAAATCGCTCACGTGCTCACGCTGGTCAACGGGCAGATGACTCTCCCGTTTCACCGTTCCAGGGTTCGCGATCCGATCGAGAAACTGATGGACACGATTGCTGCGGAGATCGGGTTCTATCAGCCCATCTTTGCTCCCGCGGCGGCGGCGGTACTTTGCGGGTATGCCAGCCTGGGCTTCTTCGGTGTGGACGCCGTTCGCTCTGCGGTCTGCCCCGCGGCCAGCTTCGAGGCCACGCTCTACGCGGTCATACGGCATTCGGACACTCCGATTGTCACGATCGAGGCAGGCTTGGAGTTCAAAAACGAGGAACGCCGGATGATCGAGGTCCCCGGCCTCTTCCCAGGGCTTCGACCTGAGCCGAAGCTTCGCGTGATCAAGTCCAGCGGCAATGACGCCGCGAAGCGCGCCGGGCTCCGCATCCACAACCACATGCGCGTTCCGGAATCGTCTGTGATCGCCGCGTTGTTTCACAACCCGCTCTTGGGCGGTCCCGCTGGAATCGCCAAGGCGATCGAGAATCTCGCGGACTGGAGTTCGTCCGATGGGAAGACGTTGCGCAATCGCCGGGTCGCGGTCGAGGCACAACGTCGGGGTGACCACGTGATCGCGATCATCTGCCCTGCTTGAGTCCAGGCAGCCTCCACAATCCACTTCGCGATCTTCGTCTGCGACGTCATCCTCGGCCTGAGGATCGCGATCCAATTGATTTATCGGCCATTTAGGCAGAAACGTCAAGTTTTAATGCAAAAAAACTTGACAACCGGCCCCATGCAACAGATACTAGCGGTATGGCAAGGTTCGCTATATCAGGTCAAATCGCTGGCACCATCCGCAGCCGCATTGAGGGCGGCGGTGAACGCCTGTGGCGGCTCCAGGACTTCGGCGATCTTTCGTTCACGGCGACCGCACAAGCGCTCTCCCGGCTGGCCAAGACAGGTGCCATCGAGCGGCTCAGCAAAGGGATTTACTACCGAGCCCGCGACACAGCTTTTGGGCCCAGCCGGCCCAATCCCGCGGCGATCCAGAATCTCGCCGCGAAACGCAACACCTTCTTTCCCGCAGGTTTGGCTGCCGCCAATCTTCTGGGGTTCACGACCCAGACAGCGCGGCGTACGGAACTGGCGACAACCGCCAGTAGTCTGCCGCGTAAGCTCTTCGGCGACGACATACGGATCCACACCCGCCGCCCCGCTGCATGGTCGCAGCTCCCAGCCGCCGACGCGGCGCTCTTGGACTTTCTGCGTAGGGGGGCCAGGACCAGCGAACTCTCACCCGAGGACACGATCCGGAGGACCCTCACCCTCCTCTCGGAACCGGGGCGTTACGAGCGCCTGATCAAGACCGCGAATACGGAGCCCCCTCGTATTCGCGCAATGCTCGGGGCTTTGGGAGAACAGCTCGGTCGCGACGCCGTGGCCCTCGGACGCCTGCGCACCTCATTGAATCCACTGTCGCGATACGACTTCGGAATTTTCTCTCGATTGCCGAATGCCCAATCGTGGCAGGCCAAAGCCAAGGAGAAGGCTCCGCGTGAAGCTCTCTGACCACCAGGACTTTGAGCAGGCGATCCAAGGGGCGGCGAGGCATTTCAGCGATCGTCGCCTTCGACCAGCCATCATCGAGAAGGATTACTACGTCACCGAAGCCCTGCGTGCCATCGCCAACGCGGCGGGCGAATCCATTATCTTCAAAGGCGGGACCAGCCTCTCCAAAGGGTGGGACCTGATCCAGCGTTTCTCGGAGGACATCGACATTTTCCTTGATCCGCAAACCCACACTCCGCCGTTGGTAGGCAGGGCTGTCAACCGGCAGCTCAAGGCCCTTCGTGATGCCGTCGCGCAGAACGTCCCGCTGCGATTCCTCCAGGAAGAAAGTGCGACCCACGGTGGGTTCGGTCGTAACGACATGTTCAGCTACGCGCAACGGTTCGGCGGCACAGGCGAGGTAAGAGGACGCGTGCTTGTGGAGGCCGCCATCGCCAGCGGCCGAGAGCCCACGGAAACCCGGCAACTCCGTTCCCATCTCGCGCAGTTCCTCCAACAAACAGGGGTCAGCTTGGGTTTCGACGACGAGGGATCTTTCCCGATGCGATTGCTCCATTTCAGGCGCACGTTCGTCGAGAAGCTGTTTGCCATCCACAAAAAAGTCGAGCTGTTCAAGAAGGACGCCGCGCCGGTCGGCACTCACACACGTCACTACTACGACCTCTATCAACTCTCGTCAAGACCTGAGGTCCTCGACATGCTCCGATCCGAGGAGTACGCGCAGATCAAGAACGACTACGAGCGCGTGAGCAAAGAGCACTTCCCTGACCATTACTACTGTCCCGAGAACATGAGCTTTGCGCGCAGCGATGCAATCTTTCCGTCGCCGGAACTGGCCGAAGCGTTGAAGCCTCAATATCAGGGTCAATGCGAGCTTCTCTGCTTTGGCCCTTTCCCGTCCTGGGACGAGGTTCAAGCGAGGTTTCACGAGCTTCGGGAGATTCTGTAGCTTGCCTCCATCTATTTTGCTTTGACCATCTGTCCCCGTGCCCACTCTCGCCATTGCGCGGTTTCGCCTTTGAGCGCAATCTCTTCGAGCATGCGACCGGCCAAGCAGCGAACGCTGCGCATATGTGCAGCACGGCGGACAACGTCACCCACCGAGCTCTCTTGTTCGCGTGAAGCTGTGGTGTCATGCCTGCGGGGGCCGAACGGACGTCCGGTATGAAACGACAACGCGCCGGTCGGCAAGACCGGCGTGTAGCCGTGTGGTACAGAGATCGAAGTGCAGTCGTCAGATCCGCTGCATGAGCTTCCAGTAGCACGCCTTGCTGCTGGAACGGACCGGCGGGAACTTCTCGCCACGGCTGATGGGGAGTTCCCTCTCCGCTGCGAGCGGCGAGGGCTGCGACGTCCCATCCAAGTAGCCATCGAACTGGTACCGACCTGATTCCGGGCAGGTCTCACCTGTCCGGAACCGGGTCCCGATCTGGATAGCGGTCGTCAAGGCGACCTCCTTACTTGAACGCATGCTTCGCCGTCCTAACGAAGGCCGGATTGGCACTGCGCGGCGACCCGATGAAAGTGCGGGCCATTGCGGAAGTTACGACGCCCGGGCACCAGGTCCAACATCTTCAGGACAGCCAAAGAAATCTTCCGACATCCTGTTGGACCTGGTGCCCGGGCGTCGTACTTACCATGTGGAACGAGATCGGAGGTCTCATGGGGCAATCTGGGGCGATGGACGCCATCAACACACCCGAGTTCTTTGCCCGATTGTCCCGGGGCGAACCCCAAGCAATCGACATCCTGTACCGTGAGTACGCGGGAGACATGATGACCTTCCTGCTAAAGACTAAGCGCCGACATGGCCTGCCCGAGGAGGGGTGGGCTGACGCAGTCCAAGAGGTCTTCCTCAAGTTCCTCAGCAGGCCTCTCGCTCTCGATCCATCCCAGAAGATCCGACCTCTTCTCATGACGATGGTTCTGAATGAAGCACACGATCGCGTGACCATGAATGGCAGGCGAGCCAACCACGAGAGCAATGCGCAGCGGCAGCGATTGAAAACGGCCGCGGGTGCGGAGGCAACTGGAGATGGGTTGGTCGCCGCCGAGAACAAGGTGCTCGTAGAAGGAAAGCTTGCTCAGCTTTCATTGTCCGACCAGCAGGCGCTGGCCGCCTTCGTCAAGAGCGGACCGACCCGGCACGTTGCAGCTCTTGCGGCTGCGACAGGCACCAATCCGGGGGCGGCTCAAATGCGATTCCTAAGGGCGAAGGATCGATGGATGGAAGCGCTGGATGAAAGTGAAAAACGGAAGGACACACGATGACAACCACAGCGAAGATTTCAGAAGCGCGTGGGGAGCATCGCGGGGCGGAAAATATGACCCCGGGCGAGGCCGCTACGCGCCGTTGGTTCCCTGATGAGGTCGACCTGCAGCGTCGGATTGACGCGGTCGTCCAAGAGGTCGCCCAGCGGCGACGCGACGAGGCTGCAAAGGAAGTGCCCCACGCGACGCAGCAGTTCCTGTTTGGCGAGGTGAATGCCACTGCAGCACCCGAGCAAAAGCGGCGGAGCGCGGCTCTGTCGTTGAATCAGATCGCCAGCCAGGCGTACTTGGCGATGCTGCACGCGATTCCCGAAGACCACGTGGTCATTGACCCCGAAGCTAATCAGGAATACGTCAACCGATGTCGGTTGTTGGGCGCGGGTGTTTCGGAGTTCTGCCTAAACAAGGCTCTTCTGAACGTTCGGAAGGCCGGGAAGATGCACCGCGACATTGAGCGAGGCAATCCACCGAGTCTGGGGCAAGAAACACTCGACAAGATCGGTTATGCCGCAGAGATGGCCGCGAGGTTCGTTCAGATGCGTGCGATCGAGGCAGGTGCCGATCGTCCGACGGTAGATCGGATCTTGTGCGAGCCGACACTCCGCGAACTGTTTGACGATGCGGTCCAGAGCGTCGCTCCGGGGTTCTCCGTCTACGAGTACCGCCTTGCAGCCTTCTCGTATAGGAAGTCTGGCCGTGAGTCGACGGTTCGGCTGGGCCAGACTTCGGCCCCCGGTTGGGACGTGGACGATGCGTCGTTTCGTACACTGGATCCGGATGATGCACCGGCCGCGCCGGGTGTCTACCGCATCGATGCCGGGAGCCAAGCTCTCTTCGTCAGTGCCACGCTCAATCTTCGGAGCCGCCTTGTCGCGCACCTTTCAGCGGGCGGTCGCCAAGCACTGTTGCCGCCAAGCCTGTGGGATCCTCCCACTGGCAAGCTGGTAGTCCGATGGTTCGAGGCTCCTGTTGCGTGGAAGCCACGTCGCAGCAACGCGGTTGCTCAGCGGATGAAGGTTGAAGAGAAGGCGATGTACAACCTGTATGCATGTGTTGGTTGAGTGCAGAGTTGAAGGAATCCATCAATGCGTGATCGAGAGCCCCTGTTCTACAAGTTTGACTTTCCTGCCAACGTTCGTCATGCCCCAGAGAAGCTGACCGCTGCGGTCGAGAAGCTCTCAGACAAGGAGCTCATGGCGGACAACCTCGATCCGCTGATCGACCAGTTAGTACGGAGCCACATGTTCGAGATCCCTGTCCTGTCTCCCGATAAGGTTGAGACAGACGAAGGTGAGGTGCAGATCGACGTGAGCCACGACCCGCGTCGAGCCATGTTCCGGCACGACGGCCCAGTCCACATTAAGGCGACGGAATATCGCTTTTATGTGCCCTTTAAGGGTCAGAGGGATGCGTTCTTTGCCAAGCCGTCCACATGGAATATGGACCCGCCCTACGCCGATGTCGAAGTTGGCGAGATAGTGATCCGCGTCATCAAACACGAGGAGCGGCAGGATGCCGCAGCGATCCGCAAAGAGTTCGAGCAGGTTCTTGCGAAGATCGAAACCAACCTGGAACGCCTACGCGGAGATACAAACGGGCTCGAGGACAGACTGCGGCAGACGGCGAAAGCTCGAATAGAACAACGTCGCGACAAACGGAAGAAGGATGTCTCCGTGGTCGACCAGATGGGGTTCCCGAAACGGGAGCGCCGCCCATGAGCGAGCCGGTGCCCGCGCTGCCACTTGGGACGGGCAATGGTGGAACGACCCGGGCCGAGAAAGTCGCTGAGTTCGAGAAGGCACTGACGACGCGATTCGGCGCTCGGGTGACGCGCTTCCTCATGAACGGAGTGGGGGGCTTGATCCCGGGTGTCGGCGGCTTTGTCGGAGTTGCAGCCGGAACGTGGTCAGAGAAGGAACAGGACCACGTCAACGACGTATTGAGGGCGTGGCTGAAGCTCCACGAAGACGAGCTCCGAGAGATCGGCATCACGCTCGCGGAGGTGTTAGTCCGCATCAACTTGCTCGACGAAGCGGTACGAAAGCGGGTCGAGAGCCGGGAATACTTGTCGCTGGTGCGCAAGGTCCTCCGCGACTGGGCCGCAGCAGAGAGCGAGGAGAAGCGGGTGTTAATCCGCAATCTACTCGCCAACGCCGCCGACTCGCGGCTGTGCCCAGACGACGTCGTCAAGCTCTTCATCGAATGGATACGTCAGTATAGCGAGGCGCATTTCAAGGTCATTCGTACCATCTACAAGAACCCCGGCAGCACCCGGGCCGAGATTTGGGAGATCATCCACGGCGAAAATGTGCAGGAGGATTCGGCCGAGGCAGACCTGTTCAAGCTGCTGATTCGCGATCTCAGCATGGGCGCGGTGATCCGTCAGGCCCGCGAGACGGACGGCGCAGGCAACTTCGTGCGCCAGCGACCGCGTAGGAAGGGCCGCCTCCCGGCAACGCTGTCGTCGGCGTTCGACGACGACAAGGACTATGTGCTGACCAAGCTTGGCACGCAGTTTGTGCATTACACGATGAACGAGATCGTGCCCCGCCTCGGGGAATCGCCTGCCGAACCTGCAGCAGGGCAGTCGACGCAGCCCACCTGACAAACGCAGCCCGCCGCTAGCCTGTGTTGGGGGTACAAGCCGACGGGCGCGATGCTCACTGCCTTGACCGGCCGGAGGTCTGACCTCGCGACCCCCCGGACCAGTTGCCCGGGCACACGCCCGGGCCGAGTTGCGGGGAAACGGGCGACCGGCAGGAGGTAATCCGGCCGCCCGCGAGTGGAGCCGTCAGGCGACTCAACCACCTCCGGCTACGAAATGATGCCTGCCCAACTCCATCGGTGCTCGACCCGACACAAACCTGCGTGCTGGCAAAGAGCACTCGCCAACAGTCAGGCAGGACGAGTGAGAAGGCGACGGCACTAGGTGGGATTTACACCACACGTTGGCCCACTCCTAAGGCTCTCTTGATAACGCTATGCGTGTTACACTATCCACAATGGGATCGTTCTCGCGCACTTTACAGGTACTAATTTCCTCACCCAGTGACGTGCCTAAAGAACGTAGGGCAATCCAGAAGACCATCCTGCATTGGAATCAAGTGCACTCCGCGGAACATGGAATCACGCTTCGGCCCATTATGTGGGAAGCAGACACGACACCAGAGACCGGGCGGCGCACGCAAGAGAGCATTAACCGTCAAATCGTCGATCCCGCTGACATACTGATCGCTGTCTTCTCCGCTCGGCTTGGTACTCCGACGGGAAAGGCGAAGTCAGGTACGGTGGAGGAGATCGAACGGTTCTTGCGTGCGAATAAGCGGGTGATGGTGTACTTCGCGAAACGCAGAGCGTCTGCAGACACGGCGAGCTCATTCGAGTACAAGCGATTGATGAGTTTCAAGGAGCGATTCCGGCGCACTGCGCTGTACTTCGAGTATGCGAGCATTGGGGCGCTTGCCGCCCATGTCTCGGATGATCTAGTGAGACTGGTGAGGGAGCCGACAGCAGGGGACAGCCTGAGACGTCTGTCAGGGTTTTCAACGGAGGGAGTGTTGCTTTCGTCACCAGAGCATCTCTACAAGATGGCCTCGCAGGCAATTGACTCTTGCCATCGCCGCAAGAACGCGCCACGTGTACTGCGGTTGGCTGCCTTGCACGGCCTAAACACCGATTTACGCTGGGAGGAACCGCCAGAGCTCTCGAAGTTATTTCGTGCGTTTGACGCCCGTCTCTTCAAATGCATCTGCTCCGGCGAATGGGCCGTTCAGATGTTGGTCAACATTACTAATGCCGAACGGTTGAAAAATTATCAGGGGCTGCTGAAGAAGGCTGGACGTCGCGGCGTGTTTGATCTGAGGGCTATCGTGCCCACACAGTCCACGCTGCCACTGATCTGTCCATTAGTTCTTGGCGATTCGGACTTGTTTCTCGCGACAGATCACCCTGGGTATCATCGAGCGTTCTCGGGGATTCATCTGAAAGGCACAAGGTTCGCGGATTGGGGAAGCCAATACTTCGCGTCTCTCTGGAATGGCGCTCCCTTTCACCTTCGAACTGGAACGCGGGACAACGCGAGGGAACTCCGACGACTAAAGGCCGAACTCGGGAAGCGCAGGTCGCAGTAGATAGCTACGACACTTCTGGGGCCAGCCCGAATCAGCAGGCGCCGTGGTGGCGGTCCACCTCCCGTCGCGTCCCTGCCCGGGTATCAAGCCCTCGATCAGACGCCACTGCTCGTCGGAGAGATCTCCGCGTCCCTGCTTCTGCCTTTCGTGCCCATGGTTGTCGGCATCACAAGCCCCTGTGAGTCCTAGGTACCCTCGCGCGCCATGAACTCGAGTGCCATGCAAACCAACAGAGCTCGGCGACCCAAACTGACCTGTGGCCACGCCGAGAGGAACTCCTTGAGCAGGGAATCCTGTGCGTCCGTCTGTGCGTTCCCCCCCCTACTGTTGACCCCGAGAATGGCGTTTTTGCGGGGGTTCGATTCCCCCGGCCTGCTTTGTCGAAGCCCTGCGCCACGCGAGGGCCCACGTTGGTGTCGATGAGGACCCACCATCCTGGCCCTGATAGTTGAACGGATCAGTCCGCGAACAGCCCGTCTCCAGAATCGACGCTTCTTTCGAGTGGTGCGATCGTGGTGGCGAGGCCTTCGCGCCCCAGATATGCTCCTGCACGCGAACCTGGTCTTTGACGGATTCAACTGCAAGGTCTGAGAGCGCGTGGAGGATGAAGCACCTGTTGTTGGTGCGATTGTTTTTTCCTCTCTTGGAGCTCGTTCAATGGCAGCAACCTTGTCCCGCCTCTCCGTCGCTGATCTCCATGCCGAAATCCGTCGCCGCCAGCGGACCACCGGGACTCTGGAACGCCGCCACGCACGGCTGTCCGCCAAGCTCCGGGCTTTGGAGTCTCAGATCGAGAAGCTAGGTGGCAGCGTGAATGGAAGAGCCCGGCGCGGCACCGGCAGCCGACCCAGGAACGACCTAACGCTGGTTGAGGCGCTCGCCAAGGTCGTCGGCAGCAAGGCCATGTCCGTAACCGACGCGGCGGAGGCCGTCCAAAAGGCGGGATACCGCACTAGCTCCAACAACTTCCGCACCCAGGTGAACATCGCCCTCATCAAGAGCGGAAAGTTCAAACGGGTCGGGCGGGGGGAGTACACAGCGAAGTAAGTCATAACGGCTGGGTCACGGCGCAGTCCTGGTCATCTGCCCACGTGCCCATTCCCGACACTGCCGGGGCTCTCCTTTGAGGGCGATCTCTTCAAGCATGAACCTGGTCTGGTCGTCGGTCCGTCCGGACTTGATGCTCAGCTGGGTCATCGCTCATGCTAGTCTCGTGTCTTGCTCGTCCCCGGACCGGCGGCGACACTCAAATCTGGGTGACCCATCGACCGATTACCGCTGGCGTTGCCAAGGTGGTCAAGCAGCGATTGAAAAGTAACCCGCCGAATACCGAACACACAAATATCTGCCGCGCAACTGCGACCGGCGCTGTGTACCCGAATGTTCCGATTTCACAAATCATTTATTTGTAGGCCGCACCGACGGAACCTCGAGGTCGCTCGGCCGGTATGAAGTCGGGCGGTAGAACGGCGGGTGCCCGTCGTTCTTCACCGCCAAGGCCATTCCGGCGGTGTGTTCGCCCCGCTCCCATGTTTTTGGGGCGAACCCATGAGTTGGCGCAATGAGCCCGAGCCCGTTTGGTCCACCGCCGAGGATCTCCAGGCAGTCTTTAAGGATTGGACAAGGGTTGATGTGCTCCTGTTCCTCGCCGGCCCAAGGCGCGGAGTTACCGAACTCGCGTCGGTCATGGGCATGCGGCATCGGTCCCGGCTGAGTCATCACCTGTTGCGCCTGGGCCGGGCCCGATTGGTGGAGTGTGATTGCGATGGGAGTGAACACTACTATTCGTTGTCGCCACGATGCACCGTAGAGTGCACCCTCACCGGAATCTTGATCCGGGCTCGCGCCGATGACGGTGCGGTCTGGAACATCGAATTGCCGCGTTCGGCCCGCTTGCTCGGAACGCTCACCGATGGGCTTCCCGGGGCCGGAAGAACGAATGCCCCAGCCCAGATTGCCTCATCGGGGATGCTCGGCCAACCTGTGACTCATTCGGAGATCAAGACAGTTCGTCCCGTCGAGCGAGTTCCAGTAAAGAGGCCTGGTAATCGATCAGTCGCCCGTCGAGCCAGCGCACCCGAATGACATCGAGTTCGCCGTCTTCGTCAGCGTCCCAGGATTCGATCCTCCCGACTTGCGTCGACGCAACGTCACATGCGCGCGGGGGAATCGCGTAAGGGCAGAACACGACCTCTCGCCCCACCGTCAACTCCTCAATCAGGAATTCCCGATTGGATCCCCGGGAAAGAGCGATCGCATTGGCGAACTGGACATCGACGCTTAACATCTCGACGGCTCGCCGGACCGCCACCCGATCTCGACGATGGAGACTGCTGAAAGGCGCCAAGGCGTCATGCAGCCGCATTCCCGGGTCGAAGCGCCCGCCCGGACGCCATCCCAGTGATTGCATGTGTTCGCACCAACACTCGTGCGCGATCAGGGAGAGTTGGTCAAGGATTGACGGGTTCGTCATCTGCGAATCATCCGTGCAGCCCCCCGTGTCAGTGGTCGTTCAGCGGCTCGTCCGTGCGAGCTGCCCCTGCGCCCACTCTCGCCACTGCTGAGTTTGACCCTTCAGCGCGATCTCTTCCAGGTTGGCCCGCGTCCGGTCGTTCGTCCGACCCGACTTCACTTCAAGCCGGGTCATCGCCTGGATGGTGGGAATGTGCCCCTGGTAGGTCTCCATTGCTGTGGCGTAGACGGAAAGTGCCTCGTCAGTCCGGCCGGCTCGTTCCAAGGTTAGCGCCAGGTTCATCCGCGGCTCGGGTAGATTCGGCATCAGCCGTGACGCCCACTCAAACTCGCTAGCCGCGGCAAAGAGATCTCCCCTCCGTAGGCACAGAGTTCCGAGGTTGTTATGGGCGGGCCCGTGATAGAGATCGGCCGTGAGCGCCTCGCGCAGCAGCGACTCTGCCTTTGTCTTGTCCTTGTCCATGATGGCAGCCGCGCGCTGGGTTAGGGACTGGGCCTTGGCTGAGTCCCGTCCAGCCTCAGTCTGTGGGGCATAAGGACCGTTCAACGTCGCGCATCCGGGCAGGATGAATGCGGCGGAGATGAGGGGGACGGCAACGAATGACAAGGGGGTCATGACTTGGATCCCGGCGAAGAAGGCGGTGGGGTCGATGGAGAATCCATAGTGGGGGCGTTGCGGAACAGGCCCTCCAGCACGATAACAGCGCGCAAGGGCAGATCGGCGCCAGGCGACGCGCCGCCCCCGGTTACGTTCCTTTCCGCCGGCGACAGATCGATCGCGGTTACGACATAGTCGCCATCGCGCCAGGTTCCCAGGAATGCACCGAGTTGAGGGAGAGTGAGTCCCGCAAGATTGAGCGTGGCCCGTTGGCGGATGCCGGTGGAACCCGATGCGGTCTGGGATTCCGGGGAGAGGCTCTGTAGCGCGGACGAAGGCAGCCCGCAACGAGAAAGCGCTGCACCAACGCGTGCGGCCAAGCCCGTCGCGGGCTTGGGAGGGAGCGAGGTTTCCTTGCTGTGCCACCGCAACTGCACCAGCTCGTTCGCTTGCTCGGAGACTGTTGTAAGCTCGTCCTTGGCATCTGCGATCTCGACGCGGGCCCGCACCGCGCTATGGCCTGTGGCAAGCAGGATCACGACCGCGATCACAAGGGTCGGTGCCCAGATCCGCATCATGGCGCGCTCCTCCGGAGTTCCAGAGTCAGCCGCGTGGCCTTCTCGGTCGCGGCCAACCGCGGCTCTTCGAGACGCCAGCCCTCTGGAGTCTTGAGTGCGGCGAGGAACAGGGTGGGATCTCCCGGAACGGTTACGGACAGCGAGGCGGAATCCCCCGTGGCGGAGATGGATTGTGTCTTGGCGGCCATCTCGGTGGGCCAGTGTGCAATGATGGATGCCAGCGTCAACGATGCGTCTCCCGGGATATGCACTTCGCCGGGGATCGCCTGCCGCCTTTGCATCAGCTCCATGGTCAAGTCATCCTTCGTCCAGAATACGGACAGGGCGAGCGAGTCGACGATCGAACGGGAACTCTGACGAACGGTCAACGCCCCTGCGTGCCAAACGTCCGCTCGGCGCGAGAGTCCCAGCGCGAAAAGACACGCACACAGAAGCGTTGCCGCGGCAGCGAGGGCATGTCCCCGTAGCCGGGCGCGTCGGATCGGTCGCGGTTCGAATTCGCCCGTCAAAAGGTTGAACAACGCCGGGTGGGCGTCGACGAAGCCGGGAACGTATTCTGGAGTCAAGGCAAGAGTGCCAGGGGCGAGCGTCGCGAGTTCGCTCCGGCGCAGCGCGCACACGACGAACTTGTCATTTTTGGCACGGGCGCCGACGGCCCAGATGTCTTCGGCGAGCACCGGTACATCCTCCTCGATCAAGCCCAGCAAGCCCGGGGGCACCGGGCCTGGTCGCACGGAGCCGCAGTCCTCCAGAACAGACCAGAAGAATCGTTCGGCAGTCCAAGTCTGGTTCACGGAGCAGCCCCCTTTGCCTCAGTCAGGGCAAGCGTCCTCAATCCATTCTCGTCACGAATGGTGACACTCGATTTGTTGACCACATCGACCGTGCGCCCCGTTCCGATCCTCTCCCCTGCGGAGACGATCTGCAGCTTGTCCGAGTCCGGATCGTAAATGGCCGCCTTATATCCAACTCCTTCTTTAACGATGGCGAGCAACTGGAGCCTGAGGGGTGGCGGAGGCGGGGTGACGACCGGCGAAGGTGCAGTGGGAGGAGCGGGCTCGACGATCCAGAGCGGAACTCGGAATGCCGCGGAATCGAGCGCGACCAAGCGCCTGTCATCCAAAGAGGCGGCCCGCTGGATCGCGAGTGCGGCCTGAACTTCCGCCCTCACGGGCCACAACGCGAACGCCCCGCTGCCGACCAGCCCGGTTATCCCGAGAAGTAACGCGACTCGTCGCCTCGAGGTTCGCGAACTCTTTCTGAGCGCGTTCATTCCACATCTCCTACCGCTTCGATCACGCGCCCCACTTCTGCGGCCGTTGTGATCCCGCGCCGGATGAGGTCCTCCCCAAACCCTCGGAGTGTGGTCATGCCTGTCTTTCGAGCCTGCTCCTTGAGCTCGATGGCCGAGGCTCGCCTCCCGATCAATTCCCGCTGCGCGGCATCCAGGACTAGTAGTTCAAAAACGCCGGTCCTTCCTTTGTACCCAGAGCCCAGGCAGCGCTCGCACCCTCCTCCGGCGCATTCCTTGTGAATGGTCCGGACCAGACGCTGGGCCAGCACCGCCGAGAGACTCGACGCAACCAGGAACGGCTCGACGGAAAGATCGATCAAGCGTGCGATGGCGCCCGCGGCGTCGCTGGTGTGAAGCGTCGAGAGAACAAGATGCCCCGTCAGGGAAGCTTGCACAGCGATCCGGGCTGTCTCCTGGTCCCGCACTTCGCCGATCATGATCACATCGGGGTCCTGGCGCAAGATGTGCCGCAGGCCTGCGGCGAAGGTGACGTTCTTCTTGGGGTCAACCTGGGTCTGCGAGATCGAAAGCCGCGCCCCACCCTCAGCCGATCCTGCACCCGCGAACCCGGCCAGGTCGTATTCCACCGGATCCTCGATCGTCATCATGTTGAGTTCGCACCCCCCACGATGCCCCCCGATCGCGGCGCCCTCGTAGGTGGCGCTCAACCACGCCAGCGTGGCGTAGAGCGTTGTTGTCTTCCCGCTCCCGGTTGGCCCCGTTGAAAGCACAATTCCGCTGGTGCGGCTCACCTGGGCGAGATACCGCTTCTCGATGTCCGCGGGCATGCCGAGCGCGGCGAAGCTCTTCAGGTGAGGCGAACGCGAAGGGTCGAGCAAGCGCAGCACGATCCGTTCGCCGTACGTGCTCGGAAGGGAGCTGACCCGCATGTCAATGCGCCGGGCCACGCCGGGTCTTCCACTCAAGTCCTCGCCTCTTCCGATGGTTACAGCTGCGCGGCCGTCCTGGGGAGCCCGTTGCTCCGCGACATCGAGCCGGGCCATGACCTTCACACGGCTCGTGACCGACGCCGCGATTGAGCCGGGAAGTTCTCTGGACGTGTGCAGCACGCCGTCGAGGCGATAGCGGACCAGCGTCTTGCCACGCACAGGTTGAAGATGGACATCACTGGCGCCTTTAAGAAGGGCCTCGAACAGAATCAGGTCCACCAGACGGACCGAGGGGGCCTTCCCTTGCGTCGAGAGCAGGTCGCTCTCGGCTTCGCTCAGCGCCCGGGCTAAATCCGAAGCCGCATCCGATGACACGTCGACGCGGACCTCATCGGAATCATCGGATTCGTTGCCCACCGAGTAGGCCTGATCAACGGCTGCGGCGATGTCTTCTGCCGTTCCGGTCTCAGTGGTAACAATCCGCTTCAGCGCTGTGCCGACGTTGTGCACAATCCAAGGCTTCGTGGACGGGGCCACTCGCAGACGTTCGACGCCGTTATTACACCCGGAACTGAGAACCAGGTGCCGGCGTGCAAAATCGTGGGGGATGGCCGACAGGAACTGCGAGGAAGGACCACTCAAGGCGTGGGGAGCGTCGGTTCGTCCACGATCTTCCTTCACCTCAACCTGTTGTTCGGCCGTGGACACTTTTGTTCCCTCGTTCGCACTACCACGCAACGGACTTCCATCAGATTCACTTGATCACGAGCGGCTCAACCACCGGCCAACCATCGTCCACACCCACACCTTGGGCGGTGGTCTGGCTGACGTACTTGAGGTCCTCGAAACCCCGCGCTCTCAGGATGTTCGCCCGGATGAAGACGTAGAACCGCGACCGCGACGAGTTGTTCGAGCGGCTCTTGAACACTTCCCCGAGCACGGGGATTGCACCCAGGCCAGGGATCTGGTTGGTCGCTTTACCGTCGGTCGAGAGCTCAATCCCGCCGACGACGACCGTGTGCCCGTCAGGCAAGCTGGCCGTGCTCTGGAGCTTGTTCTCTTGGCGCGGGGGCGGGAGAGAAGAGTTGGCCGCAGCCCCTACGAAGGCGGATAGTGAGACGCTGTAATCCAGGAGCAGGTGATCCCCTTCACCTCCTCCGGCGATCTGAGGCTTGAGCGTGATCTGCGTTCCCGCGGGCTTGACTCCACCGAAGCTCGTTGTGGTCACCGTGTTCGAGGCGTTCGTGCTCGCGAATGGCTGCTCGAGGACCGAATCGAGAGTTCCCTGTTGGTTGTTGGAGATGAGCAGTCGCGGCATGGAGAGCGATCGGCCATTGTTTAGGGTCTTCAGAGCTTTGAGTACGACGGAAAAGTCGCCTGGGTTAAGGACCACGCCCGTGAATCCCATCCCGTTGCCAGCATCCACGGTCCCGTTGGGTCCGCGTGTGGATAGGCCGAACAAAGAAGCGATGCGCGTACTTGTGTCGCCGCTCGAGAGCCGTTCAAGCTCCACCCCCAAATCGAGCGTCTGGCTCTCCGAGAGGCTGATGATGAGGACTTCCAGCATGACTTGAGGTTGGCGGACATCGAGGGAGTAGAGGAGTGATTCGATCTGCGCCAGAAGCCGGGGCTCGCCCATTGCGATGAGGGTGTTTGTGCCTTCATCGGAGGAGAGGGCCAGATCCGCCGATGTCGCGCGTTGTGTCGAGGTGCCGGGAAGAGGCTGGCTAGATGGCCTTGCCAGCAGGGGGTTCTGAGTTTGGAGTGAAGAAGAGGATGGTGGCGGCGCGGTGGATACGACCGGTGAAGAGCCTGAACTGTTGGCGGCCGTGGCGGAAGGGGGCCATGGGGTTGTTCCCGAGGGGGAAGCGCTCGCCGGCGTTCCCGGTTCGCTCGCCTGCAACGACAGCACACCCGATTGGACGAGTTGTTCAAGGATTGACTGGAGATCCTTGACCGGCCTGTTCTTAATGACGAACGACCGCACGGGCCGCCGCGTGGTGCCGGGCACCGCGTCGAGGCGTTCAACCAAAGACTTAATCTGCTCATGCTGACCTGGTGTTGCGGTGATGATGAGCGACCCGGTCAGATCATCGAGCACGACGCGCCAGCGTTCATCGACGGATCCCGTCGTCCCTCCGTTTGCCGGCCTTTGCACTTGCTCCACCAGCTTCCCGACTTCACGGGCCGTGAACGTCCGAGGTGTGTAAGACCGCGTCTCTACCGACTCGCGTTTGTCCAGGCCTGCGATCAGTTCCTTCCAGTAAGCGGTCCGTTCTGCGGGCGCTATTAGGAGCAAGGAGAGCCCGTCAGGCGCCGGAAGCAGTTCCCCTGGGATCTTCTCTCCTGACACGAGTTCCCGCTTTGCCGTCACCTGATTAACGAGTGTGACCAGGCTCGGAGCAGCCAGCGCCTTCAGGCGGACTTCCTCAACCGCGGTCTGGGCGCCAGGCGTGTCGATCAGGGCCAGGATCTCCAAGGCCCGATCCACCTGCGGAGCAAGGTCGGACAGCAAGACCAAGCCCCCATCGCCAAGAGCCGCAACCGTTCCTCCCGGCTTGGACAGAACTTTCCCCAAGGCCTCGACGATGTCCTTGGCCATGCGATGCTTGCCGCGGAACACGACCGATCGGTATCCCGCGGATGGCCCATCTGCGCCCTCAGTATCAGGCCGTGTAAGTCCTGCGGCGTCGGATATCTTGACGATGCTGAAGGCCGAGTTCCCTGCCGAGCGGACGGTGGTGAATCCACGGGATGCCAGCACGCGGTTGACAAGCAACCAGAGTTCCTGATCGGAGAGGTCACTCCCGGTCCGGAGGGTCACCGTTCCGGCGGCCTTGAGCGCGGTGGCGTCGTAGTCAATCGCCAGACGCAGCCGCTGCGC
>Ga0154020_10004049_pt1 | contig 17491 bp, 23 predicted proteins | sample Klosneuvirus_201_FD_109709 | JGI IMG/M metagenome (GOLD analysis project Ga0154020, IMG submission 109709) | Active sludge microbial communities from wastewater, Klosterneuburg, Austria - Klosneuvirus_20160825_MG | ecosystem: Engineered > WWTP > Aerobic digester > Activated sludge | place...
GGCTTCAGTTTGAGAATCATAATCATCACTCGGCTTAATTCCTATGAATGCTCCAGTAATTTCTCCTCTCATTACCATTTGGTCTAATAACCAATGGATAAGAGTTAGGGGCTTCATAGCATACCCATCCCTCTTATCCAACCCATACTCTAAAATAGCCTTATGGCGTTGTGCCATCGGTGCCTTAAGCACCGTTCTTAGTTGCTCCTCCATCTCTATTCTAGAGTAGAGGGCTCCATTGGGCTTTTTTAAAGAAAAAGGTTGATCTAAAGAATCACCCTTCATTATCGTCCTCCAAAACAAGCAAGGCTTGAACCGCTGCTATACCATATCTAGTAATAGAGTCAACCCTAGCTAGAAGAATTCCCTCATCTACGGTTTCCCATCTATCACATTTATAATTAGATAAAACCCTCTCTATACTTGTTTCTGTGCAATCACCAAGTCTCTTGCAACTTGTGCAGTTTGCACTCTGAGGGAGGCTCATATGAAATGCCCACCCTGTTCCGCAGCTAAGTAACAATCAATATGGCGAACATCTGGACAATCATATTGAGTACACTTGCCTTGTAAAGGGCCACGACAAGGTAATTGAGAGGCGATATAAGTACGGTTTTGATCCACCCATGTTTCTAGTCTTCTGCGGGAGGAGATAGTTCCATTCATCTCAAATTGATCTGGAACTAGATTACCTTCTATTAACTCGATTAACCGCTCTTTTGAAACGGTGGAACTAACTCTATACCCTTTTTGGCGAAGAAGTTCAAGTAGCTCACTAATATTTAAACTCGTTAAATTCATCTATACACCGTACCATGGCGAGCGCGTTCTTCTTCCCACCAGCCCTCAGTATCTATTGGAGGAAGTTCCGCCATTTTATTAGGGCAACTGGAGCAGTACTCGAAGGGACTCTTGAGTAAGCAAATGGCTCGTTCTATATGAACGTAGAAAGGTTTCTTTTTAGCAGTTTTTTCTTCTGGAGAATTCCAACGAGGACAAGCCACCTGCTGTTTACCTATCGCGCTTTGGAAGGTAATAGTAAATCTATTATTTTCACAAGTTTCGCAAGACCCCTCATAATAATTTGAGGCACAGAATATTCGACTATTTACTCTCATACTATTCCCAGACTTCGGGGCCTCCCCGTCACAAAGTACGTATAACCCTTTTGTGCCATTATTAGTTCCACCAGCTTTTAATGCTTCTTGCCTATACTCATCATGTTTATGGCCGTGACTCACTCGGAACTCCAAATTCAATTGGGTCTCTTGGGGCAATATAAATATGGACTTCTTCTTCTTGATTAGGCTGAGCGCACATCTTCCTGTACCCTCCCGCAAAGAAATGACTATCGTCTATTCCTATTGCTTCAGATAAACAGTCGGATAAAAACTTAATTCGATTCTCAGCGTCCATCTTCTTATAACGGCTCTTTGCAGAACCTTTCTTGCCCAGACCATACGTCTTGTTTAAAATGCTGTCTTTAGCAAAATAGAATCTATAGAAAACCTCATAAAGGGCTTCCTTATCTAATTCTCTAATAATGTGCGCATAATTAGGCACCACATCGCCTAAAAACCTAGACCTAAAGTTCTGCGCCTCCTTAGTTAAGAACTGTATTTTTCTTTTCCAGCTAATAACTCGGATATTATTAGAAGAAGGGGGAAGGCCCTTAAAAATAATAGGAGGTAAGGGCCACCTGTCCATTAATAGTTTCCTCTGCTGTGGATAGCATGCATCTCAGTCTTAATGGCTTCCCAGATATTTGACTCTACCTCGTCCAGTGTACCTAGGCCATTGATGATGTACCATCCAGGTCCCATAGGGAGTTCTGCGGCTCTTCTCTTTAGTTCGGCGCCTCTCTCTTTTTCGAATAGAGATAGATATTCTTGCCTAACCTTTTCCATAAAGCCAGGCTTCTTCTCATACCTGTCACGCCTATCCGGCCTACGTCTTACAGACTCCTCCGCAGGAATATCCAGAAAAAGCCATAAATCCGGCTCAGGAAGAGGGGCCTGAATATCTCTAATCCAAGTAGTGTCCAGCCCATCTAAGGCACCGTATACTAGCGCGCTAGCCCAATACCTATCAAAGATTATAGTCTTTCCGTTATTGATATGATTATTAATCGTCTCTAGAAGCTCTAGTCTGTTGATGGTCTGAAGGCACTGAAATACCATTGCATCTAGAGTTCCTTCTGTCTCTAACCACTTATCGAAGTCCGAAGTTGACATTAGGTTAATATCAGCCTGATTACCTCTCTCCGTGGACCACCAATTCTTTAAGTGCCCCTCGATGAGGTGTCCTACTTTGGTAGAATAATGGGGGAAGTCAATAACGACCCCATTTAGTTTTTCTGCTAGTTTCTTAGCATGGGTAGCCTTACCAGAGGCATCCATACCCTCAAGTGCGATAATCATTGCTATCTCCTAAAGTAGGGCTTTACATCTCCCAACTTACTGTTACCTACGTTATTTTCTCTTCTGCCTCTTTCAAGGTCCTGCTGTCTCTGAGTAATTCTTCTAGACACCGTCTCCCAACTCTTATCTGCAGCAGAGGCCATGGCCTTAATGATTCTGTAGATAGAATCGTAATAATTAAGATTTCTCTTAACTTCAATTAATCTACTATCTACTAACATGAGGCTCTTTCTTTCTGTGTCGGTCCTCTTCTTACCACTCTCATCCAATTTGTAAGTTATGTAGAGTTGAGCCTCTACAAACTCTAATTGAGACTCTGCCTGCTTATATGCATTGTAGGCATATGCAAGTTCCGTCTGGATGAAATCCTGCCAACGACCGAATAGAGTTAGGAGTTCTCCAAGTCTATCGTCCGTTAACTCAGTAAGGTTAGGGGGTAACTGACCAGTAAAAACTTGAGGCCCTGCAGGAGTATCCATAGTTGGCTGAGAAGGAGCAAAGAGGCCCCTGCCCTGAATATATTTACTAACTTCGCCAGTAACATTAAGGGCATTCTTTCCGTCCTCTAATGCAATTTTATATGTGACGTTAAAATCCGCTGGCATCTGTTCACCCTTTATCTTTTCTTTATGGGAGGGTTACAAATTTTCTTATACCCACAGTCTTTACACTCATAGGGATTTGTAGTGGCGGCAGAGAGACTAAAGTCTGGAGGTTGTTTTTTATCTGTCCATTCCTGTACTATTTTGATTTTTTGTTCTACGGACTTCCAGATGCTCATATCAAAGGGGACAGGAAACTCTGCCATCTGACAATTATTCTTATTTGTGTATAAATACACCACAATTGGGGCGTCAAAAACAGCCGCATAAATCATTGCCTGCCACTTGTGTTCTGGCTTAGGTCTATTCAGCTTTTCATAGCCGTCAGTACTAATTGTCTTGTACTCGTGCACAAGTTTAATAGTTAGATCCCCCACTAGAGGTACGTTAGGGACATAGTAATGAGTTAAAACTGCATCAGCATGTCCTTTAATCCAATAATGGGAAGCCAAAGGCAACTGAGGAGAACCGTCTATGTTCATCTTATCAGGATCTATTTCTATTTCATCAATATAGCCACAGTCTCCCCAGGCTCCTTTTCTTCCATACGTTTGTATCGTATGGTGCCAAGCATGACCCATATCGAAGATCATGCGAAGCTGGGGACTAACATACTCGTCCAATTGTTCGGCATACCCATTACACGAGTACCAAAGCATTCTGACACATTTATGAATTTGAGACGGATGAATATCTGAATCGTCTCTGCCTTGGTCTGCTTCTACCCATCCAGGGTGACCCTCACAACTCTTACAAGTTTTCCAGCCGGGATAGTCTGAAACCACGGGTAGTTTCTTTTTCTTGCCATTTAGAGACTTAAGCCATTCCTCTAATCTCTCTTTAGTTTTTAAGGCTTTTAAAATCTCGTGCTGCTGTAAACTACTCAGTGAAAAGAAATCTTGGATGCTGTTAATATGCAGCATTATTTATCCTGTCTAAGTACTCCTCCCAACGGAGTATCTCAAATTCTTGAAAAGGCTTTTTCTCTTCAAAGGCCACTACTAATTTTTTGCCATTAACTAGTGCTAAATTAAGCTGATCTTTATAAAGCCGGGTGCTTTTATTTGTGGTTACGATGCGAAATGCTGGTCTTGGCTGGTTGGGGTCCCAAGGGATGATACAATACAACTCTTGATGTCCCAGGTGATTCCTAAAGCCTAATTGGAGAACAGGTGCCTCTAACCCACCTTTTATTGCCTGAAGTTTAACCTTTTCTAGAATTAGCAATTCTAAAGAATAGAAGTCCTTATCTGTGTATTTGCACTCTATTCTAAGTTCCCCCATTTTGCGAACATCTGCACCAGCATTGGGCATCGCACCAGACGCAGGCATCATTCGACCACCTACATCTTGAGCAGTAAATTTCTCCTGACGAGAACTGATCTTCTTCTGCCTGCGTCCAGTACGAGCATCCATTGTGCCTCCTAAAATTCCTTAACGATAAAGTCCAGTTTCTTTTCTTTAAATATTAAAGTTCTAATCTCTTCATACTTATCTGGGTTCTGGGCCAAAAAGTCTGACGCCGCTTCTCTCCCTCGACCCAACTTATCTCCGGTATCTCTGACGGATAAATTCCATCCACCGTCCTGGGACAACACACCTGAGGTAAGACCTGCAACAAGTAAGTCATCATAAACATTAGCACCAAAGAAGGGGTACCCATTCTCACCAAAATAGAAAGCGTAGGTTCCCTTGGGCCCATCATGACAACCTGCTTTGCCTTTTAGCAGTTCCCATCTAACTTCTTTACCAACAATAACCTGCTTCTTTTCCTCCCCAATCTTAATCTTGGCTCCGCCTTCTACATGGAGACTGACTAACTTTCCGTGCTTCAGGGCTCTACCACCAGAGATTCTCATTGCGGGGGCAAACATACCGCCGCCAACGTTATCTCTGTATTGATTAATACCAATAACGGTGGTGGTATTCATATTACCTCTAGCGTCCTTAAGATTGAGGGCAGCGTGTAGACGGTGCATAAACTGAGTAATAGGACCGGAGGCACCACCGTAATGTTTGTCCTCAATACCGTCCTTAGCCTCTTTCTCAGCAGCCGTCATAAGGGCACCAAAAGAATCTATTAAGACAATCTGAAATAGGTTAGATTCCACCGCCCTAACTGCGGCCTCAAGGAGACTCTCTGCCGAAGAGTAGATACCTTCCTGAAAGATACCAATAGAGTCTCTAAGTCCCTCAAGCTCCTTCTCCGAATATGGAGGAAGTCCTTGATCTGCTCTAGCCTTATTTCCTAGAGCTATTTCAAAATCTGAATAGGCTATTCTAAGACCACAGTTATACTTGGCAAACTTCTTATCAAAGTGCATCTCTGTCATAAAGACAGCAAGAGCAGTATCGTCTCCATAAATACGCTGAGTATTAGCCATAATACGATTGGCTAAATAACTCTTTGAAGAGCCGTCACTTCCTATAATTTCAGTTAATCCTCCGGCAGGTAATCCCCCACCAAGGGCCACATCTAGAGTGGTAATGCCGGTAGGTCTTCGTAGAGTAAATACATTAGAAAACTCATGCCCATACATAAGGGCCCCATCTTTACCAAAATGCTTATTTAGCGCGTCAGTAAAGGCAGAGATTTCCGCTCTTCTATCAAAGCCGGTAGTTAATAAGGTCTTTGCTTCTTTCTTCGCCATGTTCTCCTCTAAATAGAAAATAACCCATATCCGAAACTAGGTATATGTGCGTTTCTTTGATCCCCAATTTTATTGGTTCCGCAGAAGTGAAAAGAGGGGATAGACTCATCTACTAGTCTGGCGTTTAGTTTGGGATTACCTTGATTTAAAAACCAGACTATAATCTCCGCCAAATACTCTGGCTCTAATCCATAATCAGCATCATAAACTTCCCAACCACCAAGGGCACACCCAAGTTCTTTTAATTTATTAAAAACTTTTTCTGGAAGAACACAATCTTCGTAATCCTTACAAAAACTCCCTGGGTCTAAGTCGGGAAGTTTTTCTTTAGCCAAGAAATAGGCTTCTCTTGCCTCATCGAGGGTTAAGTCACATTCTACGGTATACGCTTCTGTGATGTTGTGGCCATCGCCACTCCAATCGCCAAGAACTAGTTTAAATCTCTCACTCATAGTTTGTGCACCAAATTCCAAAGAGAGGTGGGAGCCTCATCTTTAAAAGAGTAAAGATACACCCCTTTTCCCCTACCAACACGTTTCTTAACCCCCGCACGAAGGCAGATCTCAAAGCCCATACAAGCCTTGACAAAGCTCTGAGCAGTCTTTGTATCCACTCCCAGTTTTTCTGCTACTTCTTCTATTGTATATTTACTACCACTAGTCATCTTCTTCCTCCAAGAGGTCTAGGAGGGTCCTAAACCCTTTTTCATCTGAGACATTGTGGTTTGGGTGTACTACAGGCTTACCACAAATATCACAACTATAGGTCCAGGACTTTCCAACTTCTTTATTCGGACCGTCAGGAGTAGAAATAAAAGTGTGTTTAGACATCAGATTCCTCAACAAAGCAAGTGAACTCAAAATCAGCGAGTCTCTTGTCCATTCTTTCTCTCAAAAGGCTCAGTTCCGCACTTTGGGCACTTAGGAATAGCAGATTCTTCCTCTAGGGGCTGCTCGCAATTAGGGCATAGGTCTTTATGTAATAGATGAGCGGTTTTAGTCTTTTCTTCGTCCGTGGCAACTGCGTACTTGTCCATGCTTAACTCCTTTACACTGTCTTGACTTATTATTTCTGTAATAGATGGGCCATCTTGAATGGTCTTTACCAGGGACAGAGGCCATCTGTGCTTGATTAACAGATTTTTTGGCTCCTTAACTTCCACAAGCTTTTCCATTACTTTGCCTCTGTCCAAGAGTATCCCTCACCAACACCAGCAGTAAGAGGCACCTTTAAATGATAGCCACTAAACGGATCAGTCATGATCTCTTTTAGTATTCTTTTGCTCTCTTTAACTTTGTGCTCAGTATCGTCAACCTCAAGAATCAACTCATCGTGAATCTGAAGAAGCATCTCTGCCCCAAGATCTCTTAACTCATCATTATGCTCTACTCTAATCATGGCGGCCTTAGCGATATCAGCAGCGGTGCCTTGAATAATAGAGTTTACAGCCTGTCTTTCTGCTTCCGCCGCAAAACCTCTATTATCTTTGTCAAAACGAGATATATTAATACCATGTAGTCTTCTAAACCGGCCGAGAAGAGTTTGTACATGTTCTACTTCTCTACATGCTTCATGCGTGGACTTGATGAAATCTCCAACTCCAGGATAAATTTCATGAAGATAGCTTTTAATTAGTAACCCTGCCTCGGGACAGGTTTTTCTAGTTCCTCCGCCTCTTCTATTGGGGACAGAGATAACAGGCAGCTTAAGCTGGCCACCTAGCTTGACTTCTCCGATGCCATAGATGATTCCGAAGCCAGTGGCCTTTAAATAGTCTCTGATTACAACAAGATCTAATTGTGCTTGAGTTGCTTTATGGGCGTCTGCCGCCTTCTTTGCGGCATAAACCTCATCATAGGGAATATGTTTTGCAAATTCTACTGTGGCACAATGAAGATCCTTACCGGACTGAATGGCCTTAATCATCCTCTCATCACCGGAGTAATGAGCCATGATCTTCATTTCTAGCTGGTCATAATCAGCAACGATTAGTCTCTTTCCGGGGGCAGCCACAAAAGAATCTCTAATCTTATAGATATCAGTCTTGGCTTTTGGAATATTCTGTAGATTTGGCTCAGAGGAAGAAAGTCTGCCAGTAACGGTGCCTTGTTGATTGAGAGTAGTATGAATTCTTAGATTAGGATCAACCCAATCTAATAATCCCTCAATATAGGTTCCATAAATCTTTGAGATACCTCTGTACTCTTGGATAAGACTGGCGTAAGGAGATGCAATAGGGTCGTTAATAAGCACCCATTCACTTAATACCTCATCATCAGTAGAGGGCTGTTTGACACCCGTAACACCCCCCTTTGTATACTTAATCGGCTTCATTTGCAATTGTGTAAAGAACAGTTTCTGAAGCTGCTTAGGGCTAGAGATATTTACAACCCAACCAGCCATCTGAGCAAGTTTAGTCTCGATATCTCTCATGGCCATCTCCATTGGCCCCATCTGAGCCCTAAGATGACCGGTCATAATGGTAAAGCCCCTTCTCTCCATATTCCAGAGAACATTGCTGAAGGGAACCTCCCAATCGTTAAAGTAATCAAGAAGAGTATAAGCAGGTCTAATATCCTGAGCCTGGAGAACTTCTAGTAGATGATTATGTACTAAGACAGAAGTATAAGCATCCAGGCCCGAGTATTCTATTGCGCGTGCTTTAGATTCTGGATTAGACAGTGCACGTAGAATAGCGTCACCAGGTGTTTCTTTGGGCTTCATTCCAAAGACTTCTTTGAACCCAATCATCTGAATACCTAGATGATCTTTGGCTGTTTCTTTTAGGCCATGGGCCCTATTTTCATTTGCTAGCCAGTCCATAACTAAGGTGTCTTTAAAGAGACCCCTAGGGGCAGCTCCTATATTAGCTAGCATGTGTCTATCGAATTTTACATTGGTACCAATTTTGACAATATTTTCATTCTGAAGAATGGCTTGGCCAAGCCAAGCGTTTCTTACAAGTTCAGCAGGACAAGCAAAACGTCTGATCCCATCAGATAAAGAAATCAATAGTGGAATATCTTTAGATATATTAAGTCCGGTGGTTTCTGTATCAAATCCAATTGGATTTCCACTCATGCCGGAATTGTAAAAGTATTCTGCTATGGGTTGAAGATCACTCTCAGTCTCCGCCCATTCAGGAGAAGGAATCTTGGTCCAGCTGCTCATATTGTCTCCATAAAAATAAAAGAGGGAGGGGCACTTTTGCCCCTCCCTCTTTTACCTTAGAATTAACCCCAATTAGGTCTGTTGGGATTTGCAGGAGGAGCGGGGAAGTTGCTCTGAGGAGCGGCAGTAGAGGCGTAGTAATTAGGAACGCCTAGAATCTCTGCCTGTCTCTCCGGAGGGTCAGGCTTGTAAAGATCTGCGAAGTTAAAAGGATTGGGAGCGATAATAGATAGATGCTCATCCAAAGAGCGGCCATCAGGGGTCTGAAAGGAACTCTTCGGAAGCCACTGAACTTCAACAATCTTGGTCTGGGCATCCTTACCTTCTCTCTGAAGATAGAATACACAATCGAAGAGAGTCAATCTCTTAGGCTCCTTATCGGTGCAGCCCTTGCCCTGAAGTTTGTAGAAGCCCTGAGGATCATAACCGCACTCAACAACCTCTTCCGGGGTGTCATTAGTGCCACAACTACAACCATAAGCAGAACGAGCGAAGTAATCAATCTGCTCATTGGTCCAGCCGCAGGTGGCAATATCTAGAATAGCGTTCTTACAACCCTGACAACGGAAACTAACCAACTTGATATTAGTTCCACAGTTGGCACAGAACATACCTACTTTAGTGTCTAAGGCAAGAATCGCCTCAAGGTGCCCAGTACCCAACTCATAGATTCTCTGTGCGCCAAACTTAACAGGATAGAGCTGCTGTTGATACTGCTGATTCTGCTGGCAGTATACGCAACCCTGAATAGTGCACTGCTCTTCAATTAGGAAGGGTTCTTGAGTGGGATTGCCCTTTTCATCCTTCTTGAAGATAACGGCCTGAGTCTGCTTATCTCTAAGAGGAACCATGTGATAGGGCATTAGGTGTGCAATATTCATTGCACAGAAGTCCTTTGCCTCTGACCCCTTAGCGCCATGATCTACCTCATAGCAGCCAATACAGGGCTTAGGAGCATAAGGATTAGGGCCGGTACCACAATAAATTTCCTTGTAGAGGACTCTACCCTGGGAGCCAGACTTCTTAAAGATATGCTTCTGTCCATGATAGAAGGGGTCAGTTCTCTGAAAGACCTGACCAGAGTCTCTGCTAAAGTACTCATTTAAGTAGTTTGAATTTAGAAATACTACAGGCTGGGCAACAGGCTGAACACTATCAGCCGGCTTAAGAGGAGGCTTCCACTTCATCCTCCAATTACCCTTTCTACCGGTGCCTCTAGAATTCGAGGCACCTCTATTGTTGATTATCTGCTGCGCGCCTTTTCTAAGACCTGATGTTCCAGACATTTTTTAATTCCTTTCTCATATTCGGGGTATGGTAATGCGCTCTTTATAGAATTGGCCAACCCCTGTTCGGTAAAATCATCTGGTTGGCACCCCCACATATCTTGTGGGTACTGAGCAATAAAAACCCCAGGTGTTCTTTTATACAATTCTTTGCCATCTCTCAACATCCCTTCATGGCCGGCAAAGTCGTTGTCCATGAATAAGATAAAGTTCGCCCTCAGTCTGGATAGAAGCTGCTTTTGTCTTTGTGACATTCGGCTACCCATGATTGCAACTGTATTTTCGTAACCATGTTGTAATAGCCAAAGCGCAGCTTTAAACCCTTCAACTATTATGAGGGTTTGCACCTCCTGGGAGAACAAAAGACGAGGATATACCCTTTCGTAGTTCCAGAGGTAATCATGGTTCTGAAACTCGTAATCGGGGTACCGTTCGCTAAACCAACTTCCAAAATCACTCTCTACATTGTTGCCATTTATGTCTTTATGAAGCCCCTGATAAACTTTATATTTGGGCTCTTGGTAGGGCTGTATTCGCCCACCGACAACACCAGCTAGATTACCATAAATGTCGAAAACAGGATAGATGATTCTTTGCTTTTCTACGTCGACACCCACTCTCATTTTGGAAAGAGTTTCCCACGTAAAACCATCTTCAATAAGGGGTGTGGGCATCCAATTATAGTTAGCTAAGGTGACCAAAGAAATAGGAGTCTTTGTATGAAAGGGATCTTTAAGCCACCACTCATCATTTTTCTTTAATACTAATCTTTTTTTATTTTCGGATATTAATGGTTTTAGGTAAGAGGTTTCGGTTTCAATAACTGAATCAGGTACTCCTAGTAATTTTAATAGGTAAGGAAAAGGGCCCGCAATATGGCAAGAGAAACAGTGAAATACGCCTAGGTCTATATTAATGCCTAAAGGAGTACCTGATTTAGAGACGTGGATTGGACACTCCATCATAATGGAGGACCCACCAGAGGACCTGTATTTCGTTCCCAGGTACCTCTGAACGAGAGCTAGTACCTGGTCTCTCATTTAGTTAATTCCCTTTTTTATAGTTTGGTAACTGAGGCATTCCTCTATTAGAAGTGGTTGCTGTTTTAGAGGTTTCTTGCTGCTTTTCTTCTTTTGATACTATAGCAGTTTTAAAATCAAAATTAGTTGCGGGAATACCGTGGATAACGAAGGCTTCTAATTTACCCTCTCTAGTTCCCGGGAAACCAAGAACCAGCTCGTTTTCCTTAGTATGGGGATCTTCCCTCTTTTGAACTCTAATAGCCATGTCACAGTCCTGGCCAATAGCATCTGCATAAGCTAACTCTTGTAAGTCTGCATCTTTTGCATCCTTCTGAGCCCCTCTATTGGCCTGAGTGATTCCTATAATAGGAACGCTAAAAGTATCCGCCGTAATTTTGAGATCTTGAGAAATGTGTGCGATAGATTTCCAATCGATAGTTCTTACATTACCCCGGTCATCTCTCATAAGATACATACCGTCAACAATTACTAAGTCGGGCTGAAATTCTTTTATTTTAGCCTGTAAAGAGCTAACACCACCCGCACTCTTGTCTCCCTTACCTCTTCCAGAAATCAAGAATGCAGGAACATGCCCATTTGTAATAGGAACAGCTAGTTCATCCGTCTGTAGTTGCCTTAGAATAGAGAAGAACCGGTAGTAATCTACCTCATTCAACTTGGCTGATTGAAGCTTCTGGTAATCTACCTTTGCTAAGATTGCTGCAACTCTCTTAAGTACCTTGGCGGGTTTCATCTCCATGCTGTATACAAGAACTCTTTTTCCTGAGTTGTACGCATGGACACCTATTGAAAGACCTACGAACGTCTTCATAGACTTAGGTCTTCCGTAGATGACAATAAAGTCTCCATTGTGAATTCCTTGGGTATCCTCATTAAGAATTTCCCAAGGCCATGGAATTCCTGTGATGCCAAGGCCACCGGCAACAAGATGATACTCTTGTAGCAGTAATTCATAAGCGTTAGATAAGGTAAGATCCTCACTTAGTTCATGCTTAGAGGAAATACCACTTACTGCCTCTCTAAGAGTATTAACTGCTAGCCAAGGATCTGAGTCTACCTGGTACTTAACATTTTCAATTACATTAAGTACTTGTACTCTGACGTAACTCTTTCTAATCTCTTCGGCAAGAGTTGGAAGAGTATCAGAAGAAGGGGTGTAAGGTAGATTAGGAAAATAGCCCCTTACAAGATCTGGAGAGGGTACCGAACCATAAGTATGTGAATTATGAAAGTGCTTATTGAGGTAAGTAAAAACGGCTTTGTGCTGCGGTTCTAAAAAGAACTCTTCTGTTATTTTTAGCTTATCAATCGTATGTAAGTCTTGGGTTTCAATGATTTTCCAAAGTAATTGTAACTCGATATTAGCTGCCACGGCCGCTCCTTATATATGATATCAGCAAAGGTTTATCCTCGCCCTTATAGCGGAAAGAAAGGTGGATCTTTCATGGATCCACCTTTCTACCCTATCTAGTAATGGTTCGACAAGGGGCTTGATAAAAGCCCTTAGATCTGAGGTACTTTGCCTGTGTCAGCAGAAAGATCGATGGGACCCTCAAAAATTTCTTTTGCCCCATCTTCTTCGAGTGCAGTCTTTAGTGCCTGTAAGGCAGCTACTACTTTAGTAGACCAACCTAAAGTCTTGATATACTTACCACATCTAGCGTCGTCTTCACGTAGCAGAGCAAACTGAACTTCAATGTAAGGATCTTCTACTACTCGGAAGAAATCAAATCTTACCTCACCTGCCTCAATGCCAACAATTCGATTTCTATTAGTGACTATCATTACTTAACAATCCCAAGTTTAAGAAGACGCTCTTTTAGTTCAACGAAATTCTGTTCTGCATAACTAAAGGCAAGATTTTTGGCAAGATACTGTGCCCAGTTGATACTATTCTCATCTTGATTACACTTTAGACTAATAGACACAAATACTTCTCCGCCATTACCGAAGTCTTTAAAGGATAAAGAACTGCTAGCTGTTACATTGGCATTTGCGTCGCCTACTAGAGAGGCCACTTGTGGCACTGCTTCTTGACTCATAATTTCTCCCTCATATACTTCGGGTTCTTCTTTTCGCCCATTGATAATGAGATTTCTTTCAACTCTCATCCAGTTTGTCATATCTACTCTTTACTCTTTGTACCGAAGCCTTGTATTGGTTTCGGTGCCGTTAAGGCTGGAGAGCTTGTTTCTCTCTCGTCCTCACATTCTTCAAATAAATCTGCAACCCCCTCCTCCTCTAGAATACTCTTTATCTCTTCATACTTCTTATCAAGTATGACTTCTTCTTTTATAATTCCCATCTCTACAAAGAGATTGTAGACACCTTCCTCTTCCGCTATAGCAAGGAATCTATCTGGGATATAAAATTGAGAGAGTCTTCTCTGTGCGATAAAAGGCCCACAAATCACCTTTTTAACAGTAATAGGCGCTCTATCTGCTTCCGCTCTAACTGCCCTAGAGGCGTTATCTAGTTTCTGATTTCTCTCCTCTCTAACAGTCTCTATGTACTCCATCTCATTTTTATGATTTTGTTCAAACTCAGAGATCAATCGTTTGAGAAGATCATCCGCCTCAAGGAACTCATCTACTTTAGCTTTTGTTTCATCAGAAACCTTATAGAACGCCATTAATATTCTCCTAGTGAGCCTTACCGCATCTTATACACTTTCCAGTTTTATCTAGCGGCCTATTCATGCCCTGCTCTAGCAAATTGTATTTGTCCATAATATGGTGGGCCCTTAGAAGATCATGATACGTTTTTTGCCCATACCCACCTGGTTGCTTAAAGTCATTTTGGCGGAGAAGAAAAGAAGTATGTAGGATGGCTAGTACTGGCTTTTTATAGGTAGTATAGTGCCCTTGTATCTCAATATCAAAAAGTTCTCCTCTAGCAGAGGTAATAGCTATTTTCTTTTTGCCCACTAGAGCACTTGTGGCAATCCCACCGACTGCAATGATAAGTGCGGGATCCACAACGTAAATAATACTCATAAGCCGGGAACGACAGGCCTCCACTTCTTTGGGGGTGGGGTCTCTATTCTCCGGCGGCCTACAGGCAACAATATTTGTATAGTAGTACTCACTTAAGAGTTCTCTACGAAGTTCTTCTGGAGAACACCCATTTGCAAACATCTTGATAACGGTCTCGTTTGCAGATACCTGAGCAAGATATTCATCCAGGAGGTGTCCGGCATTTCCAATAAAGGGAGTTCCTGACTCGTCCTCATTGGCCCCTGGAGCTTCCCCAACTAAAAGAATCTTTGCGTCGGGATTACCATAACCAAAGACTACATTCTTTCTGGTCTCACATAAACCACATGATTTACAGGAGGACCATTGATAGTGAACCTGGTTAAGAACCTCTAGCTTTCCTGTCATTTAGGTCTCCACTTACTGGGGATCTGAAGATTCTCATAAGCTATTTCCTTATTCTTCATAACTGTTCTTAGTTTATGGCAGAGTTTGTGTAGGGGAGGTATATAGACATCATCAAATATGATGACCACTGGTACTTTTTTACCTTTATAGGGTCTCTGTACCCTTCCTAACGCCTGGATAAGATCATTCTCATTTTTAAAAGGGGTTAGGAAAAATAAAGAATCAATCTTGTCATCATCCAGCCCCTCCACACCCAGTTGGCTAATAGCAAAAGTTAATTGGCTCTTCTGAACTATCGCAGTTCTTTCACTTTGGGGAGTGTCTTGAATAATTAGGGCTGCATCGGGAAAGTAGCCTGCCATTTTTATAAGAAGCTCTTTAGAGTGGCCGATGGCCAAAATCTTTCTTCCTTGGTCCAGCGCCTCCTGAATACATTCCCTTCTAAAGTCCATAATTGGCCCAAAGATAGAAAGGGCACCTCTTAACTTTCCTATATGAACAGAACCGGTTTTATCCCTTACTTTTGATTCTTCTTCCATATTTACTTTGCTTGGGGTTTGTTGAAAGTAGACTCTTGGAATAACCGTCGATTCTATATCGGAGTAAAAGACTTTACCTATATGAGCCTGATAGATGTGTTCTAACCCATCTGTTCTTTTAGGGGTGGCCGTAAGGCCATAACGATTCCCAGTGATTAGTGGGGCGGTTGCCACGAAGGTAGAAGCAGATAAATGATGTACCTCATCAAAAAATACTGCCCCGAACCAAGAGCTAAACTCTAAAGGTATTTCCCCTCTTTTAGCTCGGTTAGCTAAACTATGAATCATCGCTATCGTTATGGGCTGTTGCCAATCAAACTCTTCTTCTTGGATGATTCCTAACTTTGTTCCTTTGGGAAAGGTGACAAAGTTCTCTATGCTTTTCTGCCACTGATCGAATAGATAGGTATTATGTACTACTATAAGTCCGGGCACATTCATCATTTCTATCTTTTTAAGGGCTAGTACGGTTTTTCCTTTACCTGGGGCTAAGTTGAGAACTCCTGTTAAAGAGTTAAGAAAAGCCGCAAAAGCTGGAAACTGATTTTTGTCTTCTCGAAGGGCTATATTAGTTTTTATTCCGGTGGTTGGAAATTTGACTGGGGTAAGATCTATAAAAGGAAAGGGGAATCGAGTATATTGGTCACCAGATAAAAATTCTCTAGGAACAATTAGATGATCCTCCGTTTCCTCCCATAATGGTCTTAGTACTGTTATTGAGTCCTTCTTTAAATTAGGGTAACCCTTCGCTCCGCACCCATAACAGTGTTTTGGTCTTATTTCTTCCGGGATAACCCTACCACAGTTATCACATTTGAAGGCTGGCTCACTTGAAAAGTACTGAAGAGCCGTTTTAATTGAGGTGAGGCTAATAAGATTTTTAGGAAGCCATAGCATATTGGATACATAAGCTTTATTAGGCTCCCTCTTTACGAAGCGAAGGGCTACCACTTTGTACCTCCGATTAAACTTTCTTAGGCCATGGCCAGAAGTGGAAGAATCTAGCTAACTCTGTAAATACTGCCTCTAGTGCCTTTAGAATAATATTCTTCACTAGCCTTTCGCCCGTGGTCTCAGATGGATGCTGACCAAAAGCGGCAGAAAATTGATCCGGGGACCAACTCGGGCCAGAGTTATTATAGCCCATTTGGGGTCTAGTGTAATTATTATTTGGGGGTGGGGGTGGGGTAGTAGGTATCACTGGTAGTCTTGGAGGAGTTGGTGGTGTTGGAGGGGCCATTCCCTGCCATCCCCAACCATTCCATCCCCATTGCTGCTGTTGAGGAGCAGCTCTACCAATTGCTTGACTGTACTCACTTTTACAAGAAAAATTAAATGGGCATTCTCTACATTCCTGGGCTCCTTTTGAATTACCTTCCTCATATGCCTTTCCCCAACAAGGTGGGGATCCGTGCGGATTCTGCTGACCCAAATATAACCTCCTCTCTAAAAGAAAAGTGGGTGGTTCCAACACAGCTCTTATCCCTTGATTCCTTAGATTTTGACTTGTCACGGGGAGGACTTACCCTTAAGCTCGAACCTGACTATCTAACCTATAGGTGACTTCGCCATGAGCGTGACCCGTTTTATTTTAGATTCCTATGATGATTCATCAGGCCAAGTGTTTAAGGAGCTACTTCCTAGAGTTGATCAGGTTCCGAGTTTTATAAAAGAAGCCCAACGCTTAACTAGTCAGCAGATTAACTCACTCCCAGATGACCAGTTTGCCCTATTGCTCTTTGAGGAAGGGCAGAAGTTTAAGAAGTATGCCACTGTAGATAAGGGAAATACTGTTCTTTCTGTTCTCTACTTTTTAAAGCAGGCTCATTTTCTTCCACAAGAGGCAGTAAAAACCGCTGCCAAGAATCTATTAGCCGCTTGTGAGTTTTATGAAGTAGAACCCCCAATTATGCTGAAAGTGGCCTCGGTTATTGGATTCTCTGGGAAAGGGCAGAAACCCTTCTCTTCTAAGAAAGTTCTTAGAACTCCCCCTAAAGACAACCCCGACCAGTCTACTGAAAACCCAGATATAGGTAAGGGCGACCATAATGAACATGATGTCCTTGATCGCACTAATATGAATGGAGTTCAAGGAACCAACTATATCCAAATTCCTCAATTTTCTCAAAAAGAAACCCTAAAACCAGCCAGTAGTGATATCATGGAAAAAGTAGCTGGTGTTTTTACTGACCATCCTGGAGAAATCCGAACCAAGCAAAAAACTTGGAGAGATCACAAGTACATTGATGTCTCAGGATTGTATAAAGAAAAAGAGGCTCAAGTGGCAGAAATGAATAGTACTTCCAGAACCCTCTTAGGCAACAAGTATCCTGTTGACTCTATGGAGCAAGTAAAGACTGCTGCAGTTTACTTCGAAGAGCATAGACGCAGTTTTA
>Ga0154020_10004050_pt1 | contig 17488 bp, 10 predicted proteins | sample Klosneuvirus_201_FD_109709 | JGI IMG/M metagenome (GOLD analysis project Ga0154020, IMG submission 109709) | Active sludge microbial communities from wastewater, Klosterneuburg, Austria - Klosneuvirus_20160825_MG | ecosystem: Engineered > WWTP > Aerobic digester > Activated sludge | place...
CACACCGTCCACCGTGAGGATAGCGGCCTCGTCAAACGGCGCAGGGTAAAACGCGCTGGCCGCGTGCGAGAGGTGGTGTTCGGGAAAAAGCAGGCGCAGTTTGCGGCGGTCGAAGGGCATCACCTTGTCCAGTTCCTCGCGCAGGGCGCGTTTGAGGAACATTTTTTCGCGCAGCCAAACGGGCATGCCCGCCCAAAAGGAGCGCAAGCCGCGGGGAGCAAAGGCGTAGTAGGTTTCCAGCAGCCGTTCGAATTTGAGCAGGGGTTTGTCGTAAAACGCCACAGCATCAAGTTGGTCAATGGTCAGGCCCGCTTCTTCGAGGCAGTAGCGCACGGCATTGGCAGGGAATCCGGGGTCGTGCTTTTTGCGCGTGAAACGTTCTTCCTGTGCGGCAGCGATGAGGCGCCCGTCGCGCAGGATGGCTGCGGCGGAGTCGTGGTAATAAGCGGAGATTCCGAGGATGTTCACGTGTGCTTACGGGAGAATTAGACCTTCCAGGTTTTAAAAACCTGGAAGGTCTTGCGTTGCAAGTTGTTTTTCAATAAACGGTCGCAAAAACGCCGCCGCGAGTTCGTTCCCCCGGTTGTTCCAGTGGTAGCCGTCGTCGGTACGGATGCACTGGCCGGCACCCTCGAAAGGCTGCAGGTAGGCGGGCAAGCCGTCGGCGAAGGGGATATCGTTTTCCCGGCACAGCCGGGCGAAGTGGTCGTATTGGGGCTGAAAACCGTCGGCATCGAACACCAGCAGGTTGGCTTTACCGGCCAGCAAGGTTTTCATTTTTTTGAAAACGGCATCCGTCATGCGTACGCTGCGAGCGAATGGTTCGTAGTCAAGGTTTTTTTCGGCAATCCACTTTTCGGCAGGTTCGACGGGCGGCTGATCGAAAGTGCCCTGCGCCTCGGCGATGCGTTTGAGGATGTAGTAAAGAAAATGCGAGTAAGGTTTCACGTTGCGCGGGTACTCGGCGGCGAGTTTGTGTACCACGCTGCCGTCTTCCAGCACGTATGGGCGCCGCATGCGCACGTGGTAGCCGGCCACTTTTTCGAGTTCCCAATAGTTGTCAATGAAGTCGTTGCAGCACAGTTGCCACACCACAAGGTCGGGTTTTACGTCGTCAAAAAATTTTTCCAGCACCAGGTACTGTTGGGCGTTGCTGTATCCGGCGGCGCCGAAAGCGAACACTTCGATGGGCAGGGAGTCGCCCAGGAGTTTGTAAAACAGCCGGTCGTCGGAGGTTTGGGCGCAGGCGGTGTATGAGTCGCCGAGGAACAGCACTTTGGGTCGGTCGGTCACATCGGGGTTTCCCCACTTGCGGAAGCCGTTTTTCCCGAAGGAGATGGACAATGGGTAGAGCGTGTCGCACTTGTCGCGCAGTTCGCCGGTGTGCCGGTAGCCTTCTTGTACCAGCCAGCCGTAACTGCGGTCGGGCACGCGGTAGTTGTAGGGCGGCGGAGCAGGCGGATCGCTGACGGTCTGCGGAAAAAGGCGGAAAAACAGCTCCCCAACAGCGAACACCAAAAGCAGCCCGATACCAAATGCGATCAGGCTGAACAAAACCTTGCGGGATAGGGAGAGGGCCATTTTTTAGTGATGAATGATGAGTGATGAATGATGAGCGCGATGTTCATTGAAAAATCGGTGCTTTGATTCAACATTTTCACATAAATGCGGGGTGTTTTTCAAGGGTTTAATATCTCAGAATCGTTGGATTAGGGCGGGGGCAAAGATGCGCAATTGGCCGAAAACACCTGAGAGTAGTTTGACAACTTATCATTCATCATTTATCATTCATCATTCATCATTCATCACTGTTTGTACCATTTCTGCAACACCGCCTCCGCGCGTTTCCCTTGCGGCGTATAGTCGCGTTCGGGGTAGCCTTCGTGGCCGCGCATATTGGGAAACCATTTCCAGAGAAAGCCGCCCGCCCACCAGTTTTCGGCCTGATACGTGGCGAGCAGGGCTTCGATGCAGTTGGCTTGAGCCTGTTCGTTGATGGGGCGGCTTTTGATGTCGCGTTCCAGTTCCCAGTTTCGCCAGCCGGACCCGTTTACGCTGAGGTAGCCGAACTCGGTGAAGAGCACGGGACGGCTGTGCTGTTGACTGAAATCGCGCAGTTTTTGGGCAATGGGTTGCCAGGCGGTTTTCAGGGCTGCTACCGAAGGCGTATCGGCTTCCAGGAGGGGGAAGTATCCGCTCAGGCCGATGAAGTCGAGATCGTTCCAGAAGGGCACGTGCTGCCAGTCGTCCCAGTTGGCCGAGTAGGTGAGTTTGCCGGAATAGGTCGTTCGCACTTTTTTGATGAGGGCGTGCCAAAACTGCGGTCGCTGCTCGATGGATTTTCGAAATTCTGTGCCGATACAAAACAGGTCGACCCCGGTGGAGTCCGCCAATCGGGCCATGCGGAGGATGTAGCGCTCGTAATCGGCTTCCCAGGAGGCCCATTGTTCGTCAGTATCGAAACGGAGTGTACCCGTCCAGGAGCGGGGGATGTACACTTGTGGTTTGAGCATGACCCGGATGCCGGCCTCGTGGGCCAGCCGGATGGTTTCGCGCACCCCGGCGGGACGTTCACCCCACCATTGCCAGCCTTCTTCCTGGTAACGCACAGTGGGCGTCTCCGTGCGCGTGAAAGCGTAGGGCACAACGGCTATCCAACCGGCGCCCGCTCCCTTGGCGGCGGGCATAGGGTTTTCGGAAAACGGCTCGGGCGGGGCCACGAGGGTCAGGCCGTTCATTTTACCCAAGCCTGGTGCGGCGGCAGCCTGAATCGGGAGCGGCCCCGACTGCGAACAGCGGCAGGAAAAAAACAGGAGCAGGAGAAAAAAACCGGATGTTTTCACGCACGAAGAAGGATTGTTTTCGACAAGATGAACAAGATTGACCGGATGAATGAGGCGGCTGCACCGCCATAAATCTTGTAAATCTTGTTCATCCTGTCAAAAAAATCAAAGCCCTTCCTAGATCCTCCTTAAACCAGCGCGGCAATTTTAGCCGCCAGTTCCGCCATTTCGTTGGCCGGAATATCCAGAGGTTCCTTGAAAGCGATATCAGACACGGCGTTTAGCGGGATCAAATGGACGTGCGCGTGCGGCACCTCAATGCCGATCACGGCAATGCCGATGCGTTTGCAGGGCACGGCCTGACGCAGGGCTTTGGCCACTTTTTTGGCAAAAATCAGGAGGCCGGCCAACGCTTCATCTTCCAGATCGAAAATGTAATCCACCTCGCGTTTGGGAATACACAGGGTGTGGCCCTTGGCTTGCGGACGGATGTCCAGAAACGCTAAGTAGTCGGCGGTTTCAGCCACCTTGTGGCAAGGGATTTCGCCGTTGACGATGCGGGTGAAGATGGTTGCCATGTGAAAAAGAGGTTAGAAGGTTAGAAGGTTTCTGGTTAGAAGGTTAGAAGGTTTCTGGTTAGAAGGTTAGGGGGTTCTGGTTGTTCATTTGCTAAGAAAATATTCAAAAAACGGTGTCACCGCTGTTTAATTCTTTCCTGAAAAGCCGCGCACGGCGCCTTTGTCTCGGCAAAGGGGTGGTGACACACTTTTTTGAACGCTCTCTTTGCTAACCTTCTAACCAGAAACCTTCTAACCAGTAACCTTCTAACCAGTAACCCTTATCCGATGGAGATTTCAATAATTTTGAATTCGAGGTCACCGCCGGGGGTGGATACTTTGGCGACATCGCCGCGTTCCTTGCCGAGCAGGCCGGCGCCGATAGGAGAGGAAACCGAAATTTTCATCAGTTTGGTATCGGCTTCCGTTTCCGAAACGAGCTTGTAGGTCAGCTCCTTGCCGGTCTTCAGGTTTTTGATGGTCACGTTGGACAGGATAGCCACCTTGGAGTCGTCCAATTGGCTTTCGTCCAGGACACGGGCATTGGACATGACGGTTTCCAGTTCGCTGATTTTCATTTCGAGCATACCCTGGGCATCCTTGGCAGCGTCGTATTCGGCGTTTTCGGAAAGATCGCCTTGGGATCGGGCTTCTGAAATGGCACGGGCAGCTTCTGCCCGACCGGCTGTTTTGAGTTCGTCCAATTCGTTCCGGAGTTTGTCGTACCCGCTCTGTGTCAGATATGTGTAATTGGCCATAGCACTAATGCTTTAGGTTAGGTTGGTATAGAAAAAAGCAGAAACGTTTCTACCCGGCGGGTAGAAACGTTTCTGCAGGCAATTAAAGTGGCGCAAAGATAACGGGACTAAAAGAAAGAGAAAAATTTTAGTTTTTCTTTTTCCTGAAGGATACAGCACCGTACCGCCGTACGGGGTTCGGCGCGTACGCCCTGTTACAGGTCAATGCGCACGGCAAGGTTGTGGATACCGTTGAAAATCGAGGTATTGCGGTATGCATAATCAATAGACAACCGGCTTTGCGATTCTTTGCTGAGCGGCAGCGACACGCTGAGGCCACCGCTGAAGCCGTTGTCCAGGGATGCTTCGACGCTTCCTTCCGGGGTGTCGAGCTCAATTTTGTAGGCGGCGCGCAGGGCGAAGTTTTGGCCGAGGCCGAACTCGAGTCCACCGCCAACCAGGTCGCGGGAAAACGCATTCGAGGTGAAGTTGCCCAAAGCGGTCAGGCGATTGTTGCGTCCGATGACCCAGTCGTAGGACGCACCGATGTTCAACTGCGAAGGCAATTCGTATTCGGCACTGCGTTGGTAGTACGTGATCGGGTATTCAAATGTCGGGTTGTTTCCGTCGTTTTGTGTACCCAGGCCTTCCCCTGTGAAGCGCATTTTCCCACCCACATTGCGCAGCGAGATGCCGAACTTGAAATTGTCGTCCTCGCCGGTGACGTATTGCACACCGGCATCAATCGCCATGGCGCTGGCGCCGGCATTGGCGATGGATTCGTTGACAAATTTCACCGTGAAACCCACCGACACGCGGTTGGCGAACAGGTGGGAGTAGGAAATTCCAAGGTTGAAAAACGAGGGGCTGAACGTAGCGCCCGAGCCTTCCGGAGTATCGGCCGTGGTGAGGTCGAACTCCCCAAGATCAAGCGCGACAAGGCTGAAACCGAAGGCGCCGTTTGCCCCGATCCGCTGGGCGAAACCCAGGGCGTTCAGGTTGATCTCGGCGCCGGACATATAGCGCGTATGGCTCAGGTTGATCTGTGTTTTGTTGATACGGGACATGCCGGCCACGTTCAGGAAAAGGGCATCGGTGCCGGTCACCGAGGAAGTATTCATGGAGTGCAGTCCTGCGCTGCGTGCCCACGGATTGATGAGCAACTGGGCGGCGCCGGCCTCGCCCTGGCGCTCCGGGTTGCCGGCACGCGCCGTTCCAGCCATCGCCAAAAAGCAAAAAGCAAGTAACGTAAGTTTATGATTCATACGATAATGACATTGAGTGATTGAGTGATTGAGTGATTGAGTGATTAGGCAATTGAGTGATTGAGTATTAATCACTCAATCACTCAATCACCCAATCGCTCCATGCATCAAAGACCTGATGGATCGAACTGTCGGGATATACCAAACCACTTGATTGTTCGCTCGCCCAAGCCAGGCGCCTGTATCTGCATGAGATACACACCACTTGCAACAGGGATACCCTTGTTGTTTTTCAAATCCCACTCCAGATCGGGCGTGATTTGTTTGTAGGGTGCGTACACTTCATCACGGCGGTACTGGCGGATGAACTTGCCGTCGAGCGAATAGATGGTGACCGTACATTTTGCCGGCAGGTTGGTGATCTTGATCACATTGCTGAACTGGCTGGTTTCGTACTGGGAGAATCCGTAGTACGGGTTGGGCACCACCTTGATCGAATCGAGGGCATTCGCGATCTGAACGGCATCCTGATCAGTGGACTGTCGGCCATCAATCTTGAACTGGTATCGCGGAAGGCCGTTTTTCTTTTTCCCGTCGGCATCGTTGTACCAGGTATCGAAGGGACGGCTCACGCGCAGTTTGTATACCGTTTCGGTCGGAATAAGACCCTGATTCAGCGGTTTCAATTGTGCATCCTGTGCCAACATCAACATACCGGCCCATGCGATGGTACGTATTTGCGGCCCTTTGTAGACATCCGACAACCCGCCGGGGGCAAGCTCGGGATGCAGGCGGCGACGCAAGGCTTCGCACCCGTCGTACGCCGTATTGGTGACGTACACCCAATGCTGACCGCCGAGTACGAAGTCGTAGTATTCTTGCGGATTGTCGGTCACAAACTGGTTGGTCGGGTTCCAGAGCATGTCACGTCCGGTATAAGCCGGATCAACCGTGTTGCTGTAAGACGAGTTTTCGCCGAAGAAGATGTTGAGCCGCTGGCCGGTTTCCACGTCAATGGCGTAGCCCGGGAACCAGCCCATCCCGCGAAGCGGGTTGCCGTTCTGGTCTTTGGCGCCGTCCGGATCAGGGAGGCCGTTGCCGTCGGCATCCGATTTACCCACCGAAAGGGCGTACCGGGTGTCGAACGACACACGCTGTTTGCCGGCCGGCCCTTCGGTCTGGAGCGCCGGGTTCTTCGGAAAATCACTGGACGTGTAGTACTTGGAGGCTGTCTCCACCACGATGCACCGGCTCCAGCGGCTGGTATCGCTGGTGAACACGATGTCCACGTTGGGCAAGGTGGCCAGTTTGTAGAAGCGGCTAGTGGTGCTGTTGGCTTGTGTAGGCTCCTGATTTAAACCCATAACCGATTCGCTCAGGGCGGACTGCTGGGGCGTCCAGGCCGGCGTGACGAAACGGGTGCTGTCAAGTACCCAGTCAGTCATAACATACGGAACAAAAAATCCTTCACCCATGGTGCTCAACGCCTGGCCGCGGTCATAATCTTTGTCCTTGTCAAACGGGCCGGTTTTAACATAGTTAAACAAGCCACCGGCTATCTCCGGCCCTTGGTCCGGTATGCCGCCGAGCCACTGGTTTGTGGGGTCGGCGTAGGTCAGGGTTGCACCGATTGCGCCGTTCGAGGCGCCGGGATTGATATAGATATCAGGTTTCTCAATAGCCCAGTACTGATTACCGGTCAAAGGTGCTTGTGCGATGGTCACCGAGAACCCGTATTGTGCCACGATCTGTTCGTTCAGGTATTCAATCGTGCGGTCCGATGCGATGACCGCTCCGTCGGGCAATTTGCGCAGTTCCCAACGGGCATCTGCGTCGAGTTTGGTGTCGCCGGTATTGGTTTCCACAAAGCGCAACTCATACTCGCCGTCCTTTACCTCCATCGGGTTGAAAATCGTGACGGTGATCGGGCCGCGACCGGTCTGATAGTCGAGAATCGTATCTTGCAAGCCGGGCGTGAACAACATATCGTACGTGCCGGGAGCAAAGTCAAGGAAGTTGTTGTTGTTGCCGGCGCCTTCCAGGCGGGTAACGGCTACGCCATTGCCGTACTCGGCATTCAGTACGCGGTCCACGATCGGGCGCGGCACGACGGTGTAAATTTTGATCGGGCCGTCGCCTCCTTTACGTCCGGGCAAAAATGGGCGATTCTGACCTGCAACAGGGCGAACAATCGGGTCAAACGTCAGGTAATTATTGTATCCGTAGGCCAGTACGGCATAGTAGTATTTTTTGTGGTTGATCAACCGTTTGTCGTTACCGGCAGCAAAACGGTCTTCCGCAAGTTTGAACGTATGGCGGACGCCTTCGTTGGCGCCGTCAACCATGAGTTCCGGATAAAATACAACCTCATTGTTGTTCGGGTTACGAGTCTCTATCCAGTTATACACCTTGGAAATGCCGTTATTAACGTCAACCTGATAGACCAGGCGTGATTTCTCCGGATCATCAAAGTCGGCAGTAGATACATTCGGGTTGGCCAGTTGGTAAATCAGGTACCCTTCGAATTTGTACTTGACCAAATCCCGAATAGCCGGGTCAGGACTTACTTGCATGGTATCCGGCGACAGGAAATCTATTTCCTCATACAATTCGTTCACGTTGTTGGACGGGAACTTGTTGGTGAGTACGGCGATAACCTGTTGGTTCATTTCGATCCAGTCTACATTGGGAGCGTCGGGACCGTCGAGTACCTCGAAGCAGCTGTTAAACAAGCCTTGCGCCAGGCGGTCGGCACGGAACAGGCCTTCGAGATCCGGGCAGGGATAATCAATATCGGGTACCCAGGGCACACCGATGATGAGCTCGTTCACGGCGCCGGGCTGGAGGCGGAACGGGCCGGAAGCCTGGATGGTACGGCGGTCGCCGAACGGCACGTTGGAGGTACACATTGACCATCCGTTCGGGTCGTTCGGTGGGTCGGACAGGGCATATTTGGTTGGTATGCCGCCCGCAGCCATGTATCCGGTTCCGCCGATCGTGAACGGCCTGCCGTCACGCCAGCTACCGGTCAGGTAATTGTAAAATTCGCCGGGCAACTGGGGGTCCGATGTAGCCGGTAACGGGCCGCCGATGCCACCGTTGTTGTAGTAGGTAAAAGAAGACATTCCGAGTTCGTCGCCATCTTCGTCCAGCGGGCCGCGGAAGTAGTCAACACCTACAATAGGTACGCGATCACAGTAGGTATTTACACCGGCACAGTCGCAGTTGGGTTGCCCGTCGGTAGCATCCTGGTTGTAGGTGTACATAAGGCTCCGGGAACTGTCGCAACCCACGTAGTCATCCTGGTGGCAACCGAGATCCGGGTCTACCCACATGGCAAAAAAGGTGGAGTCAATACGTTCGGTAGCGCGATTAATGAGTTTGTAGCGCTGGAACGTCATGTCGTTCAGTTCGTCGTTGGTGATGTAACTGAACGCCTGCACCTGCACTTCCATTTGAATGGCATCACCATTGGTATTGCCGTGCGGGGCGCCACCACCCTGGTCATTGTAAATCCAAAAGACCATCTCATCCGGATAACGGTCGAGGGGGCAACCGCGAATTTCAATAGACGGATAGTCGCCTTTGAGCGGGTCATAGTCCGGGTTGTCATCGGCATCAAAGAAGCCGGCGAGAGCCTGCGAGGTGTAGGGCAGGTCGAAGCCCCACACATCGGCGAAGTACGGGTTGCCGCGTGCCGGCCAGCCTTTCACTCCACGGGGGATGTTGTCCGGGTTGAGGTCGCCGTTGGCTAAGTTGGCCAGGTGCCGGCGGATCTCGTCGCCCGTCACCCGGAAGTGGCGATCCCAGTTGGCGCAGGTCTGTTCGTCGGTGATACCGACTTCGGTCAGCGGCCCGGGCCAGAAATCGTTGCTGCTGCCGGTACGGTAGTCCTGACAGGCCAATTTCAGGCTGCCGCCCGGGTCAATACCGCCAAGCCAGACGGAGCCGGCATAGATGGACGAGACTTCTTTCTGGCCGGTGGATACGTCCACCTTAGGCACGATGTAGCGACCGTCGTTGAAGTCCCACCAACAGTCGCCGCCACCCAAAAGGCGGGCGCGCACGTTGTTGAGTTCCATGTCAATTTGAGACCTGGAGTTGGCGCAGACACCGCGGTATTCAACTCTTTTGGTATCGCGCGCCGATTTTTTGTGCGGGTATGGGACGTGTGCCGATACGCTCCAGGAAAAGAGCGCGAGCACGACGGCCATCCAAAGTTTGCTTATACGCATGGTAAACATTTTTAAGTGCAGAAACTATAAGTTGTTGTGCTTGGAGAATTGAACAGGTTAGAACTGGAATGCCGCGCCGATGTAAATCCGCCGGGGCAGGGCAAAATTGCCCGAATTCAGCAGCACCCACGAGTACGAAGCGAGGTAAGCGTCCACGTTGCGGCCCTGATCAACTACACCCTGAACCACAGATTGTCCTTCGGCGGTTGCCAGGTAGCCGTCGTCGTAAGCCGAGCCGGTAACCGAATACACACCGAGCACGTTTTTCGCGTCCAGCAGGTTGGCAATACGCAGATACACATTCAGACTCAGCGGGTTCCGGGTGCCGGTGCCGAACACGAACGTTTTGTCGAGGCGCAGGTCCAGATTCAGGCGCCACGGCAGTCGGCTGCCGTTGATGGAGCCGAGCGTACCGCTGCCACCGAAGCGTTCGGGGCGCTGGCGGGCGGTGTATGGCCTGCCGGATACTGCGGACAGTTGCAGGTTGGCGCCGAAGTTGGCCAGAATATCCACCCCTGCAATGCGCGGGCCGTTGTAGCGTTTGCCCGAGTCGAAGCGATAGTCGAGAATCGCCTGAATGTTATGGCGCTCATCGAAGCTCAGCGGGAACAGGGTGCGGATGTTGCCGCGCGTGGTAAGGCCGCGCTGCGAATTGGCGTCGGAACCGGTTCCGTCTGCAAATTGCAAGGTGTACGCCAGGCGCAGTTCCGCATTCTGAATACGGCGCAGGTCGTACTGAACGGTGAAACCTTTGACCGTACCGAAGTCCAGGTTGCCATACGTGTCGTAGCGACCGATCGTGGGCACGAACAGGATGGTGCGGCTTTGGATCATGTCACGCAGTTCGCGGTAGTAAGCCGAGAATTTGAGGGCGGAGTTTTGGTTGAGGCGCTGCTGGAAGCCCACCTCGTAGTCCACCACGCGTTCCGGTTTCAGGTTGGCGTTGTTGCCCGGCGTACGGCCCGGGACGTAGAAATAGATATAATCGAGCGGGGTCACCTGCCAGTTACTGGGCGGGCGCTGCACGAGAATGTCGTAGTGCGCGAAGAAGTTGGCGTCCTCCGAAATGGGGAACGAGAACGCGAGGCGGGGCATGACGTTGACCTGCGGCGTGTAGTCCTCAAACGCGGTGCCGGGGTTGAAGCGCAGATCGAAAATATCGTCGCCGGCAGCCGTGTCGCGCAGAAAAGGCGCCACAACGCCGCCACCAAAGATCACGTTGCCGTCGGGAGCCTGCGTGCCGTTGGCGCGATACCAGGTATCGCCGCTGCGGAATGCTTTGACAGAGGCATCCTGTTCGCTGTTCACATACACTTTGTAGTCGTCGCCAATGGTTCCCGGGCGCGTGCCGGCATTGGGGACGGTGCGATAAAACTCCTCGGCATCCATGACTTCGTACAACGAGTATTGGTCGCGCATCACTTTGGTGTTTAGGTCGAACCGTTCGATGCGCACGCCAAGGCTGAAGATCATTTTGTTAAACGTGAACTTGTCCTTGAGGAAGGCAGCCTGATACAGTGGACGCAGAGGCGCCACAGGGAAGTTGCGAATTCCGTCGGCATCCCTGCTGGTGAAAAAATCGTTGAAGGTGATGTCGTTTTGAAGCTTGTTCCCGGCGTAGTCGTAGCCGTAGTAGTCAATCAGGCCCTGGTCGGTCAACTCCCGCGGCGAGAACATGCCGATGCTCAGTTGACTGGGGTCGAGTTCGTTCGGATTGACGTATTCCCCGATACCCCGGCCCAGTAGCTGGCGCACGGAACGGTAAAATTTAAAGTCGTTGAGTTCGATGGTCGCATTGGCATACTGTGTGATCGAATCACCAATTTGCGGGCTGGCAATCGGATCCCAGTATTTGCCGATTATCGTGTTCGTGTCCAGGCCGTTGAAGTGGCTGTTGGTCACCTGATTCATCAGGTTCCAAAGACCGAAGGGCGCCACGTTGTACGCGCGTTCCACGCGCTCTTCGTACAGCAGGCCAAACTGAATATTGTGCGTGCCGGTACGGCCGAGTTTCAAATCGAAGCCGGCGGAGGCAATACCTGTGATAATGTCCGCTTCACTTTTACTGAAACTATTGTATACGGTGTTGACATTCGAGTGCATGCCCGACCAGATACCGCTGTACAGGGATGAAAACAGGCCGTTTCGTGCCAGATAGGAATCATAACTTTCGGGGTTGACAAACTCATTGTATGCAATCAGACCGGGATTGGTCACGACCGAGCCGTTTGTAAAACCTGTAAATTCTTCCCGGTTGTCAATGTGCCCTACACCCCCTGCGCTGGTAATACCGGTAACCGGTATATAGTCGAAATTGAAACGCCCGATATACCCGTAATCAAACAAGCGGTCCTGGTGGTGCGGATCGGAAGTTTCGCCGAAGCCGCGCTCGAAACCAAACTGCAAGGTGTAACTGGCGTTGGAGATGGAAACCCGGCTTGCGCTGCTTGGCCCGTCGCTACTGCCCAAGCGGTGGCGGAATCGGCCGATACCGCGGTAACGGGTTGAGGTTTGCGTCGGGTTGTTCTGTGCGTTGAGCAAGCGCCATCCGCCCGGGGTGAACTGGTTTTCCACGCCTTTGTAGGTGCCCGTAAGGCTGAGATCCATATTGTCGGTCAGGCGGAAATCCAGTTTGGTGGTGAGGTCAATGTCCGACCGGTCTTCAAAGGGTTTGTAATCCATTGCCACCACGCTGTCGTTGGTATAGGTTTCCGCACGGGGCAGGAGGCTGCCGTTCAGACTGATGAGCGGGTGGGCGTTCAGCGACCCCAACAACTCGTCTTTTACCCGGTATACGGGTAGTGCCGGCGGGCCGTCGTCTTTCTGGGTATTGTACTGCCCGGAAAGACGGAAGCCGATGAGCGTGCGCTCCGATTTTCCGTCGGCGCTTTTGCGTTTCAGGATCGGGCCGCTCACGTTGGCGGTGGCCAGGAGCCAGCCGTACGGGTCCAGGCCGTGGGAGTTTTCCACCTCGATCGAGCCGTGGTAATCGCTGGCAGGACCTTTGGTAATCACGGAAATGACCCCTCCCGTCACGTCGCCGTACTCGGCGCCGAGACCGCCGGTGATGACCTGAAGCTGCTCGATGTCCTGCACAGGCGGCGGGGAACCCGACACGCGAATGCCGTCGATGTAGTAGTTGGTGGCGTTGGAGCGCGACCCTTTGATGTTGACGGCGCCGCCGTCAATGGAGGTTGTGCCTGCCGTGGTGGCCACAATGGCGTTAACACTCCGCGTCGGCAGGTTTTTGATCTGCTCGGACGTGAGCGTTTGCCCGCCCTGCGTTTTGTCCTGCTCGATCAACGGCACCTTGAACGCCGAAACGGTCACCTCGCCGAGGACGTTGCCGGACACCAAGGTAAAGTCAACCGTGTTGAGGGTGTTGTTGAGGACCTGCACGGCGGTTACCTTTTGCATCTGGAAGCCCGTGTAGGAAACTTCCACGTCGTACTTGCCGGGGTCCAGATTCAGGCGGTAATCCCCGTTGTAGTCGGTGATCGTGCCGCGCACGAGGTCGGTGCCCCGAAGAATTTTGATGGTGGCCCCGATCAGCGCTTCACCCTGGTCATCGGTCACTTTGCCCGACAGGACGGTCTGTGAAAAGCCAAGCCCGGCGCTAAAGAGCAGGGCAAATAGTAGTAGTAATGAACGTACCATAGAACAGTGGTTGATTATTCACAATTATGTTTAGTCAATAGCACTTGCATTCTCGAAAGGGGCGGCGGAGATGCCCATCGGCCCTGTATTTTTCCTGTTTTTTCGGGGTACTTCAAAAAAGCCCGCAATGTTAGTGAAACTGTGCGGTAGCAATGGTGCACTTGCCGGACATTGTTCGGGTTTTGACAAATTTGAGCGGCGCCGGCACTTTAATCAAGGCAATTTTGGGGGATAAAGAACGGCAATTATTTTTTCCAACAGCGCCTCTGCTAATTTTCTTTTTGATTCGTGTGTCCACCCCGCGATATGTGGGCTGACCACCACGTTCTCCAGGGCATACAGCCGCCGGTAAAGGCCGGCTTCCGCCAACGTGTACGTGCCGGGTTTCTCGTTTTCGAACACATCGAGGCAGGCCCCGCCGACCGTTCCGTTTTCCAGTGCTTTCACGAGGTCCTTTGTTTTCACGCAAGTACCGCGGGAGGTGTTGATCAGGATGAATCCCGGTTTACAGCGTTTCAAAAATGCCTTGTCCACAAGGTGCCGGGTCTCGGCGGTCAGGGGCAAGTGCAGGCTTATTATATCGGCGTGTTGCAGGATGGTATCCATATCCGTCTCCCGTACCCACGGCTGGTCGGCGGCGTAACCGGTTTTGTACTTGTCATACGCCAGGACGGTCATTTCCATCCCGGCAAGTTTGCTGGCGAACCGGCTGCCGGTATGGCCGAAGCCGATGATCCCGATGGTGCGTCCGCTCAGTTCCATTCCCCGGTTTGCCTCGCGCCGCCAGATGTTCTGCCGGGTTTCCCGGTCGGCGCGGAGCAGGTTGTTCGCCAGGGCGAGCAGCATGCCGAGCGCCTGTTCCGCCACGGCATTTCGGTTTCCTTCAGGACTGCCAAGCACCGCCACACCTTTTTCCGCAGCATATTCCCGGTCAATAATCTCCATGCCCGAACCAAGCCGACCGATGAAACGCAACTTGGTCGCATCATCGAGAAAATTCCGGTCAACCCGAATCTTGCTGTTCACGATTAACCCAACGTAGTCGTGGATCCTGTCCGCCGTTTCTTCCGGGGTGATGTTCGGAACAAAGTGGCAAACATATCCAAGGCGCTCCAGGCCGTCCATCAAAATGGGGTGGCAATCATCTGTGATCAGCACCCGTTTCATGCAAACTGCTCCGCAAGATATGCGGGATATTTATTGGTAGGAAACATAGACTGTGCGAATGGCCTCTTTTGAATGGTGAGTACGTCGGGTGGGTTCGTGAAACTAAAACACCAAAACACTAAAACACTAAAACACTTTAAAATTTGGCAAGGGTTGGCAATCCAACCGGGACGGCAGAACTTTGCACCGGCGAATTCACGCCTACTGCCGCTGCTTGTTCCCGTTCGCCGACCGGCGCTCAATCCTGACACAGCGGCAAATATATTTAACACACCATGAAACAGGCATTGTTTTTGTTTTTTGTGGCAGCCGCCAGCGCAGGGTGCTCCGAAACGTCGCCCGCCGGCAAACGCAGCGCGGAATGTTATGTGCGGTACCTGAAACCGGAAAGCCAACTTTCGGCAGAGGTCGTTTTACGGGAAATTCCGCCGGGCCAATCCGAGCCTCAGCCCTACACGCCCCCCGGCGGGGTTCGGTTCGGAGGATCGCTCATGCGGGAACTGGTGCTTCAGGGCGCGCCGGTATACCGGTTGGAACAAGGCGGCGGCTACACGCCCGAGCATGAATTTACCTGGTCGGACGACCAGAAGCAGAAGCACACCATCGGAATGAACCTCCCGGCGATCACCGCGTTTACCTTCAGCGTCGCGCCCCTTTCGCGCAAAAAGCCGGCTACATGTACCTGGACAGGCGCCCCGCTGGAAAAAAAAGAAATGCTGGTGTTTATGTGGGAACGAACGAGCGACCGCAAAACCGTCCCGATGGAAATCCTGGGAACGCCCGGCCAGCAAAGCATCGAGTTTCCGGCTGCACAATTGGCCAAACTTGAAGCGGGCGACTGGAAGTTGTATCTGGTTCGGAAAAAAACCTCCGACTTCGAAGCGCAAGGGTTTTCCGCGCGCTGTACGGCGGAATACTATTCGGATGTAGATACGCTGACGGTAACTGACCTGTAGTATATGCCGGAAACGGACATTTAGTACCGAATAACATTTCCCCCGTTGCGCTACCCGGCACTTTCCGTAATTTTGCACGCCTTTTGTAACAACCGGTTTGCGTGTTCAAACCAACAACTGGCCGCGTTTCAACAGCACAACTAAAATTTTGACATGAAAAAACTGCTTATCCTCCTGCTGCTTCCACTTTCGATGCAAGCACAGGCTCCTCAAAAGGCCAAAATTTCCGCCGATCAGGTCAATCTGGTCTGCAAAATTGTGGATGCCCCGCCGAATGCCCAAATGATCTTTGTGTATGAACAGATCGGGATTGCCAACCGCGAAGTGGCACGCGGCACCCGCCAGCCCGACGAGTCCTTCCTCGTGACCATGCCTGTCGGTGAGCCGCGCGTGTACAGTATCGGCTTCAACGATGTCCAAACCTGCCGCGTCATCCTCGGCAAAGAGACAAACCTGACCCTGTGGGCCAACGCCCAGTTTATGGAAAAAGGCCGCACCGTAGGCTCCGATGCTAACAAAGCGTACGAAGTCATGCGCGCCAAGGCCACAGAATTGCGTGCCACCAGCGAACAACTTCGCAACGAACAACGCCAGGCCCGCCAGTCCCAGAATGCCGAAACGCTCCGGGCCATACGAGTTAAGTTGGTTGCCAACAACGCAGCACAAACGGCGTTTCTCGCCGACCTGAAAAAGACCAATCCCTTGCTCTGGCGTTCGGCCACCCTGCTGCTGACACCCGATGATGTGTCCGAAACAGCAAGCAACGCTACCGAGGTGGAGTTCTACGGCAAAGAATATTTCAGTTATGCCGACTTCGGCGACCCTGCCTACGAAAACATCCCCGAAGTGTACGATGCTTTCCAAGGATATATCGTGCTGATGGCCCAACTGGGCACCAGCGCTGCAATGTGCAAACAACTCGTGAACGAGCGCCTGGCCAAACTTCGGGCCGGTTCCAGCACGCACCGCCGTGCCTTTGCAGGCGTGGTCACCGGCATGAAAAACGCCAGCCACCCCGAACATGATGCCCTTGCCCAACAGTACGTCAACACGTTCCGCAGCCAGGACATCGGCGACATCGGGATCATCGAGGCCGATCTGCGCAAAACATCCACGTTCACGCCCGGCATGGAAGCGCCCGACCTCGTCGGCCCCACGCCCGACGGCAGCACCTATTCCCTGAGCAAGATGCGCGGCAAAACCGTACTCGTTGATTTTTGGGCCAGCTGGTGCGGCCCCTGCCGCCGCGAAAATCCGAACGTGGTGGCCCTGTACAACAAATACAAGGAAAAAGGCTTCGACATCCTCGGGGTAAGCCTCGACCGCGAAGAAGGTGCGTGGAAAAAAGCCATCGAACAGGACGGCCTAATGTGGCACCACATCAGCGACCTGCAGGGCTGGAAAAGCGCCCACGCCGCTATGTATTCCGTCAGTTCCATCCCCCAAACCCTCCTGCTCAACACGGAAGGCAAGATCATCCAGCGCAACCTGCGCGGCGAACAATTGGCGGAGAAACTGCGGGAGATTTTCGGAGAATAAATACTTGTCACAGAGGTTCACAGAGTAAAAGAGGTTCACAGAGTTTTTCAAAAATTCTCTGTGAACCTCTCTAAAAATTTCGCTATCTGAGCATTGGACCTCTTCACGCCCGTTGCGCGATCACGGCGGAGCCGTCGTGCAAAATGTCGTACAGCAGGTCGTGGTATTCGGGATATTCCGGCAGGTTGTTGTGGCCTGCCCCTTCGATCGGGATTAGCCGGATGTTGTCGGGAGCCAGATTGCGCAGCATTTCACTTTGCCGGTACGGGATCAGGCCATCCTTCTTCCCGTGCAGTATGAACACGGGGCACTGCACTTTTTTGACAAAAAGGTCAGTGCGGATATGGTAGCGCAGTAGCCAACGGATGGGCAGCAGAAACCCATACCGGGTGATTTGGTACAGGAACGAATAGTACGGGCAGTCGAGGATCAGCATGTGGGGGCTGTTCCACGAAGCGATGCGCGCGGCCAGGCCGCTGCCGAGGGAGCGGCCGTACAGCACGATTTGCGACTCGCCGTACTGCCCGGCCAGCCATTTGTACACCTGCTGCAAGTCGGCGTACAGGATTTCCTCGGTGCGGCGCCCCCGGCTTTTGCCAAAACCCCGAAAGTCGAGAATAAAAAAATCGTATCCCTTGCCCACGAAATCCCG
>Ga0154020_10004051_pt1 | contig 17488 bp, 13 predicted proteins | sample Klosneuvirus_201_FD_109709 | JGI IMG/M metagenome (GOLD analysis project Ga0154020, IMG submission 109709) | Active sludge microbial communities from wastewater, Klosterneuburg, Austria - Klosneuvirus_20160825_MG | ecosystem: Engineered > WWTP > Aerobic digester > Activated sludge | place...
AATTCTACAGATTTTAAGCCTGACTCTTTTCGAGAAAACAGCTATCGATCAATTGGTTAAAAATACCGATGTGCAAATAACCATGTCGAAAAATAATAACCAACTGAATCTATTCAATTAAATCTCCGGACACTTTTGGTTTCCAGTAACAGAAGCGGATAACCAAAACGCTCCATCCAGTCTTGTTGAATTCAGCGTTTGCAGTGCGACAAAACCTGTGAGGCAGGATTTTTGTGATGGTGTTCTGGAAGGATAAGAAAACGTGAGTTATTCGCTACCAGATTGAGTCGATCATACTGATGGCGGTACCTCCACCCAATCCACTCATCTAGTGTAGAGCACTTGAGAGCTGGCGCTACCTGGAGTCATGAATAGGACAATCTGTCTTTCAACCGCTGATTTAAAAAACTTCGTTTTACCGTCAATGACTGAGTTTTTTCAGAATTTATGGTTATCTTTATGTTTCAATTAAAATACTTGAGTGGCGGGAACCGTCGGGTGATTATCCATGATTATCTTGACATGAAACAATAAACAAAATAGAATCCGCTCTCTTTTTTGTTGCATCTAGGTTGAAATATGAGAATGCAAAATGCTAATAGATAAAGCCAGTAAAGAAATAAATTAAATCAGCAGATAAGTAAATGGACGGCGAAAGGCCGTCACAGTTTTTTTAGGATATAGAAATGCCGACAATCAGTCAGTTAGTTCGAAACCCACGCACAGCTAAGCGGATTAAAAGTAGTGTTCCTGCATTAGAGAACAGCCCGCAAAAAAGAGGGGTATGTACAAGGGTGTACACGACAACACCCAAAAAACCAAATTCAGCTTTGCGTAAAGTTGCAAGGGTTCGATTAACTAACGGATTTGAGGTGTCAAGTTATATTGGTGGTGAAGGGCATAACCTACAAGAGCATTCGGTTGTGCTGATACGTGGTGGTCGTGTAAAAGATTTGCCAGGTGTTCGCTATCATACGGTTAGAGGAAGTCTGGATACAGCGGGCGTAAAAGATCGCAAGCAAGGCCGATCGAAATATGGTTCTAAAAAGCCAAAAACTGCTTAGAAGCAAGAATCAAGTTTTATATTTAGAAAAAAAACATGTTGTCAAAGGTAATGGAGTTTCATAATGCCAAGACGTAGAGAAGTTCCAAAGCGTGAGATTTTGCCAGATCCAAAATATCACAATGTAGAATTAGCAAAATTTGTTAATGTTCTAATGACTCGAGGAAAAAAATCAGTAGCGGAGAGGATTATCTACGGTGCGTTAGAAAATATAGAAAAGAAGACTGGTAATGATCCATTGGAAGTTTTTACACAGGCATTGACTAATGTGCGCCCAATAGTAGAGGTTAAGAGTCGTCGGGTTGGTGGTGCAAACTATCAGGTGCCGGTTGAAGTCAGGTCAGTGCGTCGTAATGCTTTGGCTATGCGATGGCTTAGGGACGCGGCCAGAAAAAGAAGCGAAAAATCAATGGATGCAAGATTGGCTGGAGAATTAACTGAGGCAGCTGAAGGGCGTGGAGGAGCGGTAAAGAAAAGAGAGGAAGTGCATAGAATGGCAGAGTCAAATAAAGCATTCTCTCATTTTAGATTTTAATTGACAAAATCTACATATTAAAATTATTCGCAAATTGAACTAATTAAGGCATCTGACTGTGGCAAGAAAAACACCCATTGAGCGCTATAGAAACATCGGTATTATGGCGCATATTGACGCTGGTAAGACAACTACTACTGAGCGAATCCTCTTTTATACTGGTGTGTCGCATAAATTAGGAGAAGTTCATGATGGTGCGGCTACCATGGATTGGATGGAGCAAGAACAAGAAAGAGGTATAACAATCACCTCAGCTGCAACAACATGTTTTTGGAAAGGAATGGGTGAAAATTACCCGGAACATCGAATCAATATTATAGATACTCCAGGCCACGTAGATTTTACCATTGAGGTTGAGCGTTCATTGCGTGTTCTTGATGGTGCATGCACGGTATTTTGTGCTGTTGGTGGTGTGCAACCTCAAACAGAAACAGTCTGGCGGCAGGCAAACAAGTATAAAGTTCCCCGTTTAGCATTTGTGAATAAGATGGATCGGTCGGGTGCGAATTTCATGCGTGTGTATGAACAGATTAAAACCCGGCTTAAGGCGGCACCAGTACCGATACAGTTACCGATAGGTGCGGAAGATAAATTTGAAGGTGTTATCGATTTGGTCAAAATGAAAGCCATTTACTGGGATGAGCAAAGTCGAGGAACAAAATATGAGGAACGTGAAATTCCATCAGATTTGAAATCGGATGCGCAGGAATGGCGAGAAAAAATGCTTGAGACAGCAGCGGAAGCAAATGAAGAATTAATGAACAAATATCTAGAGAATGGAGATTTAGAGACTTCGGATCTTAAAAGTGGCTTACGGACGCGTACCATAAATAATGAAATAGTGCCAATGATGTGTGGAACTGCCTTTAAGAATAAAGGCGTACAAGCGATGTTGGATGCGGTAATAGATTATATGCCTTCACCCACAGATGTATTGGCGATACAAGGTGAGACCGAGCGTGGTGAGCCTGATAAAAGAATGGCTGATGATAATGAGCCTTTTTCGGCATTGGCATTTAAAATTGCAACAGATCCGTATGTAGGGCAGCTCATATTCTTTAGAGTTTATTCTGGTGTTGTTGTATCAGGAGATACTATCTATAACCCGGTGAAGGGAAGAAAAGAAAGAATTGGTAGAATACTGCAAATGCACGCGAATCAGCGTGAAGAGATAAAAGAAGTGCGGGCTGGAGATATAGCAGCAGCTGTTGGTCTTAAAGATGTCGTCACGGGAGACACTCTGTGTGATCCACAAAAAATAATCACACTAGAGAGAATGGATTTTCCAGAGCCAGTCATTCATGTGGCAGTTGAACCAAAGACAAAAATGGATCAGGAGAAAATGGGAATTGCGCTAAATAGATTAGCGCAGGAAGATCCTTCTTTTAGAGTACGAACGGATGAAGAGTCAGGCCAAACAATTATATCTGGAATGGGTGAGTTGCACCTTGAGATTATCGTCGATCGCATGAAAAGAGAATTTGGCGTAGAAGCTAATGTGGGAGCACCTCAGGTAGCTTATCGAGAAGCGATAAGAAAACAGGTTGAAATAGAAGGTAAATTTGTGAAGCAATCGGGTGGGCGAGGACAGTATGGCCATGTGTGGTTAAGAATGGAACCCAATGAAACTGGGAAAGGTTTTGAGTTCATAGATGAAATTAAAGGCGGTTCAGTGCCATGAGAATACATTCCAGCAGTCGAAAAGGGATTATTGGAAACACTGCCTAGCGGTGTTTTAGCTGGATATCCAGTAGTGGATGTGAAGGTTACACTCTTTGATGGTTCATATCATGATGTCGATTCCAATGAGAATGCATTCAAAATGGCTGCTTCAATAGCATTTAAGGACGGCATGCGGAAGGCCAATCCAGTGTTGCTAGAGCCTATGATGGCAGTTGAGGTGGAATCACCCGAAGATTTTATGGGAAATGTAGTCGGAGATTTATCATCAAGACGCGGAATGATTCAAGGAATGGAAGACGTTCCAGGATTCAAGGTAATTAGAGCTGAAGTACCATTAGCAGAGATGTTTGGATATTCTACGGCTTTGCGCTCAGCTACTCAAGGCAGGGCAACCTATTCTATGGAGTTTAAGCATTATTCAGAGGCTCCAAAGAGTGTGGCAGAGGCGATAATAAATAAGAAATAATTGAATTGTATAGATTGTAAAGGAACGAGTCATGGCAAAAAGTAAATTTGAGCGATCGAAGCCACATGTAAATGTAGGTACGATAGGACATGTCGATCATGGCAAGACGACGCTAACGGCGGCGATTACGACGATATTGACGAAGAAATTTGGCGGAGAAGCGAAGAGTTACGCGCAAATTGACTCGGCGCCAGAGGAGCGTGCGCGAGGAATTACTATCAATACGGCACATGTGGAGTATGAAACAGCCAAACGTCATTATGCCCATGTAGACTGTCCTGGACATGCGGATTATGTGAAGAACATGATTACCGGCGCAGCGCAAATGGACGGAGCGATTCTGGTAGTATCAGCAGCCGATGGCCCTATGCCACAGACGCGTGAGCATATACTGTTAGCGCGCCAGGTTGGTGTCCCTTACATCATTGTCTACATGAATAAAGCTGACATGGTAGATGATGCGGAATTAATTGAGCTGGTGGAAATGGAAATACGGGAATTGTTATCGAAGTATGACTTTCCTGGAGATGACACGCCAATCATAGTTGGATCAGCGCTAAAAGCACTCGAAGGCGATCAGAGTGATATTGGAGAAGCATCCATCCTGAAACTGGCAGATGCGTTAGACAGCTATATTCCACAACCGGAGCGTGCTGTTGATGGTGCCTTTCTTATGCCGGTTGAAGACGTTTTCTCGATCTCAGGTCGAGGGACGGTTGTGACTGGTCGTGTGGAGAGAGGGATCGTGAAAGTAGGAGAGGAAATCGAGATAGTTGGTCTCAAACCCACACTGAAAACAGTATGTACAGGTGTAGAAATGTTCCGTAAACTGCTGGACCAAGGTCAGGCAGGCGATAATGTTGGAATACTGTTGCGTGGTACGAAACGTGAAGAAGTGGAGCGAGGTCAAGTATTGGCAAAGCCTGGTAGTATATCGCCACATACCAAATTCACAGCAGAGATATATGTGTTGAGTAAAGAAGAAGGTGGAAGACATACACCGTTTTTCCCCGGATATCGCCCACAATTTTACTTCAGGACAACAGACGTTACAGGGGCAATTGAATTGCCGGCTGGAACGGAGATGGTTATGCCTGGGGACAATGTGTCAGTGACAGTGAATTTAATAGCACCGATAGCGATGGAAGATGGATTGCGTTTTGCGATACGCGAAGGCGGAAGAACTGTTGGTGCTGGAGTTGTTGCTAAAATTATTGAGTGATCTTAATAGGGAATGAATAGAAAATAATAATTGATTCACTGTGGTTTTACCGCTAAATAAGTTCAGGATAAAAGGCCAGTAGCTCAATTGGCAGAGCGTCGGTCTCCAAAACCGAAGGTTGGGGGTTCGATGCCCTCCTGGCCTGCCATAATAAACTGGAATAAAATTGCACCTTTTGATTTTTAATATAAAAAAGCAATAAGTAGGATGTACTGAATATTATGGTATGGCATGAAATTACGATTTAACAGATCGATGAATTTAAGTGTGTCAGAACAGTTATATAGAAACTGAAAATGTTAGAAGTTCATTAGTCGAATGAGATGCCATAATTAAAGGTATAAAAGGATTCATTAAACGTGGATAAATTAAAGGTTGGACTCGTATTTGTATTTATTGTGGTGGGTGTTTCGGGATTCATTTACTTAAATGAAAGCGCTATGGTTTTACGCGTCTTGTCTTTACTGACTGGATTTCTATTGGCAGCCATTACAGCAAGATTTACAGTCCAAGGTCAAGAATTCTATTTGTTCTGCAAAGAATCCTCAGAAGAAACCAAAAAAGTGGTATGGCCGAGTCGTAAGGAAACATTCCAAACATCAGGAGTAGTATTTGCATTTGTTATTGCCATGGCTTTATTCTTGTGGTTTATTGATTCTGCCTTGATGTCTCTCGTAAAACTTATGATGAATCAAGATGCTTGATCAAATTTCTCAGAGGAAAGAATGAGTAAGAAATGGTATGTAGTTCATGCTTATTCAGGGTATGAGAAGAGTGTGCAACGTGCATTAAAGGATCGTATTGAGCGAGCTGGTATGCAGGATAGATTTGGACAAATTCTGGTGCCGGTTGAGGAAGTAATAGAAATGAAAAGTGGCCAAAAGAATATCAGTGAACGAAAATTTTTTCCTGGTTATGTCTTGGTGGAAATGGAGATGTCGGATGATTCTTGGCATTTGGTCAAGAATACCGAAAAGGTTACAGGCTTTGTCGGCGGTTCAGCTATGAAGCCTACACCGATAAGTCAGAAAGAAGTAGATAATATACTTCATCAAATCCAGGAAGGCGTAGAGAAACCGAAACCAAAAATCTTGTTTGAAGCGGGAGAAGCTGTTCGTGTCAAAGACGGGCCATTCACTGACTTTCATGGCAATGTTGAAGATGTTAACTATGATAAGAGCAAGATCAGAGTTTCAGTTTCTATATTTGGACGACCAACGCCAGTAGAGTTGGATTTCAATCAAGTAGAAAAAACCTGATTGGATATATTTTTACTGATAATGAAAAAGTGATTTAAAGCTAAGTAGGTGTTTTTTTAAATTGTATAGAATAGGGAAGAGTAGATAATTACTCGTTTGCACCCAGCAGGAGAAAGCAGTGGCAAAGAAAATAATTGGATATATCAAGTTACAGGTACCGGCTGGTAAAGCTAATCCGAGTCCACCCATTGGTCCTGCATTAGGTCAGCGTCAGTTAAATATCATGGAGTTTTGTAAAGCTTTTAATGCGGCTACACAGAAAATTGAACCTGGATTGCCAGTGCCAGTAATAATTACTGCATATGCTGATAAAAGTTTTACATTTGTCATGAAAACGACACCGGCATCTGTATTAATCAAAAAGGCTGCTGGAGTTGGCAAAGGGAGTCCAAGACCACATTTGGACAAGGTAGGAAAGCTAAGTCGTAGTCAGGTAGAAGAAATCGCCAAAACAAAGATGCCAGATTTAACTGCAGCAAATTTGGATGCTGCTGTGCGTACTATTGCAGGCAGTGCAAGAAGTATGGGTATAGAAGTTGAGGGTATATAAAATGGCACGTTCATCAAAGCGCTATAAAGCTATAGCAGGAAAAGTTGACCGAAATAAAGCATATCAGATTGATGAAGCACTGGGGCTTGTAACAGAAGCCGCAACAGCAAAGTTTAATGAATCTATTGATGTGGCGGTTAATTTAGGTATTGATGCAAAGAAATCAGATCAAGCCGTACGCGGATCAGTGGTTTTGCCGGCAGGAACTGGGAAAACAGTACGTGTCGCAGTATTTGCACAAGGAGATAAAGCTAAAGAAGCTCAAGAAGCAGGTGCAGACATTGTGGGTTTTGAAGATTTGGCCGCTGAAATTAAAGCAGGAAATATTAACTTTGATATTGCAATTGCAAGCCCGGATGCTATGCGCATAGTTGGTCAATTAGGGCAGATTCTGGGGCCGCGCAGCTTAATGCCAAACCCGAAAGTCGGCCGGTAACAGTGGACATTGCGGGTGCTGTTAAGAATGCAAAAGCTGGACAAGTACAATTTAGGGCCGATAAAACGGGCATTATACATTGTACGATTGGGCGAGCATCATTTGCAGTGGATGCGCTAAAACAAAATTTGATAGCGTTGATTGATGCGCTTAATAAATCAAAGCCAACCTCATCAAAAGGTGCTTATCTGAGGAAAATATCTGTTTCGAGCACAATGGGCATTGGTGTTCGGGTAGATCAAACGAGTATTACGCAGCAATGAAGAACTTTGGGCCACTGGATAACAAAATATATCTGAGTGGATTATCAAAGACCGCTGGGGTTAGCAGAAAGTAACAAGTAACAAGTAATAGTTTACTGGATGATACTTAAAAACTCGACTGAAAAAAGTACCATTGATTTTTATCAGATAATTTTTTTGGTTGAGTACCCAGCGTAGATGGTGAATCCAAAACAGGAAGTTTTTCCTGGTTTAAGGTCGCCAGTGTGTGGTATTTGGAAGAAAAGTAACTTATTAGTTGATTTTTTTTAAAATACTATTTTTACTGATGGAGAATAAACCTTGAGTCTTAATCTTGAAGAAAAAAAAGCTATTGTAGCCGAAGTGAGTGCTCAAATAGCTAGTGCTCAAGCTATTATCATTGCAGAGTATCGCGGGATAGAAGTCGGTCAAATGACGCAACTAAGAGCAAAAACACGTGAATGTGGAATTTATTTTCGTGTCATTAAAAATTCATTGGTGCGCCGTGCCGTTGCAGATACGGCTTATGCAGGGCTTGCTAAACATATGGTTGGTCCGCTTGTATATGGAATAGGCGCAGATCCAGTAGCAGCAGCGAAAGTACTACATGAATTTTCCAAAGGCAATGAAAAATTCGTAATAAAGGTAGGCGCAATAGGTGAGCATGTAATGTCGCGTGACGAGATTACTGCGCTTGCCGCATTGCCAAGTCGAGAAGAATTGCTATCGAGACTTCTGGGAACAATGCAGGCGCCAATCGCCAAATTTGTTCAAACACTTAATGAAGTGCCAGCTCGATTTGTACGTGGTTTAGCCATGGTGCGTGATAGTAAATAACTCTTTAGGCTTCTATTTATTACGATAGCAATAGCTAAATTCAAAAAAATTAACCAGGAGAAAATAATGGCTGTAACAAAAGATGAAATATTAGTTGCAATTGCAAATATGACAGTACTTGAATTATCGCAATTAATTAAGGAAATGGAAGAGAAGTTTGGTGTATCTGCGGTAGCCACGGCGGCTGTTGCAGTTGCTGCGTCAGGTGGTGGAAGTGGCGCTCCTGCCGCTGCTGAACAAACTGAGTTTACTGTAATTCTTACATCAGCTGGTGAAAGTAAAGTAAATGTAATTAAAGTAGTAAGAGCGGTAACCGGACTAGGTTTGAAGGAAGCTAAAGACTTGGTTGATGGTGCGCCTAAACCTGTTAAGGAAGGAGTATCCAAAGAAGATGCTACTGCAATCCAGAAACAATTGTTAGAAGCTGGTGCTACTTGCGAAATTAAGTAATAGAAGTTATTAAATTTTAGGGCTGGTGTCCATTTAAGGCTACCAGCCTTTGGTATTTTGACCATTTAATGTTGTCAATGTGGGTTCTGGACATTTGAAAGTTATGTGGTCTCAACTCTTCAATCCTCTGTCTTCTTCTTCCGGAGAAAATTCATGAGCTATTCGTTCACAGAGAAAAAACGCATTCGTAAAAGTTTTGCCAAGCGTGCGAGCGTATTGCCAATTCCATTTCTTCTCGCTACCCAGCTCGAATCATATGCGGCTTTCTTGCAAGAAAATGTGGCACCTAATAAGCGTCAGAATCAAGGTTTGCAAGCCGCATTTAACTCAATATTTCCAATTGAGAGTCATACCAAAAATGCGCGCCTAGATTTTATCAGCTATGAACTTGGATCACCTGTATTCGATGTTAAGGAATGTCAGCAGCGTGGACTAACCTACGCATCTCCTTTGCGTGCAAGAGTTAGACTTACGATTATGGATAAAGAAATATCCAAGCCAACTGTCAAAGAAGTCAAGGAGCAAGAAGTCTATATGGGAGAAATCCCTCTAATGACTGACACAGGATCTTTTGTTATCAATGGAACTGAACGTGTGATTGTTTCACAATTACATCGCTCGCCAGGTGTATTTTTTGAACACGATCGTGGTAAAACCCACTCATCTGGTAAATTATTATTTTCTGCTCGTATTATTCCTTATCGCGGTTCTTGGCTTGATTTTGAATTTGATCCCAAGGATTGTTTATATTTCAGGATAGATCGCCGCCGAAAAATGCCTGTTACCACTCTTTTAAAAGCAATTGGTTGCTCTTCAGAGCAAATATTGAAAGATTTCTTTATATTTGACAGTTTTCATTTTTCAGATAAAGGTATTCAGTTTGAACTTGTACCTGAACGAATGCGTGGTGAAGTAGCTGTTTTTGATATTCTGGGCAAAGGGAAAAAGGTGATTGTCCAGAAAGATAAGAGGATTACAGCTAAACATATACGTGAAATGCAGGATGCCAAGATTGATCAGTTGGAAGTGCCTGAAGATTTTTTATTTGGCAGAATACTTGCGCAGAACATTATAGATAAGGAAACGGGAGAAGTTGTTGCGCTGGCCAATGATGAAATTACGGAAGGAACACTGGATAAGCTTCGCAAAGGCGGCATAAAGAGCATTAATACACTTTATGTGAATGATCTTAATCATGGCGCTTACATTTCTCAAACATTAAAAATTGATGAAACAACCGATGAAATGAATGCACAGGTTGCTATTTATCGTATGATGCGTCCAGGTGAGCCTCCAACTGAAGAATCAGTTAAGGCTTTGTTTGCTGGTTTGTTCTATTCGCCGGAACGCTATGACCTATCGGTTGTAGGTAGAATGAAATTTAATCGCAGAGTGGGGAGAGCCGAGCTGACAGGGTCTCAAACGCTATCGAATGATGACATTATTGCGGTTATCAAAATTCTGGTAGAACTGCGTAATGGACGTGGAGAGATAGATGATATTGATCATCTCGGTAATCGTCGGGTACGTTCAGTAGGTGAGTTGGCGGAAAATCAATTTAGATCTGGATTGGTGCGTGTCGAACGTGCAGTGAAAGAGCGATTAAGCCAAGCTGAATCGGATAATCTAATGCCACACGATCTGATTAATGCAAAGCCAGTTTCTGCAGCGGCACGTGAATTCTTTGGGTCGAGTCAACTATCTCAGTTTATGGATCAGACCAATCCACTATCTGAAATTACGCATAAACGACGTATTTCAGCTCTGGGGCCCGGTGGGCTGACGCGTGAAAGAGCTGGTTTTGAAGTACGCGACGTTCATCCAACACATTACGGTCGTGTATGTCCTATTGAAACACCCGAAGGACCAAATATTGGGCTTATTAATTCGTTGGCACTGTACGCGCGAACCAATGAGTACGGATTCATTGAAACGCCTTATAGTAAAGTGAAAGATTGTCAGGTGACTGAAGAAATAGATTATTTGTCAGCAATCGAGGAAGGCAATTATATGATTGCGCAGGCTAATGCTGAGCTTGATGACGACAATCGGTTTATTAGTGAAATTGTTTCCTGTCGTAATAAGAACGAATTCGCTTTATCGTCGCCAGATCGAATCGAATATGTCGACGTGGCACCCGCTCAAATTGTTTCAGTAGCCGCCTCACTCATACCATTTTTAGAGCATGATGATGCTAACCGTGCTTTAATGGGTTCAAATATGCAACGTCAGGCAGTTCCATGCTTGCGGGCTGAGAAACCATTTGTTGGAACAGGTATTGAACGGGTAGTAGCAGTGCATTCAGGAACTACTGTTCGGGCGAAACGTGGTGGAATTGTGGATTATGTGGATGCCAGTCGTATTGTGGTGCGAGTGCATGATGCAGAGACTCGAATGGGTGAGGTGGGTGTTGATATTTATAATCTTATAAAATATACACGTTCTAATCAGAATACCAATATTAATCAACGACCTTTGGTTAAAATCGGAGATGGAATTGAGAAAGATGATGTCATAGCTGACGGCGCCTCTACTGACATGGGGGAGCTTGCGCTCGGGCAGAATATGCTGGTGGCATTTATGCCATGGAATGGATATAACTTTGAGGATTCGATTCTGATATCTGAGCGAGTTGTGGCAGAGGATCGTTTTACATCGATACATATTGAAGAATTATCTGTTGTGAGCCGCGATACTAAGCTTGGAACAGAAGAAATTACTGCTGATATTCCAAATCTGTCTGAGCATCAATTAGGACGTCTTGATGAGTCAGGTATTGTTTATATCGGTGCAGAAGTTGAAGCGGGCGATGTGTTGGTCGGAAAGGTTACTCCAAAAGGTGAAACACAGCTGACGCCGGAAGAAAAATTATTACGGGCAATTTTTGGTGAAAAAGCATCCGATGTTAAAGATACTTCGCTGCGAGTGCCATCAGGAATATCAGGAACAGTCATTGACGTACAAGTGTTCACTCGGGAAGGCATTGAGCGTGATAAACGTGCTCAAAGGATTATTGATGATGAGCTTGATCGCTACAAGAAAGATTTGGCTGATCAAATGCGTATTGTTGAAGAAGATGCATTTGAACGTCTTGAACGCTTACTGACAGGTAAGGTCGCTACAGGAGGCCCTAATAAGCTAACCAAAGGAAGAGAAATAACAACTGAATACCTAAAGAGCTTTGATCCACATTACTGGTTTGATATTCGTCTGGCCGATGAAGATGCAAGTATACAGCTAGAGCAAGTTCGCGAAAGTATGGCGCAGAAACGTAAGGCATTTGACGCCGCATTTGAAGAGAAAAAGAAAAAACTCACACAGGGTGATGAATTAGCTCCTGGTGTGCAGAAGATGGTAAAAATTTATATTGCGGTTAAACGACGTTTGCAACCAGGCGATAAGATGGCAGGACGTCATGGTAATAAGGGGGTAATCTCAAAAATTGTGCCTTTAGAAGATATGCCTTATATGGCTGATGGAACACCTGTCGATGTGGTGCTAAATCCATTAGGGGTACCTTCTCGGATGAACGTGGGACAGATCCTTGAAGTACACTTGGGATGGGCTGCTAAAGGGCTAGGCAGGAAAATTGATGAGATGCTGAAAGTGCAGCAGAATGCAAATGAAATCAGAGAATTTCTTGACAAGATTTATAATGGAAGCGGTAAAAAGGAAGATATAGCTTCGTTATCAGATAGTGAAATAATTTTGCTAGCTGGAAATTTAACTGAAGGTGTTCCTTTTGCAACGCCCGTATTTGATGGAGCAACTGAGGGTGAGATAAAAGAAATGTTGAAGTTGGCCGGATTGCCAAAATCAGGCCAAATTACATTATATGATGGTCGAACCGGAGAAGCTTTTGATCGGCAAGTGACAGTAGGTTATATGCATGTTCTAAAACTACATCATCTGGTGGATGATAAGATGCATGCCCGATCAACAGGCCCCTACAGTTTAGTAACTCAACAACCATTAGGCGGTAAAGCGCAATTTGGTGGACAGCGCTTTGGAGAGATGGAGGTTTGGGCACTGGAGGCATATGGCGCAGCTTATACCTTGCAGGAAATGTTAACCGTTAAATCGGATGATGTCACAGGACGTACCAAAGTGTATGAGAGTATAGTTAAGGGTGATCATAAGATTGATGCTGGAATGCCGGAATCATTTAATGTATTGGTAAAAGAAATACGTTCGTTGGGAATGGATATTGATTTAGAGCAGCATTGATTATTTAGAATAGTAAGGGTGATCAAACTGGATTCTATTCTGTTATCGCAATTCCAAATTACATTAGAATTTTTTATTGCCCCCTGATTCACAGGAGTGACAAATGAAAGCACTGCTAGATTTATTTAAACAAGTTACTCATAAAGAAGAGTTTGATGCAATTAAAATTGGCCTTGCATCCCCAGAGAAAATTCGCTCATGGTCATATGGCGAAGTAAAAAAACCTGAAACGATAAATTATCGTACATTTAAACCCGAAAGAGACGGTTTATTTTGTGCCAAAATCTTCGGTCCGGTGAAGGATTATGAGTGCTTGTGCGGAAAATATAAGCGCCTGAAACACCGTGGCGTTATCTGTGAAAAATGTGGCGTTGAGGTGACTTTATCCAAAGTACGACGTGAAAGGATGGGACATATTGAACTGGCTTCACCAGTTTCGCATATCTGGTTCTTGAAATCGCTACCATCTCGCTTAGGCATGGTGTTGGATATGACTCTGCGTGATATCGAGCGGGTACTGTATTTTGAAGCTTACGTGGTTACTGATCCTGGATTAACGCCATTAACGCGCTGCCAACTGCTAACGGAAGATGATTATTTAATCAAAACAGAAGAATATGGTGACGATTTTAGCGCCAGCATGGGTGCAGAAGGTATTCGGGATCTATTGGGTAATCTGGATATTGGTACCGAGATAGAGAATATGCGCCGTGAAATGGAAAGCACAGGTTCGGAAACAAAAATCAAGAAAATCTCAAAACGCCTCAAATTACTTGAGGCATTTAACAAATCAGGAATTAAACCTCAATGGATGGTACTGACTGTATTGCCAGTATTACCGCCAGATCTTCGTCCTTTGGTACCTCTAGATCGCGGACGCTTTGCGACTTCTGATTTGAATGATTTGTATCGACGTGTTATCAATCGGAATAATCGATTGAAGCGGTTGCTTGAATTGAAAGCACCAGAAATTATTGTTCGTAATGAAAAGCGCATGTTGCAAGAGGCCGTTGATTCATTATTGGATAATGGTCGCCGTGGTAAAGCCATGACGGGCGCCAATAAGCGCGCACTTAAATCTTTGGCTGACATGATCAAAGGTAAAGGAGGACGTTTCCGTCAAAACTTACTGGGTAAACGCGTCGATTACTCTGGGCGCTCGGTGATTGTTGTAGGTCCGCAACTTAAACTACACCAATGTGGATTACCGAAGAAAATGGCACTTGAGCTGTTTAAACCATTTATCTTTAATAAGCTGGAAATAATGGGTATCGCAAGTACCATAAAGGCCGCCAAGCGCGAGGTTGAAAATGAAAGTGCAGTGGTGTGGGATATACTTGAAGACGTTATCCGTGAACATCCGGTTATGCTGAATCGAGCGCCGACTTTGCATCGGTTGGGTATACAGGCTTTTGAACCAGTGCTGGTAGAAGGTAAGGCAATTCAATTACATCCACTGGTGTGTGCAGCATTTAATGCTGACTTTGACGGTGACCAGATGGCCGTTCACGTACCGCTTTCATTAGAAGCACAAATGGAGTGCCGTACGTTAATGATGTCAACCAATAATGTGTTGTCTCCTGCCAATGGGGAGCCAATTATTGTACCCTCACAAGATATCGTGCTTGGGCTTTATTATACGACACGTGAGAAAGTGGGTGCACGTGGTGAGGGCATGTTATTTCAGAATGTCAGCGAAGTATCGCGCGCATATGAAAGCCGGAATGTAGAGCTAAATGCCAAAATTACGGTTAGGATCAAGGAATGCGATACAACTGCTGACGGTGAGTACTATGAAAAAATTACTCGCTTTGAGACAACTGTAGGCAGAGCATTGCTATTTGAGATTTTCCCATCTGGCCTACCTTTCTCCCTGCTTAACAAGACACTAAAAAAGAAAGAGATTTCGAAGCTTATTAATGCAAGCTTTAGACGTTGCGGATTGCGTGAAACTGTCATATTTGCAGATAAACTGATGTATGCAGGTTTCACTTATGCGACGAGAGCAGGTATTTCGATTTGTGCGGATGATATGCTTATACCGACACAAAAGGGAGATATTATTGCTGCGGCAGAGAAAGAAGTTAAGGAAATTGAAGGGCAATATACTTCAGGCTTGGTAACACAAGGTGAGCGCTATAACAAGGTTGTGGATATCTGGGGACGTGCAGGTGATCAGGTTGCAAAAGCAATGATGAATCAGCTTGGCGTAGAACTGGTGTGTGATCAGGCTACCGGTACAATCCAGTTAGGTGAAGACGGTAAGGCATTGACGCAAGAATCATTTAATTCAATATATATGATGGCGGATTCTGGAGCGCGAGGTTCGGCAGCCCAGATACGTCAGCTATCGGGAATGCGGGGGCTAATGGCAAAACCTGATGGTTCTATTATTGAAACACCAATTACTGCTAACTTCCGTGAAGGGCTGAATGTTTTGCAATATTTTATTTCAACACATGGTGCACGCAAGGGATTGGCAGACACTGCTTTAAAAACCGCAAACTCGGGATATTTAACCCGTCGTTTAGTAGATGTGACTCAAGATCTTGTCGTCACAGAAGACGATTGTAATACAGGCAACGGTGTTATTGTGAAAGCACTGGTAGAGGGTGGTGAGATCATTGAGGCGTTGCGTGAACGGATTCTTGGTAGAGTCGTAGCTAACGATGTGATCAATCCGGAAAATCAGGAAGTTGTTTTTCCCTCGGGAGTATTATTGGATGAAGATGCAGTCGATTTAATTGAATCATTGGGTATTGATGAGGTGAAAGTTCGCACGCCTTTAACCTGTGAAACACGCTTTGGCTTATGTGCCAAATGCTATGGCCGAGATTTGGGGCGTGGAACTCCGGTTAATGTGGGCGAAGCGGTGGGTGTAATTGCTGCACAATCGATTGGTGAGCCAGGCACGCAATTGACGATGCGTACATTCCATATTGGTGGAGCAGCATCAAGAACGGCAGTGGTGAGTCAAGTTGAAAGTAAATCAAGTGGAAGAGCACATTATTCCTCTACAATGCGTTATGTGACTAATGCTCAAAATGAGTTGATAGCCATCTCACGCAGTGGTGAAATCATGATACTGGATGAAAATGGTCGTGAGCGCGAAAGGCATAAAGCATCTTATGGTGCAACATTGTTAGTACGGGATGGAGAGGCTGTGAAAGCAGGTCAAATATTGACTATATGGGATCCACATACTCGACCAATCATCACTGAATATGCCGGCAAAGTACGCTTTGAAAATGTTGAAGAAGGAGTGACCGTAGCCAAGCAGATTGATGAGGTAACTGGGTTGTCTACGTTGGTAGTAATTGATCCAAAGCGCCGCGGTGTCGCGCAATCTAAAGGCTTGCGTCCGTTAGTTAAGTTTCTGGGTGATGATGGAAATGAGATCAAGGTAGTTGGCAGTAATCAACCTGTGAGTATCACATTCCAGATCGGCTGTATTATAACGGTGCGTGATGGACAACAAGTCAGTGTCGGCGAGGTTTTAGCAAGGATTCCGCAAGAAACATCGAAAACTAGAGATATTACGGGTGGTTTGCCGCGTGTGGCTGAATTATTTGAGGCGAGATCACCAAAAGATGCAGGTATGTTGGCTGAAGTAACTGGCATAGTGTCGTTTGGAAAGGATACAAAAGGAAAGCAGCGACTTGTCATTACGGATCTTGAAGGAATTGTACATGAGTATCTGATAACCAAGGATAAACATGTAATGGCCCACGATGGGCAGGTTGTTAATAAAGGTGAAAACATAGTGGATGGTCCTGCTGATCCACGTGATATATTAAGACTGCAGGGAGTTGAGGCTCTGGCGCGCTATATTACTGACGAAGTTCAGGATGTGTATCGTTTGCAGGGTGTTAAAATAAATGATAAGCATATTGAAGTGATTGTGCGCCAAATGTTGAGGCGGGTTCAAATAAGCAATGCTGGAGATTCAACGTTTATACAAGGTGAGCAGGTTGAACGAGCTGACTTGTTAATTGAAAATGAGAGATTGATTTCCGAGAAGAAGATGCCTGCTACTTATGAATTCATGCTTCTGGGTATTACAAAAGCATCGTTATCAACAGATTCATTTATTTCTGCTGCATCATTCCAAGAGACTACACGTGTTTTGACAGAAGCTGCCATCATGGGTAAAAAGGATGACTTGCGCGGACTGAAAGAAAACGTTATTGTAGGAAGATTGGTTCCAGCAGGTACGGGCTTATCTTTTCATAGCAAGCGCAAGAATCAAGGAAAAACACTTGAATTTAGCCTAGAGTCGAATGTTGTAATCGATAGTGCAGTTTAGGACTTAAAGAAGTGCTCGTATCAATTTCAAGCGAAAGCTCTTGAGAGTGCAGTTATGGGTAAGTAGTTTGGAGGTGTAGAGTTTATTTGTGTTTCAGAATTAAGGCGATGAGTCTGGGTAAGTGTAATATGTAGGTTTAGTAAGTGAAGTATAGGTAGAGAATAAGAAGAAGAGGTCAGGAAGAGAGATCGGGTAAAAAATTTTGGAAAAAC
>Ga0154020_10004052_pt1 | contig 17482 bp, 14 predicted proteins | sample Klosneuvirus_201_FD_109709 | JGI IMG/M metagenome (GOLD analysis project Ga0154020, IMG submission 109709) | Active sludge microbial communities from wastewater, Klosterneuburg, Austria - Klosneuvirus_20160825_MG | ecosystem: Engineered > WWTP > Aerobic digester > Activated sludge | place...
CGGCCGCGTCTTTCAAGCGGGCACGCAACGCCGCAATATCCCGTGCTTCCAAGCCGCCATTGACCTCGCGCGCGGCGGTCGCCTCGGTCGGATCCACACCGTCCACGCCTCGATCAATGTACTCGAGGAGAATTTCGCCTGGCTTCCCGCCGAGCCGGAACCGCCCGTTGAGGAAGTTGACTGGGACAGATGGCTCGGGCCGGCGCCTTGGAGACCCTACAACAGCGCCTATACGCGCGGACGGTGGCGTGGCCATCACGACTTTGATGCCGGCGGTCGTTTGCTCGACTGGGGGGTGCACACCGTGGACCTTTGCCAGCTCGCGCTTGGCGTCGACGGTACCACGCCCGTCGAATTCGATCCGCACGGTCAGACGATCCATGCGCGCTACGCCAATGGCGTGAAACTGGTGCTCCGTCTTGGCGGCTTCAAGGGCGAAGGCGACTGGTTGGGCCTCGGTACGTGTCCCGTGCGTTTCGAAGGCGACGAGGGCTGGGTCGAGGCTGGCGATGTCGGGAAGGTTCTCGTGAGCGCGCCGTCGTTGATCGCTGATAAAGTCATCACCCCAGTCGCGGGCACGGCGCCCGATCTGCACGTGCGCGAGTTTCTCGACTGCATGAAGTCGCGAGCGCAACCAGCCGCCAACGCCGCGGTCGCCCGCAGCACTCACGTCGCTTGCCATGCCGCTGCCATCGCCACGCGACTGGGGCGCAAACTCGTTTTCGACCCTGCGACGGAGTCCTTTCCGCACGACGACGACGCCAACCGCCTCCGTCGCCGCGCCCGTCGCGCTCCGTGGCATGCCTGAACCTCCCCGAGACATGACCCCTGAACAATCCTCCTCCGCTGTCTTGCTGGGCCTGCTCGCAAGTGATGCGAGTCCAGAGCTTAAGGCCCGCGCCTGCCAGCAGCTCGCGATTGTGGGCGGCGCCGACGCGGTGCCCGCGCTCGCATCCTTGCTGGCCGACGAACGCCTCTCGGTCTCTGCCCGCAGTGCTCTCGAAGCCATACCCGGCAACGCGGCCGGCGCCGCGTTGCTCACCGGGATTCGTACTCTCGACCGCCCGTCCCTTGTCGCCGGCGTCATCGATTCGCTTGGTGTGCGGCGCGAAAAGTCCGCGGTGCCGGTTCTTCAAACGCTCGCCCTGAATCCTGGGCGCGGCCTCGCCGCTCCGGCTGTGTCCGCCTTGGGCCGCATCGCCACCTCCGAGGCGCTCGGAACGATCGAACGAATCCTCGCCGCAGGCCCCGCGTCTGTGGTCATCCCCGCGGCGCACGCGGCGCTCATGGCCGCGGACCGTCTGCGTCGTGAGGGCGGCGCCGCCGTTGCCGAACCGCTCTTGCTGGCGATCAGCTCCGCGTCGCTGCCGGCGCATCTTCGCGCCGCTGCCGAAGCGTTGCGGACTGCACCTGTCCCCTCTGGTGCACCCGGTCGACGCGGCGCGCGCCTCTTCAACGGGCGCACGTTCAAAGGTTGGGAGGGCGACCTCACTTGGTTTCGCATCGTTGACGACGCGATTGTTGCCGGCCGGCTCGACCGCGCGATCCCGCGCAACGAGTTCCTTTGTTACCATCGCGAGCTCGCGGATTTTGAACTCCGCTTGCAGGTGCGCCTTTTCGAAGGCAAGGGCAACGGTGGAATCCAGTTTCGCAGTCAGCGGATTCCCGGCGACCATGAGATGATCGGCTATCAGGCTGATGTCGCCACGCCCCATTGGGGCTCCCTCTACGATGAGAGCCGCCGACGCAGGTTTCTCGGCACACGGCCCGCGCCTGCGCTCGTCGCGCGACTCGTCAAGCCGGCCGACTGGAACGACTACATCATCCGCTGCGAAGGAGCTCGCGTCCGACTGTGGTTGAACGGCGAACTCACCACGGACTACACGGAGACCGACGAAGCGGTCCCGCGCTCCGGCCGGATCGCGGTGCAGATCCATTCCGGCCCGCCGAGTGAGGCCTCCTATCGCGCTTTGGAGCTGAGCGAGCTTTCCGCATAGCTCCCTTTGGCTTCGCACCACGAGTCCACCCCACGTCCGCGTCCTACCCTCAACCGGCGTGTCGAGGACCGGTCCGTGCCATTCCGAAACCGCACCGATTGAATGAAAATCCACACTCCCTTTCTCGCCATTCTCGCACTCTGGCTCGGTGCTCCGGCGGTGTCCCATGCCGCTGACGGCCCTCCTCGCACCCGACCCAACATCGTCTTCATTTTCATCGACGATATGGGCTACGCCGACATCGGGCCCTTCGGCAACACCCGGCTGCGCACTCCCCATCTGGATACGCTCGCGAGAAGCGGCCGGAAATACACGAATTATTACGCCGCGCCCGTCTGCTCGATGTCGCGCGCGAACCTCATGACCGGCAGCTACAACACCCGCATCTCCATGCCCAGCGTCATCCAGCCGTGGAATGACGTGGGCCTGCATCCAGACGAGAGAACGCTGCCAGAGGTTTTGAAACAGCAGGGGTACGCCACCGCATGTTTCGGCAAGTGGCATCTCGGGCATACGCCGGAGTTCATGCCCAGGCGCCATGGATTCGATGAGTATTTAGGAATTCCCTATAGCAACAACATGCTTGCAGGCTACGGTCCGAAGAAGGACACGCCGCCGCTCCCGCTTTACCGGAACGAGGAGGTGGTCGAAACCGAGCCCGACCAGAGTCAATTCACGCGCCGGTTCACGGAAGCTGCCATCGGGTTTATTCGCGCGAGAAAAGACCAGCCGTTTTTTGTCTATCTGCCGCATCCCATGATCCACACCCCGCTCTTCGCCTCCGCGGGCTTCAAGGGCCAGAGCGCCGACGGCATCCTGGGCGATGCCATTGAGGAGGTCGACTGGTCGGTCGGGCAGATCATCGCAGTCCTTGACGAACTTGGCCTCACGAAGAACACGCTCGTAGTGTTTACATCCGACAACGGCCCGGTCCGCCACCCGGCCACGCCTTTGCGGGGACAAAAGACCAGTTGCTTCGAAGGGGGCGTACGCGTTCCGACGATCATGAGCTGGCCGGGTAAAATTCCGGCCAACACCGCCTGTGGAGAAATCCTCGGCACAATCGATATGCTCCCGACTTTTGCACGGCTCAGTGGTGCGGTTTTGGATCCAACGCGAACGATCGACGGCGTGGACGCCACGGGATTGCTGTTCGATGTGAATCCCGATGCGGTGCGCGACACGCACCTCTACTACGGTACGGGAGCGAGTCCCCTGGTGGCGATCCGGGTCGGCGACTGGAAATACTTTCTCAAACTCAACCCTCTGCAGACTGCCGGTCCGTTGTCCCAGCCGGGCGCACTGTTCAACCTGAAGGACGACATCGGCGAGTCCAACGATGTCGCCGCCCAACATCCGGAAATTGTCGCCCGTCTCGATGCCGAAGCACGCAAGCGGCACGCTGAGATCGTTGCAAACCAACGTCCGCCGGGAAGGTCCCGCCGGTCCGCAGATTAGTCTTCGTTGTCGAGGTGCACGGCTTCGCGGAGCTCCTCGAGAAAGTCGGGGAGGGCGGATTCGACGCGATTCCAGTTGGAGATCAGGGGGGCGCCGAGCGGGTCCGCCTGGAGCTGTTTCGAAGCGAGGCGGATGCTGCGAACGAACGTCGCGACCGCCGTCTCCTCCTCGTGACGTGGATACTTCAGGCCGTTGAGAGCGGCGTCCGCGGCGTAAAACCGCAGGGTGTCCTCCGCCTGGCGCATGTAGGCGCTCATCAGCGTGTCAAAGAGACCGGCGTCGAGTTTGATGCCTTCAGCGGCCATGCGTTGGAAAAAGGCACGGGCGATATCTGCGGCCATCTTGTTGAGGCCGCGATCGGAATCGCGCACGGAAAGATCCTGATGCTTGTGGTCGTAGTTGTCGCACAGTTCCGACTGGCAGATGGCGCGGGGAGCGCAGTTCCGGATGACCTCCGAGAGCATACCCACCTCGAGCGCCCAATCGGCGGGGATCCGGATGCGACGGACCACATCGAGGTCCATGGAGAATTCGCCGGCGAGCGGGTAGCGAAACGTGTCCATGTAGACCAGGTAGGGATGCTGACCAATGATGCTCTTCAACGCGCGCAGCAAGGGAGTGACGAGCAGGCGCATGACGCGTCCGTTGAGGCGCTCGGTAACGCGAGCGTAGTAGCCTTTGCAGAAATCGAAACCGAGGCTCGGGTGGGCGACGGGGTAACAAAGGCGGGCGAGGAGTTCCCGGTTGTAGGTGACGATGTCACAATCGTGGACGGCGACCATGCGCGCTTGTTCGCTGGCGAGCACGTAGCCGAGGCAGATCCAGACATTGCGACCCTTGCCGGTGATGCCAGCCCCGAGTTCGGCCGCATCAAGTTTCTTGAACAGGTTCTGCATGCGCGGACCGTCGTTCCAGAGCAGCTTGGGTTTTTGGGGAAGCTGGGCAAAGAACCGCCGTGCTTTCTTCCAGCTGCGGAGGTTGGCGCCGTCGATCCCGACGACGATCTCCTGGAGGTAACCGACCTGCTTGAGTTCGCGCGCGATGCCGCGGAGCGCCTTGGTGCCGACCTCGCGGATGTGGCACGGCAGGACGAGAGCGATGGGCGACTCTTTCGCGAATTGAGTGATTTCTCGTTCGAGGCGCGCAAGGTTGGGCGTGCCCAGACGGTGAAGGGTCGCAACGGCACCGGTTTGGAAAAAGTCGGACATGGGATCGAAGGTCGCAGGAGCGCGTGTTGCCGGTTGGTGCAAATGGTGGCCCGACCAACTGCGTTGCCTCCGGGGAATTGGAATCCCGGACCCTTGGAACGGAGCCTGTAAAGCACCGAACGTGGTGTGAATGAGCGTGTCAGCCATCCGGGTGACAAGCCCATTTACCGAACCGGCGAAAATAGTTCGCGCAATCGCCGGGCGCATGAAGAGTGGCCGCCGCGTGAAACTGATCGTTTTTCACAGTCATTATCGTCCTGGCGGAGTCAGACGCATTATCGAACTGGCGCTCCCGGCGCTCGCGCGCGAGCGGCGGCTTGGGGTGAATACGGTGGTGCTGGCGGGCGGTGAGGCACCGGATGGCCCCTGGCTGTCGGCGCTCCGGGCGAGCCTGCCGGGCGTGGAGATCGTCTGTGCGGTTGCGCCGTCGGCGGGTTACGTCTCGGAATCGCGAGAGCCGGTGGTGACGCTGGAGCGACGGGTGAAAAACTTTGTGGAGGATCTTCTGGCCGAGGCGGAATCCGGTCGGACTGTCGTTTGGGCGCACAATCTCGGACTGGGTCGCAACCTGCCGTTGGCACGGGTGCTGGTGCAGACGTGCGGGCGGCGTGGGGTGCGGCTGGTGACGCACCACCACGACTGGTGGTTCGACAACCGCTGGCAGCGGTGGCCCGAGATGCGGCGGGCGGGTTTTCGTTCTCTGAAGGCGGTGGCGGAGGTGATCTTCTCAACGGCGGCGCACGTACGGCACGCGACGATCAACCGGACGGACCAGCGTTTGCTTGAGCGGGGGCTGGGCCGGCGAGCCGGGTGGTTGCCCAACCTTGTGGCGGAGCCCGCGGTCCTGCCGGGGGAGACCGTGACGGCGGCGAAGGCATGGCTGGAGCGGATGCTCGGTGAACGCGCGCCGGTTTGGATTGTCCCGTGCCGGTTGTTGCGGCGGAAGAATCTTGCGGAGGCGCTCCTGCTCGCGCGTTGGCTGCGGCCCGAGGCGTGGCTCGTGACGACGGGGAGTGTGAGCTCGTTGGATGAGAAAGCCTACGCGGACGCCTTGCAGTCGGCCGCAGAGCGACACGCGTGGCGGCTGCGTCTGGGGGTTCTGGCGGGTTCAGGGAAGGCGAGCCCAACGGTGCCTGCGCTCCTGGCGGCGAGCGAAGTGGTGTTGCTCACCTCGTTGCAGGAGGGTTTTGGACTGCCGAATCTCGAGGCGGCGGCGGCCGGACGTCCTCTGCTCGTTCGCTCCCTGCCCAACATTGCGCCGGATCTGGCGGAGTTTGGTTTCCGGTTTCCACAGGCCTATGACGAAGTCTGGATAGACCGCGGGCTGTTTGATGAGCGTGCGGAAACGGCAAGGCAGCAGCGGATCTGGCGAACGTGGAGGGCGCGATTGCCGGAGTCGTGTCGCACACTTGCGAGCCCGCCCCCGTGGTGGGAATCGGGAGCGGTGCCGTTCAGCCGGCTGACCCTCAGGGCGCAGCTGGAGGTGCTGGTGCACCCGGCGGAGGAAACGTGGGCGCGGAGTGTGCAGCTCAATCCGCAGCTCGCGCGCTGGCGTCGGCAGGCGTCGGAAGGCACGCTGAAAGTTTCACGCTGGCCGCGGAAAACCTCCGGTTGGTTGGGGGCGGCGTCGTACGGACGTAAGTTCGCGCAACTTCTGGATACAGAACCGCAAACCGTCGCGCCCGGCGTTCCCGCGCGGATCTCGCAGAAATTTCTTCGGGCGAAACTGGCCGGAGAAAACCAGTATCCGATGCTGTGGAGCCTGAAGTCATGAAACCCAAAGCCGTCATTCTCGACATTTATCGAACCGTGCTTGACGTCGGACTGGCTCCGGAAGACGCGGAGACGCAGTGGTCGGCCCTGTGGAGCGAGCGATTTGGCGGGGCGGAGGGACCCCGCGTGACCCTGGCGGGATTTCGCCAGGCGGCGGAGCGAGTCGTGGCCGGTGAACACGCCGCAGCGCGGGCGGTGGGCATCGCCCATCCTGAGGTGGTTTGGCTGGACGTGATGCGCGCCGTGCTGCCGGAGATGGCGAAGCTTGACGCCGCAGGGCAGGCGGATCTCGCGTTTCGGCACGCCGGGTTGGGGCACTCGGTGCGGCTCATGCCCGGTTCCGCGGCGGTCGTGCGAAATCTGCGCGAGAGAGACGTTCAGCTCGGAATCGCGTCAAACGCGCAGCCCTACACGCTCCGTGAGCTCGATGAAGCGTTTGCGGGAACGGATTTGGGGCGATCCTGGTTTGATCCGGCGCTGTGTTTCTGGTCGTTCGAACATGGTTTCAGCAAACCGGACCCGCATGTTTTTCGGCTGCTGACGGCGCGGCTGCGCGCCCGGGGGGTCTCACTCGAAGAGACACTCATGGTGGGCGACCGCGAGGACAACGACATCGAGCCGGCACGCGCGCAGGGCTGGCGGACTTGGAGGATCGGGGAGGGTGATGGGTACAGCGGAGGGAATTGGGGGCAACTCGCCTCATTTCTCGGGTTCCGCTGAACCGATGGCAGGTGTTGCCAAGAGGTTGGATGCAGTTTTCATCGCATCATGGAACGCTGTATCTTGACGACCGGGGCACCGCGGCGGATCGGGTTTGTCTCGACGCGATTTCAGGGAACGGACGGTGTCACCTTGGAGGCGCGCAAATGGGCCGACATTCTTGAAGGGCTCGGGCACACCTGCTACTGGATGGCCGGACAGCTCGACGCGCCGGCGGAGGTGAGCCACGAGGTGCCGTGTGCATTTTTCAACCACCCGGACGTTGCGGTGGTGCAGGAAAAGCTGTTCGGGGTCACCGTGCGGTCGCGCGGGGTGACGAATGAAATTCAACGTCTCAAGGAGATCCTCAAGGACGAGCTCTACCGTTTCATTGAGAAGTTTCGGATTGAGGTGCTCATCCCGGAAAACATCCACGCGATACCGATGCACGTGCCGCTGGGCCTGGCGATGACGGAGGTGATTGCGGAGACCGGGCTTCCGACGATTGCGCATCACCATGACTTTGCATGGGAGCGGGAGCGGTTTGTCGTGAGCTCGATCAATGATTACCTGCGCGCGGCGTTTCCGGGTGCGTTGCCGCGGGTGGAGCACGTGGTGATCAACTCGATGGCGCAAAAAGAGCTGGCGCGCCGGTGCAGTCTGCCGTCGGTGGTGATCCCCAATGTGCTCGATTATGAAACGCCCCCCACCGGGATCGACGCGTACAACCACGACCTGCGAAGCGAGATTGGCCTCCGCGATGACGATGTGTTCATTCTCCAGCCGACGCGGGTCGTGATGCGCAAAGGAATTGAGCACGCGATCGAGCTGGTTCGGCGACTCGGCAATCCGCGGGCGAAACTCGTGATTTCGCACGCTGCCGGCGACGAAGGCGGCGGGTACGTTCAGATGCTCCGTGAGCGCATCGCGGATGCTCAGATCGACGTGCGTTTCGTTGCGGACCGGGTGGGCGAACGGCGGGGAGTGACGGCGGAGGGAAAGAAAATCTACACGCTGGCAGACGTTTATCCGCATGCCGATCTGGTCACCTACCCGAGCCACTACGAAGGCTTTGGCAATGCGTTTCTCGAGGCGGTTTATTTCCGAAAGCCGGTCGTGGTGAATACCTATGCCGTGTATGCACGCGACATCGAGCCGCTGGGCTTCAAAACGATCGCGATGACGCAGTTGGTGACCAATCAGATCGTCGAGCAGACGCGGGCCTTGCTGGCCGACCGCATTCAGCGTGAGGATTGGGCGGAGACGAACTTTCGTCTGGGATTGAAGTACTTTTCCTATGCGGTCGCGCGGCGGAAGCTGGCGGCGCGTCTGGCGAATCTTTACGGAGAAGGACTGTGACCTCGAATCCCGAGGCGTTTTGCTTGGGACGAATGACCGGACTTTGACCGCTGGGTTGGCGTGAACCCGTACCTGCGTGGCCTTGAGATTTGGAACTTCGCGGAACTTGATGTTTCCTTAAAATGCGAAATAATGAGGAAATGGTCTCGCGTAAAACGCAGTCTGTTCCACGCCGCGAAGCGGCGATCTTCAAGGCGCTCGGGCATCCGGCGCGGTTGCAGGTGGTGAACGAACTCGCGGATGGTGAACGGTGCGTGTGCGATCTGGTCGAGTTGACGCGCCTGGGCTGGTCCACGGTTTCCCGCCATCTCGCAGTGCTCAAATCGGTGGGAGTGATTGAGGACGAGAAGCGCGGGCTGCAGGTTTTCTATCGCCTGAAGTTGCCGTGCGTCGCGCGATTCTCCACCTGCCTCGCGCAGGCGGGTGAGCGTCAGGACATCACCATCACCCTGGGTACCTGCTGTGGCGCGAATTAAGGCCGGGAAGAGTCCCGCGAGGATTTTCCCCTCACATGCAGATCGCGCCAACCGCCCGAGTGGAACCTTGATTGCGGATGCTCGATTTTTTTGAACACCTTTCACCCGTCTGGCAGGCCTTCCTGGCCGGGACCTTTACCTGGTTTCTCACCGCGCTTGGGGCCACCGCGGTTTTTTTCAAGAGCCAGTTTTCCGTCCGCACCTCGGATGCGATGATGGGATTTGCCGCGGGGGTGATGATTGCGGCGAGCTTCTGGTCCCTCTTGGCCCCCTCGATTGAGATCCTTGAGCAGCGCCACGCAACGGCGTGGCTGGGGGTGGCGATGGGTTTCATCGCCGGAGCGGGATTCATCCGTGTGGCCGACCGACTGCTTCCGCACTTGCACCCGGGTTTTGGCCAGCTTGCGGAAGCCGAGGGACCCCGCACCGCCTGGCGACGCTCCACCCTGCTCCTGACGGCGATGACCCTGCATAACATTCCCGAGGGTGCGGCCGTAGGCATTGCGTACGGGGCCTTGGCGCACCCGATCGACTACGCCCTGAGCACGTCGATGGCGGGAGCGGTCGCGCTCACCTTGGGAATCGGACTGCAGAACGTGCCGGAAGGACTGGCGGTGGCCATGCCCTTGAGGCGACAAGGCCGGTCCAAGGGGTATGCCTTTTTTTATGGACAAGCCTCGGCCTTGGTTGAACCCGTGGCGGCAGTCCTTGGTGCTGTCCTGGTCGTGCAGACCGGCTGGATCCTGCCCTATGCGCTGGCGTTTGCGGCCGGCGCGATGATTTTTGTGGCGGTCGAGGAGTTGATCCCTGAATCCCAGTCGCACGGAAACACGGATCTGGCGACCATGTCCACGCTGGTGGGGTTCACCTTGATGATGTGTCTCGATGTCGGTCTGGGGTGAAGACTGCCATGGCGGTCGGACTCACCGATGAAAATACGCGGAAGGATGGCTTCGGTGGGCAATTTCATGGGATGAGACATAACGGTGATTTCGTTGACCTCTTGGTACAATTGTCGGGACCAGCGGAAGAGCTTGGTGTGCGTGGGGCCCGGGTGCGCGTGAGCCAAGCTCCGCGCCCCTTGCGGCCGCGGCCCGCGGCCCCTCCCGACACACCCCGTGCCCCTTGCCCCGAGCCCCATGCGGCCGTCAACTGAATGCTGGCCTGGTGAAATAGCGATGATATAGGTATTTCAGATTCTTCTTGCCGTAGTTTCACTACCCAGCTCAGAACAGGTCGTGGAAATTTTTACCCCGAAGATCCTCGCCCGCGTTCTTCCACCGATTCTTTTTTTTGGGTCTTTGGCACCGGCTGCGGAGACGGTGGCCCTTTGGTTGTTCGACGAGCCGCGAGCACTCTATCCAAGCACGCCGCTGGAGTCTGCCGCAGGCGTGGACGCTCCCCTGGTGCTCGGCCTTGGAGGAAGTGTTGTTTCGGGAAAGTTCGGTCAGGCGCTCTCAACGGAACCTCACCCTCCGGTGAAAATACCGACATTCGGGGAGGAGACGGCGGCGTTGCACCGCTTTCCGGTTCCGCCGGGGCGAACGCAGGAACCGCTCAGTTGGCACAACGCGCAGTTTGCGGCGCTCATGACGGGCGGAGAGAAGCACATTCGCAAGGAGGTGACGTTTGCTCACCCCACGGGAACGGGGCTGAATCTGGGTGACTTCGATTGGACGGTGGAGTTCTGGTTCCGCGCTCGCGGAAATGCGAGCGCCGGGGTTGTTTTTGAAATCGGTGCAGGACCGCGTGGTGAGAACGAGGTGGTCACGCGTTTGACGCTTGATGCGGGCGCGGACGGTTTTGTTTTCGAAAACCAACCGGCTCGGGTTCGGCTCAGCATCCCGTCGAACGGAACGGCGCTGAGGGATGCGCGCGAGTGGCACCACTATGCGTTTGTCTACCGCGTGGCGGTTCGGCAGCTCACGCACTTTGTGGATGGGCAACGGCAGGGAGCACCGCATCCAGCGGGGCTCAAGCGATTGCCGGCGGGGGAGGAGGACTATCTGAGTGTTGGACGTGATGCGCGGTGGGAGCGTCCGCTCCCGGGGGTGATCGATGAACTGCGCTTCTCGAAGGGGGCGGTTTACACGACGGACTTCGCTCCGCCCGGCAGCTTCGCACCATCGGTGCCGGCGGTGACCCTGCGCCGGACGCAGCCGCTTCTGTTTGCACCCGAATCGCCCCGCACGGGCGTCGTCTCACTGGGAGGACGCAAGCATCTGTTCCTCGACGACGCGCTCTTCGCGCGAAGCGAGCACATCACCTTTTCCGCGCACCCGCCGCGCCACGTGGAGCGGGTGATGGAGGGCATCGAAGGGCAGTTCCGCAAACATCTGACGGTCGTTGACGATGATCAGGGTCTCATTCGCCTGTATAATGCGGGCCCTGACGACTTCCTGATGGTTCACGTTTCGCGGGATGGGAAGACCTTTTCGGCCCCCGACACCGGGCTGCATCACAAGAATCGGAAGAACATTGTCATTCCCGAACCGGCGCCGCTGGGCCGCCCGATAATCGATCCCAACGGTCCGCCGGAGCACCGATGGAAGTACATCAGCGGCCTCGAGGGTCGTGGCGTCTATCTCTACACCTCGCCGGATGGCTGGAAATGGACGCGGCATCGGCAGGCTTCGCTGTCGTTTCGGTCTGGTTCGCAATCGAGTCTTTTTTATGACGACCAACGGGGAGTCTACGTCGGCTACCATCGCACAGGATTTCCCAAGAGCGAGGGTGGTGGAACACGGCGTGAGTTTGTGCTCTCGGAAACAACGGATCTCTACCGACCCTGGCCGGTTCCTTTGCAATCGATCGAGGAGGTGCTGGCGATCGCACGTGCCCGGCCGTTGCGCTCGCCCCAGCCATGGTGGCTGGACAACGGACCGCTCACGCCCGGGGACTTTGGGGTGGAGTTGCCGACGGTTTTTCGACCCGACCCGACGATCGATCCGCCGGGCAGTGGTGTGTACGTTCCCAAGGCCGACAAGTATCCGTGGGCTCTCGACGCCTATTTTGCGTTTCCCGTGATGTACTTTGACTATGAGGAGCCCATGCAGCCGGCGACCCGCCGTGTACTCTATGAAGATCGTTCCCGCGGCTTGGGCTCCGGTCTGGTTGAAACCCAGCTGGCGGTGAGCCGCAATGGTGTCACATGGCGTCGTTTTCCCTCGCCCACCTACCTGCAAGTGGGTCTTTACGAAGGCCGTTCGCTGCACCAAATCTACGTTGGCGAAGGCATGGTGCGGCGTGGTGATGAAATTTGGCAGTATTTTTATGGACAGGAGGACTACCATTCGCCCGTGCGCCGCAAACCGGAAGGAAATGGCGTCTACCGTTCGGTCCAACGACTGGACGGCTTCGTCTCCGCTGATGCGCCGTATGACCGGATGGGCACGATCGTGACGCGGCCGTTCGTGTTCGCGGGCAGCCGGCTGGAGTTGAACATTAACACGGGTGGCCTCGGATACGCGCAGGTCGGTTTCGAAGATGAGGTGGGACGGCCGGTTCCCGGCTTTTCGGTCGACGAGTGCGTGTTCATTAACGGCGACTTTGTCCAGCACACCGTCGAGTGGCTCGGGCGCGGCAAAGACCTCTCTGAACTGGCAGGCCGGCCCTTACGATTGATCGTCAAAATGCGGGGTTCGTCGCTCTATGCCCTGCAATTCCTGCCTGCGAAGTCACCCTGAGCCGGCTGGGCGCCCTTCCACCCCTCGCATCCACCCACCCTCCCTCCTTTATGAACCGACGTTCTTTCTTCGCCCGCGCTTCTTTGGCCGCGGCCGGCGTGACGCTGGCATCGCCGCCGGCTTTTGCTACGACCCAGGAAAAGTATGATGTTCGCAACCTGAAGATCACCGACCTGAAGACGTTTCTGGTCGATGCCGGGAACGATGAGAATTACGTCTACGTCAAGATCTACACCAATCAGGGGATCACGGGACTCGGAGAGGGCACGCTCTCGGCCAAGTGCCTGACGGTGGCCACGGCGATCGGTGAGCTGAAGCGGCATCTGATCGGCAGGGACCCCACGGAAATCGAACGTCTCTGGCAGGACATTTTCCGGGGGCCGCGCTACCGCGGAGGCCCGGTGCTGATGTCCGCGTTGAGTGCGATCGAAATCGCGTTGTGGGACATCCTTGGCCAGGCCGTCGGACTGCCCATTTGGCGATTGCTCGGTGGGAAGGCTCGGGATCGTGTGCGACTCTACTGCCACGAAGGTTATCTGGAGCGCGAAAGCCATCGCAAGAAGCGCCGGCCGAAGAGCGCGGATGAGGCGATCGCCCTGTGGGTGCAGAAAAAGCAGGACGGTTGGACGTGTGTGAAAGGAGGTTTTTTTCCCGTGAGCAATCAGGCGGTGGACTTCCGCAAGGCGATTCGTGAAGGCGTCGAGCACCTTGCCAAGGTCCGAGAGGCGGTCGGCCCGGATTTCGACATCATCGTCGAGGCCCACGGCAAAGCCAACCCCTCGGCAGCCGTCGAGTTTTGCAATCGCGTGGAGGAGTTCCGGCCGCTTTGGGTGGAGGAGGTCACCCAGCTTGAGAGCGAAGTTCTGCCGGAAGCCCGACAGATTCGGGCGCAGACCCGCGTTCCGCTGGCGACGGGGGAGCGTCTGTGTTCGCGCTACAACTTCGCCGCACTCTGCAGTGAGCGACTGGTGGATGTGATCATGCCTGACGTGGTCCACGTCGGAGGAATTTCCGAGATGCGGAAAATTGCCGCCCTCGCCGAGTCGTTCCGGGTGGAGGTTTCGCCGCACAATCCCCAGAGCGAGGTCAGCACGCTTGCATCGATGCATGTCAGTGCTTGTACGCCAAATTCCACGCTGCTTGAGATCGGAAGCGGACAGGACCCGTTCTGGAAGGATCTCTTCCGCGGTGGCCTGTTCCGTTATGAGAGAGGCTTTGCCGAGCTCCCGGAAAAACCCGGTCTGGGAATCGACCTCGACGAGAAGGTTGCGGCGAAGTTCCCGTATCAGGAGAAGGACTTCAAATCCCTGCGATTCCCGGACGGCGCCATTTCCGATCGCTGACCGATGGCTGAGGTTGAGCGGTTAAACATCAGAAGCTCGCACCATGCCTCCGCGGAGACGGACATAAATGCAAGAAGCGTGCTAAAAAAAGGTTTCGCCCGCCTGCGTGAACTCATTCGCTGGGGGACGTGTGGAGACCGGATGGTTTGCAGGGACGTTTCCGACAAGTTCGCGACTGGGTGAACCGCCCAGCCGGAACGGATTTTTTAACCGCGAAGGGACACGAAAGGACGCGAATGACGGACCGCCCCAATTGGGGCGGGGAAGGGGTGTTGAATCGTACGGAATGGATCGAGTCGGAAACCTCTTTGAAGTCCGAACATGCGCGTGCCTGAGCGTCCCTTCGCGTTAAAAAAGATCGAGACTGCGGTTCGGTGCTGAGCGCTGAGAGGCCAGGGTGTGCGGGAGGCCTCGCTGAGCAGCGGTCTCGCTTGAAAGCCGGAAAATCGGTCTGAAATATCCGAAAATAGAGAGGGTTGAAATTGAGTTCAGCGAGGCGGCGATCGGGGCGTCCTTCGATTGCGTGGATTTTCCGATGAGCGGGCGCTGCTGGGCTTCGAAGGTGGCGGAAGGCCCTCGATTTTCGAAATGGAGGACCCGAGGAACGGTCCCGCGAGACGTTCATTTATGGGCGCCGGAAATTATTTCAGATGACTATTTCACTTTTTTCTTGCCCGCGGGCGTCCTGGCGACAGTAACGCGCAGTATGAGTCGCGCCGCCCCTGCTATCCCAGCGAAGCCAACGGTTTTGGATGTTGCGGCTGCGGCCGATGTTTCGGTTGGCACGGTGTCCCGGGTGTTGAACACCCCGAACGCCGTCGGATCGGACATTCGCCAGAGGGTTTTGGATGCCGTGGCTCGCATGGGGTACAAACCGTTGAGGAAACGTCGCAAGGGTGGGGTGGTGGCGGACGAAGGTGGGCATCGTCGCCGGGGCAATTTTGGAGTGCTGTTGTTGGGCATGGACGATTCGCTGACGCACCTTCCGGTGATCAGTGAAGCGCTGCACGGGGTTGAGCTGGCGATGGCGGCCGAGGGCATCACCTTGATGCTGGCCAATGTCCCCAACGCCGACCGCGTGCCCGCCTTCCTCGCAAAAGGGCAGGTGGATGGACTGATCGTGAAGAGCCCCCTTCTCGGAGATATCCGCCTTTGCGCGAGTTCTGCGTTGGTCGACGCGATCAACCGGATCCCGCATGTCTGGTTGCTCGGCAAACCCGACTCGGGAGAAGGGGACATGTGTGGCTCGGACCTCGACGTTGGTGCGCGGATCAGTGTCGAGTATCTCCATGCGCGGGGACACCGGCGGATTGGATACCTCCATCCGAGGCTTGGCCAGACACGGTCCGCCGGCTTGAAGCGCGCGCTCACGGCTCACGCACAGGGTCTGAAGATGTCGCTGCAGTATTTTGAGAAAACCCAGGATGAACCTGTGCGCTGGCCGCTGCCGGCGGTGACGAGTCCGGCGGAGGTTTTGCCCTTGTTGGAACGTTGGAAAGCCCAACCGGAGGCGGAGCGGCCCACGGCGATCATTGTCAGCGCCGACAGCATCGCGGTGCAACTTTACGCCGCACTCCGCCAGCTGGGTCTGCGTGCCGGAACGGACGTGAGCGTGCTCTCGTTCAATCATGAAAAGCCGCTCGTCATGGGGTTGAATCCACCGCTGACGACGATCGACATTCGCGCTGAGGCCATCGGGCGACGCGCCGTGCATCAGCTCTTCTGGCGTATCCGTAATAAGATGGAAAACATTCCCACCAAGGTTCTCGTGGAGCCTCGCCTGATCGAAGGTGGTTCGGTTGCCGTCGTGACACCGACCGAGTGAGTCAGGGCTGTTCCCATGAAGCCGGACCTCCCTCTTCGTTCCTCGTTCGGCCTGACGGCAGTGCTGTTCGGCCTGTCCCTGATTCAGGCAGCTGCGGCCTCGGTGGCGCCCTCTGTCGGCCCGGAGGGCACCGCGAAGGTTGAACTGTCCCGTTATCGCGTCATTCTTCACGTCGATCGTTCGCGCGGGGACGACATCAAGGGCGACGGCTCCGTCTCCGAGCCGCTGGCCACGCTGGCGCAGGCACTTGAAACCGCCGGACGCCCCGCCGCGGGAGCGCGGACTGCGATTCTGGTGTCCCGCGGTGAGTATCGCGAACCCACCTTTGTGCTTAAGCCGGGCGTCGATCTTTACGGCGGGTTCGCCGGACCCGGAGGGGAGCGGGACGTGCACCGTTATGCTTCGATTCTGGATGGCGGGCAGACTCAACGGATCGCCATCGGAGCAGACGACGCGCGGCTTGATGGTTTTTGGCTGATGAACGGTCGGGTGCGCGGCAAAGGGGGGGCGCTGCTGTGTGATGGAACGTCTCCTACGGTCGTCAATTGCGTGTTCACCCTGAATCGCACGCTGGTCCCGGTGCCATGGAATCCACCCTTGCTCCACGAAACGGCTCACGACGGAGGGGCGATCATGTGCCTCAACGGAGCGGCGCCGCGCATCGAGCACAATTTATTCTACGCCAACTCGACCGAGTGCGGTCGCGGTGCGGCCCTGGCCTCCGACCGGGGAGCTGCGCCCGTGGTGCGATTCAATGTCTTCGCCAACAACCGTGCCGGCCTTGAGGACCCCATGCGCAGTTCCGATGGCGGCGGGGTCTCCTTCTTCGACAGATCGATGGGGCTTTTTGAGGACAATATCGTGGTCGCCAACGAGGCACTCACGAGGAACGACGCCGGCGGAGTGTTTGTGGCGCTCTGGTCGTCGCCCCGCATTGCCCGCAACGTGTTTGTATCCAATGAGGCCGGCGACGACGCGGGCGGTTTGTTTCTCGGGGGACAGGAACATCGCTACGATGGACCGCTCGACGCTTATCCCGCCGCGGAGGCCTTCACGATCGTCGTTGAACGCAATGTCTTCGTCGGCAACTCGAACTCATCGCGAAACTCGGGTGCGATGCGGGTGACGATGGAAACGCGCGCCCGTTTCTCGCACAATCTTGTCACGGAGAATGCCGGTGGCTTTTACCTGCAGCGCTCGGAAGTCCATGCCGAGCGGAATACCATCTGGCAGGAATGGCAGTTCGTTGAAGACAAGCCGAGCCTCGGTCCCAGCCGGTTGATCGGTAATATTCTGAAAGGCCCCGCAGGTCCAATCCAGGCGCGCGTAACCTTCACCGGAAACATGGCGGAAGCGTCCGTGCCGGGAGGACCGCATCTGGCAGTGGTTGACCGTTTTCAGGAGGACGGCGTAACGGGCGAACTGATGGAACTGCGTTTCGATCCGGCCACGCTGACAACCACGGTGACGACGAAAACGCCACTTCCGGCTGGGGTGAATCTTGCCGGTCGACCCATCCGGATGCGCGATGGCGAAAAAGGCGGGCAGTGGCGGGTCATTGCGCGCGCGGACGGCAGGGAGATCGTCCTGTGGGGACGACTCGATGCAGTTACCAAGGCGCCGAAGCATTTTGAGATCCTCCGAACCTTCACCCCCAA
>Ga0154020_10004053_pt1 | contig 17481 bp, 17 predicted proteins | sample Klosneuvirus_201_FD_109709 | JGI IMG/M metagenome (GOLD analysis project Ga0154020, IMG submission 109709) | Active sludge microbial communities from wastewater, Klosterneuburg, Austria - Klosneuvirus_20160825_MG | ecosystem: Engineered > WWTP > Aerobic digester > Activated sludge | place...
TGATGAATTGTAATGCGGCTTTGCAAAAAAAAAATCCGGTCGCAAGACCGGATTTCTATGAATATGATTTGAATTAAGCGCCCAAAGCGATGCGTTTGAAGCTGACGACGGTCAGACCGGCTTCAGAATCGCTCAGCATTTTTGAAATGCTTTTGCTGCTGTCTTTCACAAACTCCTGGTTTAAGAGTGTGTATTCTTTGTAAAATTTGTTCAGTCTGCCTTGTGCAATTTTCTCTGCCATTTCAGCAGGTTTGCCTTCGGCGATGGCCTGTTCTTTACCAACTTCGATTTCTCTGGCAATGGTTTCAGCAGGAACCTGAGCTTCGTTGAGCGCAAGCGGATTCATAGCAGCGATTTGCATAGCTGTGTCTTTACCTGCGTTCATATTGGCTTCAGACGGTGCATTGTTCATTTCAACAAGCACACCCATTCTGTTACCGGCGTGGATATAAGCGATTACGTTGTTACCGTTGATGATGGCGTATTTGGATACGTCCATTTTCTCTCCGGTTTTACCCATTTCATCCAGCAGGCGCTGTTCCAGCGTCAGGTTACCGATGGTCAAAGCTTTGAGGGCTTCGGCGGTAGCCGGTTTGTGGGTTAAAGCCAGTTGTGCAATTTCGTTGGCGAATTTTACGAAGCTTTCGTTTTTAGCAACGAAATCGGTTTCGCAATTCAGTTCAACGATTACACCGGTTTTGCGGTCTTCAGAAGTTAATGCGATTACGGCACCTTCCTGGGCTGCTCTGTCGGCTCTGTTTAAAGAGATTTTCTGACCTTTTTTTCTTAAGTTATCAATTGCGGCTTCAAAATCACCGTTGCTTTCTACGAGGGCTTTTTTACAGTCCATCATACCGGCACCGGTCATCTGACGCAGCTTGTTTACATCTGCTGCACTGATTGTTGACATACTACTCATGTTTAATTTTGGGAATTGATTAAGCTTCAGCGGATGCTTCTTTTTCAGATTTAGATTTCTCTATTTCAGCTGAGTCTTTTTCTTTTTTGCGGTCTAACTGTCCTTCTTCGATGGCTCTTACGATTACGTCTACTATCAGTTTGATTGATTTAGAAGAGTCGTCGTTGCTTGGGATGGCGAAGTCGATGTTGGTAGGATCGCTGTTGGTATCCACCATAGCAATGGTTGGGATATTCAACTTGATGGCTTCGGAAACTGCCAGGTGTTCTCTTTTCACGTCCACGATGAAGAGGGCGGATGGAAGACGTGACATATCGGCGATACCGCCCAGAACTTTTGACAGTTTCGCTTTTTCGCGCTCCAGCATCAGTTTTTCCTTTTTGTTGATGTTGGCATAAGTGCCGTCTACAGCCATTTTGTCGATGGTCTGCATTTTCTTGATCGACTTGCGCACAGTGGCGAAGTTGGTCAGCATACCACCCAACCATCTTTCGGTGGCGAAGGGCATGTTGGTCTGAGCAGCAGCTTCCTTGATGATTTCTTTAGCCTGTTTTTTGGTGGCTACGAAAAGGATCTTGCGGCCGGCCTTAACCATGTTGCGGACAGCGGATGCTGCTTCGTCCAGTTTAAGGGAGGTTTTATTCAGATCTATGATGTGAATTCCATCCTGCTCCATGAAAATGTAAGGAGCCATCTTTGGATTCCATTTGCGGGTAAGGTGTCCGAAATGACAACCTGCTTCCAATAATTGTTCTTGTGATACTGAAGACATTTGAATATTGTATTAGCGTTTGCTGAATTGAAATCTTTTTCTTGCTTTCTTCTGACCCGGTTTCTTGCGCTCAACCATTCTGTCGTCTCTGGTCAGTAAGCCCAAAGGTTTCAAAGCGATGCGGTTTTCAACGTTCATTTCGCACAGTGACTTGGAAATGGCCAGACGGATGGCTTCTGCCTGTCCGGTAACGCCACCGCCGTCAACATTCACTTTGATGTCCAGTTTGCCGACGTTGTCGGTAACCTGAAGCGGCTGAACCACTTTAAACTGGTTCACCAATGTTGTGAAATACTGATCGTAAGGTTTGTTGTTGATAAGAATATCACCATTGCCGGCCTTCACATAAATGCGGGCAACAGCTGTCTTTCTTCTTCCTGATGTGTTTGATACTTCCATGAAATTCGTATGGATTATTTAATCTTTAATTCGGTTGGTTGCTGCGCCTGATGCGGATGCTGATCGCTGTCGTATACGAACAGACTTCTGAACATCTCGCGTCCGAGTCTGTTTTTAGGCAACATGCCTTTCACAGCCTCTTCAATAAGGGCAATCGGCCTTTTGTTTACCAGATCAGAAGCACTGATGCGTTTCTGTCCGCCCGGATAACCGGAATAGGTGATGTACTCTTTGGTGTTCAGCTTGCTTCCGGACAGTTTTACTTTACCGGCATTCAAAACGATGACACAATCGCCATTGTCTGAGTGCGGGGTGTAATCTGTCTTATTCTTGCCGATAAGAGCAGCGGCGATCTGAGTTGCCAGACGACCTAATACTTTTTCGCTTGCATCAACCACGTAAAACTTTTTGTTAATGGTGGTTTTGTTGGCGTAAACGGTTTTATAACTTATTGAATCCACGACTTTGGGTGTTGATAAAAATTTGGGACGGCAAAATTAGACAATCAATTTCGAAATACCAAACACTCCGGCAATTTTTATTCCGTTTAGCGGCAGAGGTCTTCGTAAACCTTTGACAGTATTGGTATCTGGCTTTTCCAGTCATATTTTTCGCGGACGGCTTTTTTTCCGTTTTCAGCCATCAGTTCACTTTTTTTGACATCCCTGTGGATGGAAAGAACCGCATTTTTCAGTTCTGAGCTTTGCAAAGGGTCCACACAAATGCCGCAGTCATTTCCTTCAACTGCCTCCCGGTATAAATCAAAATCAGAGGTAATAATCGGCAATCCGCAGCACATGTATTCGAACAGTTTGGTCGGATAACTTTCGCGCGAATTTTTCATAGGCCAGATCAGACATAATCCAATATCCATTTGATTTACAATTGCATACCCTTTTTCAAGTGGCATGCGGCCATAGAAATGCAGCTGTCCGCTGATGCTCTCGTAATACGGCAGGGCTTTCAGTTTGCGCTCCAGGTCTGAATACAGTTCTCCAACGCAATGAAAATGAGCTGTATGGCCTTCATCTGCAAGCAGTTTAAGCGCTTCGGCAATCTGCAGTATGCCTCTGTTTTCGAGAATAATACCGATGTAATACAGATTCAGTCCGTGCGCATAAGTTGCTTTGGCTAAAGGTTCAAAGAAACCGGTGTCGCAGAAATTCTGCACGGTTGTATAGCGGGCATTCAGACGGCTGTAGCGTTTTTCGTAGGATACTTCGGCCAGCAGAATGCTGAAATAACGGCAGGCCAGCCGCTCAAATACACTGAAAATACGGTAAGCCAGTTTCTGACGCCTGATCCAGGGCTTGTCAAAAATGTCTTCGGCTATGTTTTCGTGAATGTCGAGAATAACCTGTTTCCCGGCCAGTCTGAGTAAAAGTCCGCAAGGAATCAGTTCCGGATCGTGCAGGTGGTATACACGTGCATTCACTTTGAGTGCTTTAAAAAACATGATTAGCCAGCCAAAGGCAATCCTGAATTTGCGCTTGTGGTAGCGTCTAAACGGGATGATGCGGATTCCCTCCTTTAATTCGGCAACCGGATGAATGGCGATCAGGGTAACGTCATACTGAATGGCCAGGGTGCGGCACATCCTGTAAAATATGCGCGTGTCCAGTGCAAAGTGGACCGAACTCAGATGGCATATCTTTATTTTGTGTTTTTCCGGCAATTGCCGCAAATATAAGCAAGCCTGCCATAAAAGGCTAAAGGATTCATAATTAATGCACGGGCAGTGATTGCCGCTGAGTTGAAGCAGGCCGGGAGCCTTTAGCGTTCCTGCTTTTTTAAACGACTGCTGAACAAAATTTTTACTTACTTGTTACTTAAAATGATTTTAAATAAGTCTGCATTTTTACATTTTGTCAAATAAAACAATAAATTTGCGGCGGTTCAAAATGGCTTTCGAAGTCGCTATGGCCTTCTCAATAAAGCATAACACGTAAAGAAATAACATACATGAATTGGTTAACAAATTTTCTTAAATCCAGCATCGGCAAAAAATTGCTGATGGCGCTTACAGGGCTTTTTCTCTGTACTTTCCTGGTGGTTCACTTAATTGGAAACATGCAGCTGTTCAAATCCGACGGCGGACTGGCATTCAATGTTTACGCAGTGTTTATGACCACCAACCCGCTCATCAAGTTTACCTCCTACGGACTGTATGCCATCATATTGTTCCACGCAGTCTGGGGTTTGTATCTCACGGCTCAGAACCGCAAGGCGCGTCCGGTTACTTACGCCGTTGTGGACGGAAGTGCCAACAGCACCTGGACCAGCCGCTGGATGGGCGTTCTGGGTACCATCATGCTGGCGTTCATAGTGTTTCACATGGCCGATTTCTGGGCCGAATACAAATTCGGGGAAGTGCCTTACACGCAGTACCAGCAGGATCTGAGCACCGGCGATCTGGTATGGAATCCTACGGATGCCATCGACTCCAAGAAAGTGCAGTTCGTCAGCAGCAACATCGAATTTACCATCGTAAAGGATTTGTATAAAGAAGTAGCCGAAGCCTTTAAAGAGTGGTGGATTGTATTGCTTTATGTCGTTGCCATGGCTGCCATTTCATTCCACCTGATTCACGGTTTCGGAAGTGCCTTTCAGACACTCGGATTCAACCACTCCAAGTACAATGGCCTGATCCGTTTCATCGGCATCGGTGTTTTTGGCATACTAATACCGGTACTTTTTGCCGCCATGCCGGTATACTTTTTCTTCATTCAATAACCCAGCTTAAGATTTATCATATGTCAAACAAAGTTTTAGATTCTAAGATACCCGAAGGTCCTATAGACCAGAAATGGACCAAATATAAAGCCACAACCGCCCTTGTTAATCCTGCGAACAAAAGAAGCATAGAAATCATTGTGGTCGGAACCGGGCTTGCAGGCGCATCTGCCGCAGCCACGCTGGCCGAGATGGGCTACAAGGTAAAGGCTTTCTGTTTTCAGGATTCACCAAGACGCGCGCACTCGATTGCCGCTCAGGGTGGAATAAACGCTGCTAAAAATTACCAGAACGACGGCGACAGTGTTTACCGTCTGTTTTACGATACCATTAAAGGTGGCGACTACCGCGCCCGTGAAGGCAATGTGCACCGTCTGGCCGAAGTCAGCAGCAGCATCATCGATCAGTGCGTTGCCCAGGGTGTGCCTTTTGCCCGCGAATACGGCGGACTTTTAAGCAACCGTTCTTTTGGCGGAACCCAGGTTCAGAGAACATTTTATGCCGCCGGTCAGACCGGACAGCAACTGCTGCTGGGTGCCTACAGTGCGCTTCAGAGGCAAGTTGGTATGGGTAATGTGAAACTATACGCCCGCCATGAAATGATGGACGTGGTAACCATAGACGACAAAGCCAGGGGCATTATTGCCCGCGATCTGGTAAGCGGTAAACTGGAGAGGCATTTCGGTCACGCCGTTGTGCTTGCCTCAGGCGGATACGGCAACGTGTTCTTCCTGTCTACCAATGCCATGGGCAGTAACGTAACCGCTGCATGGAAAGCCCACAAGAAGGGGGCATTTTTCGGCAACCCTTGCTTTACCCAGATTCACCCCACCTGTATTCCGGTTTCGGGCGACCACCAGTCTAAGCTGACCCTGATGTCTGAATCGTTGCGCAACGACGGACGCATCTGGGTGCCTGCGCGTCTGGAAGATGCTGAAGCAGTGCGTTCAGGTAAACTCAAACCAAACGACATCGCTGAAGAAAACAGAGATTATTATCTGGAAAGAAGATACCCTGCATTCGGTAACCTTGTGCCGCGCGACGTGGCGTCGAGGGCTGCCAAAGAAAGATGCGATGCCGGTTACGGTGTCAACAAGACCGGGCAGGCGGTTTACCTGGATTACGCAGCAGCAATTGAGCGCTACGGCAAAATAGAAGCCACCAAGCAAAATCTGGTCAATCCGGATAAAGCCACCATCACCGTTCTGGGCAAAGCCGTGGTGAAAGAAAAATACGGTAACCTCTTTGACATGTACAAACAGATAACCGGTGTTAACCCATACGACGAACCGATGCAGATTTATCCTGCTGTGCACTACACCATGGGTGGACTCTGGGTAGATTACAACCTGATGACCACTGTTCCCGGATTGTATGCCATCGGTGAAGCCAACTTCTCCGACCACGGCGCCAACCGCCTGGGTGCTTCGGCGCTGATGCAGGGTCTGGCCGACGGTTATTTTGTATTGCCTTATACCATCGGTGCTTATCTGAGTACCGACATCCGCACCAAAGCCATTCCAACAGATCACGAAGCATTTGTGCAGGCCGAACAGAAGGTAAAATCTGTCATAGATACCCTGATCAACATCAAAGGCAGCAAGTCGGTGGATTATTTCCACAAGCGTCTTGGTAAGATTATGTGGGACAAATGCGGTATGGCAAGGAATTCAGAAGGGCTGAAATCGGCCATATCAGATATTCAGGCGCTGAGAGCCGAGTTCTGGAAAGATGTACGTGTTCCGGGAACCGCAGACGAGTTTAACACTGAGCTTGAGAAAGCCGCCCGTGTGGCCGATTTCCTCGAACTGGGCGAACTGATGTGCAAGGATGCGCTGGAACGCAATGAAAGTTGTGGCGGTCACTTCCGCGAAGAATATCAGACCGAAGAAGGCGAAGCCCTAAGAGACGACGTTAACTTCAGTTTTGTATCCGCCTGGGAACTCAGCGGCGACAACCAATGGAATCTGCACAAAGAAGAATTAAAATACGAGAACATTAAAATTGCAGCCCGCAGTTATAAGTAAAGTAAAAAGTTATTAGTTATTGGTTAATAGTTTAAATGGCCGCAGTCAACAGTTTTGAAGACTTAGAATGTTATAAAGTTTGTAAGTCATTAAGGCAAGAGATCAGCGATTTAACCAGATTAATTGATGGTGTTGAAAAATTCAGACTTGTAGACCAGATGCTAAGATGTTCAAGATCTGTAACCAATAACATAGCAGAAGGATATGGAAGATTTCATTTTAAAGAGAATGCTCAGTTTTGCAGACAAAGCAGAGGCTCACTATATGAATTGCTTGACCATTTAAGTATTGCGCTGGATGAGAAGTATATCGAAGATTATAAATATAAAGAATTAAAGATTAAAATCGAAAATTGCACTAAAATACTAAATGGATATATTAAGTATCTGATTGCTCAATCTGATAACAAATAACCATTAACCAATAACCAATAACCATTAACTATTAACCAATAACCAATAACCTAACCCCTAGTCCCTATATCAAAATGAAAATAACATTAAAAGTCTGGAGACAAAAAAACAAAGCCGCCAAAGGGCAGTTTGAAACCTATAAACTCGATCACGTTTCAGAGGATATGTCCTTCCTGGAAATGTTCGACGTGCTGAACGAACAGCTGATCAACGAAAACAAGGAACCGGTGGTGTTCGACCACGACTGCCGCGAAGGCATTTGCGGGTCCTGCAGCATGTACATCAATGGCAGACCGCACGGACCGAAAGATGCGGTTACCACCTGCCAGTTGCACATGCGTTCGTTTAAGGACGGCGACATCATCGTTGTGGAGCCATGGAGAGCCGCAGCGTTTCCGGTGCTGAAAGACCTTTCTGTAGACCGCTCCTCATTCGACCGCATTATGTCGGCCGGCGGTTTTGTAAGTGTGAACACCGGCAATGCCCAGGATGCCAATAACCTGCCTGTGGGCAAGGAAGTGGCCGACGAAGCATTTATGAGCGCTGCCTGCATCGGTTGCGGTGCCTGTGTGGCCGCCTGTAAGAATGCATCGGCTATGCTTTTTGTGTCGGCTAAAGTATCTCAGCTGGCATTGTTGCCACAGGGACAGCCGGAAGCCAGAAAGCGTGTACTCGCCATGGTGAACCAGATGGATGCCGAAGGATTTGGTGCCTGCACCAACACCGGCGCATGTTCTGCCGAGTGCCCTAAAGAAATCAGCCTGAGCAATATTGCCAGACTCAACAGAGAATATCTGTCTGCAGGTTTGTTGGCAGAATAATTCATTCATGAACTGAGCACAGTTGAATTGTGCTCGTTCGGTTTGTTATCCGATCATAAACATTTTTAAATGGCTGTGCTGTGCATGGCCATTTTTTATTTGCCATTTTTCGTATACTTTCGTATTGGTTTTATGAAAGCAAAGGAGCCCATAACAGAATATTCGAAACTGGATCTGAGCAAATCCTATAATTTTCTGGATTATATGAGCTGGCAGTTTAAGGAACGCGTGGAACTGATAAAGGGTAAAATCTTTGAAATGAGTCCTGCGCCCAGTTCCAATCATCAGACCATCTTATTGAATTTCAGCAAGGAATTAGGCAATTTCTTCCATAAAAAGAATTGCAGGGTATTTCCGGCGCCGTTTGATGTACGATTGTTTCCCGAAAAATCAGGAAAGGATCAGACGGTTGTTCAGCCGGATATTTCAATTGTCTGCGATGAGCGTAAACTGGATAAAAAAGGGTGTCTGGGCCCGCCTGACCTTGTACTTGAAATCATTTCACCCGGGAATACACCCTATGATCTGAATACGAAATTTAAATTATACGAAGAGGCGGGTGTAAAAGAGTACTGGATAGTGGACCCTGTTTTGAAAACGGTTCTGGTATACACAAAAACCAGCAACAGATTTATTGGTTTTAGACCTTTTACGGAAGGCGATGAAATTGAGTGTAAGTTATTCCCGGAAATGAAGATAAAAGTGGATGAAGTGTTCAGTAAAATGTTGCCGGAATGAACGCAGTGTATTGCCCGGAACATGTCATGAATAGCAAGCATTTGAAACTATTTTTGCTCACATGTTTTTTGCTTGCTGCGTCTGCGCTTTTAGCCCAGAACAATTATACCCGATACGTTAATCCCTTTGTCGGCACCGGCGGACATGGCCATACCTTTCCAGGTGCAACAACGCCGTTTGCGATGGTGCAGCTGAGTCCGGATACCCGGATAGACGGCAGCTGGGACGGATGCAGCGGATACCATTACAGCGACAGCGTCATTTATGGATTTTCGCACACCCATCTGAGCGGGACGGGCTGCAGCGATTATGGGGATATTGCCTTTATGCCGACCTTTGTCAGTAAAGCCATAGAACCCATCTGGAAATTGGATAAACTTTCCGCGTCCTTTTCACATAAGCATGAAAAGGCCGTTCCGGGATACTACAGTGTTAAGCTGGACAATGGCATCTTCGTTGAGTTGACGGCTACAACACGGGTTGGTTTTCAGAAATACACCTATGCTCAGAATGGCTATGCCTGGATAACACTCGATTTGAAACACAGAGATGCTTTGCTGGCGGGTAAGATTACACAAATTGACAAGCATACATTCAGCGGTTTAAGACGTTCGGAGGCCTGGGCTATAGACCAGTTGCTGTATTATTACTTCCAGGTGAGCAAGGATGCGGATCAGGTTCACATAACGAAAGAAAGCAATGGGGAAACAAAAATCAATCTCGGGTTTCATGTGAAAAAAGGGGAGTCTGTTTTCATTAAAACAGCCCTGTCTTCGGTGGACGAAAAAGGCGCTCAGAACAATCTTGAAAATGAATTGCCTCACTGGGATTTTAACCGGGTAAAAAAGGAAGCCAATCAGGCCTGGAACCTCGAATTAAACAGAATTAAAGTTTATGGTGGCACATTGTCTGAGAAGCAAAATTTTTACACGGCGCTATACCATTGCATGATGCACCCCAATGTGTTGAATGATGTGGACGGGCGTTATATGGGACGGGACAAAAAAATCCATGTTGCTGACGGGTTTGATTATTACACTGTGTTTTCGCTCTGGGACACCTACAGGGCTTTGCATCCTTTGTTAAACATCATAGACAAGAAACGCTCTCACGATTTTATGATGACTTTCAGAGCCCAGTGGCAGCAAAGTCTGCGTTTCCCCATGTGGGAATTGTGGGGCAATGAAACCAACTGCATGATTGGTTTTCACAGCGTGAGTGTGATTCAGAATGCGTTTTTAAGAGGTGTAATTGATACAGATGAATTAAGTGGTTTGTATGGGGGCGTGGTCGTTGAAACATTAAACAACAGAGCGGGATTTGGTGATTTCAAAACGAAAGGGTATTTGTCTGCAGAAGATGAAAGTGAAAGCGTTTCAAAAACACTGGAATACAGTTACAACATGCATTGCGCAGCGCGCATAGCCGGTTCGCTCGGGAAGGCTGAAGATGCGCAGAGGTACGGTGTTTATGCGGATGCATGGCGCAATGTACGCAATGTAAAAACAGGGTTTATGACACCACGGGTAAACGGAGGGTGGTTGCCCGGTTTTGATCCCAGGGAAGTGAATAACCATTATACAGAAGCCAATGCATGGCAGTACACGTTTGCTGTGCAACACGATCTGAAATCAATATATGATTTAAATCTCCTGTCCAGGCTGTTTAATACAGAGTCAAAAACAACAGGAAGAGAGCAAGCAGACATTACGGGTTTAATCGGGCAATATGCACACGGAAATGAGCCCAGTCATCATTTTGCTTACTTGTTTAACAACATAGATTCAACGTCTAAATATGTCGGAAAAATATGCAGTGATTTCTACAAACCGACGCCCGATGGTTTGTGTGGCAATGAAGATTGCGGGCAAATGAGTGCATGGTATGTCTTTAGTGCCATGGGTATTTATCCCGCAAATCCTTCGGAGTCTGAAATGGTATTCGGCAACATGCTGTTTGACAGTGTCAGGTTTGTACAAGGCGATGGATCGGCTGTGATTTATAAAAGCATCAGACCTGAAACCCATGGTTTAAAAGGGGATCTTATGGTAAAAAGCAACAGCATTAAATTTTTCGGTAATGCCAACAGGTATTACCTTGGCTACGATGCATTGCGCAGCGAAAAGGAATTGAGTCACAGTGCCCTTTCTGCGCCTGTGATACATTCGGTCTCTGAGGTCTTCAGAGACAGTATTCTGGTGCACATCAGCAGCAACAACAAGTCTGAAATATCTGATAAGATTTATTGCACCCTGGATGGTTCAGAGCCAACAAGTCAATCGGCTGTTTATGCGGACGGGCAATTGCTCAAAATCAGTCAGTCGTGTATTCTGAAAGCTAAATCGATACTTGGAGAGCAAGAGGCCAGTCCTGCTGCTGTGGCCAGATTTTACAGGTATTACAACGATTTTTCGATTCGGTATAATTGCACCTATAATAAACAGTATACCGCCGGCGGAGATAAGGGATTGCTGGATGGACTTATCGGCGATATCGATTGGAGAAAAGGACGGTGGCAGGGGTATCAGTCTCAGGATTTCGAAGTGCTGATTGATCTGAAAAAGCCAATGCTGTTTGATACCATTTCAATCGGGTTTTTACAAGACAAACGCTCCTGGATTTTCTTACCAGACTGGATTACAGTATATGGTTCTGAAGATTCCGTGCATTTTGAAGAATTGAATACGGGTGATTACCTGTTCGACGAAAGAGACATGAGCACAGGGCGCTATCCCATGGTGTTCAGCGGATTTAAAAAGGCCACGCCTTACCGCTATATTAAAGTGTTTGCGAAAAATTACGGCAAACTGCCTGCCTGGCACCCGGGCGCAGGGGGCGATGCGTTTATTTTCGTTGATGAGATCGAAATACGGTAAGGGATCTGTTTTAAGGATTCGTGTTTAAGTCATATTTCGCTAATTTTTTCGTGTATTTTTGATAGTATTCGCAGTATGGGTTATATTTGACCAACGGATATGAAAAACAGAATCTTTCTTTTATTTATTTTGCTTGCTTATCAGTTGCTTCCGGCGCAGGAACTTCGCTTTAAGTGGGCCGCCGGTTTTGGCTCAAAAGACCCTGACTGGATGCATTCTATGGTGAGCGATGCACAGGGCAATACCTATACCACCGGCTGGTTTCAGGGCAGAACCGATTTTGATCCGGATCCGGTCAAAACCTATTTCATGACGCCCAGCAACCGCTCGATCGAAATGTTTGTCCTGAAGCTGAATGCAAACGGCAAACTGGCATGGGCCGTCAGCATTGGCCTTAAAAGCAGTTCTGAAGGCACTTCGCTTACGCTGGATAAGGCCGGTAATGTCACAATAACGGGTCGTTTTTACGGAAAAGCCGATTTTGATCCGGATCCGCTTAAAACATTTGAACTGAATTCTCCCTCAGAGAACAATGCATTTGTGATGCAGCTGAGCAAAGACGGTAAGTTTAAATGGGCGGTGCAGATGAGCCATAGCATCAGGCTGATTTCCCTGTGTTCAGATCAATACAACAATATAATTGGTGCAGGCCTGTTTTCAGATTCTTTTGCCTACCCTTTGGGCAGCAATAGCAATAAGCATTACAGCAAAGGCCAGAACGATGTGCTTTTGCTTAAAATGGACTCAGCCGGCAACATGCTCTGGATCAAACAGATTGGCAACATTGGATACGACCACGCAAAAGCGGTCACTTCAGACAGCGCAGGCAATTTGCTGCTGAGCGGCGAGTTTCAATATACCTGCGATTTTGATCCGGATACCGGACAGTTTTTGCTTAAGGGATATAACAACAACAATTACCTCCTGAAACTGGACAACAATGGTGTTTTCCTCTGGGCCAAAGCGCTGGACATTCAGATTGAATACGGTTACAGTGACAAACACATAGCATTCGACCGCAAGGGCAACATTTATATGAGCGGTTTTATTTTCGATACCTGCGATTTTGACCCCGATACGCTAAAAACCGCCATACTGCCTGCACTTGGTCAGCACGATGGTTTTATTATGAAAATGAATGCCGACGGTGATTTCTTATGGGTAAAAGGCATAGGCGGCAGCGATTCGGACGTTACCATTGCGGAAGTATTTGCAATCTGCCTCGACAGCAACGGCAATATTTACGGTACAGGGCGCTTCTCCGAATCTGTAGATTTTGACCCGGGAAGCGGCACTTATAAATTGCTTGCTCTGGGATATCTGAATACGTTTCTGATGAAGCTGGATACGGCCGGTAATCTGCAATGGGCCAAGGCCATTCTGGGTGCGGGCGAAGGGTATGCCATCGGCGTAAGCAGAGCTGGCGAGGTTTATATATCCGGCGAGTACGGTGGAACGCCCGATTTTGACGCAGATCCGCTTAAGGAATTCAGGCTGCCCTCATTTGGCAGCAACGATTTTTTTGTCTGCAAATACGGCAACTGCAGCAGCAGCAGTTCTGTTCAGAATATTGCCGCTTGCGGTCCTGCAACGGTAAACGGAATTCTGTACGATTCAAGCGGTCAGTACATACAGACAATCAGCAAGGCAGACGGATGCGACAGTGTGCTGACTTTAAATCTGAACATCATTAAGACCGATACCGGCATATCACGGCGCTCCAATACGTTGTATGCGCGCATGCGTGCCCCGGGTGTTTCTTACCAATGGATAGACTGCAATGCAGGCAATAAGTTGATTCCGGGTGCAGTCGATTCTGTGTTCACCCCTTCGGCAAATGGTTCTTATGCGGTCATCATCATAAACAACGACTGCCTGGATACGTCTGCCTGTATGGCGGTCACAGGTCTTGGCATTTCAGACGTTAATGCCGGTGCGGTTTTTACAATGTACCCGAATCCGCTTAAAGAAGGCCATTTGACCATTGAAACGGGTCTTGCAAACGCCGTTTATGCCGTGTTTGGTTCTGATGGCAAATGCATTCAGAAAGGCACAATCGATGCAGGCCTTAACAGGCTCAGCTTAGACCTGGCCAAAGGCTGTTATCTGATCGAGGTTTCAGACGGCATTGTATTCAGCCGTAAATTTCTGCTGGTAAACTGAATCAACCCGGACTTTCTGTACAGAAAACAATGCCGGATTGCCTGCTGTAAAAAGGATGCAGCTGAACTGATGTTTATTTCAGGCAAATTCATCGATTTTCTTGCCAGATACTCAAAGCACAGTTTATTTTTGTGCGATGATTCAAAACCACGAAATTGATTACCGCATACTCGGCGAAGAAATGCAATGCGTCGAGATTGAACTGGACCCGCAGGAAACCGCCATAGGCGAGAGTGGCAGCTTTATGATGATGGACCGCGAGATACAGATGGAGACTATTTTTGGCGACGGTACCCAACAATCGGGCGGCTTTTTAGGCAAACTGATGTCGGCAGGCAAACGCGTTCTTACGGGTGAAAGTCTGTTCATGACCGCTTTTACCAATACCGGCACAGGCAAGAAAAAGGTCAGCTTTGCAGCACCATATCCCGGAAAAATAATCGCAATGGATCTGCACAAAATGCATGGCAAGGTAATTTGTCAGAAGGATGCTTTTCTTGCGGCAGCAAAAGGGGTTTCGGTGGGTATAGAATTTCAGCGCAAACTGGGCACCGGCCTGTTTGGTGGCGAAGGATTTATTATGCAAAAACTGGAAGGCGACGGTATGGCCTTTGTGCACGCCGGTGGTTATGTGATTGAGCGCGAACTGCAGGCAGGTGAACTGATTAAAATCGATACCGGCTGCATTGTTGCCTTCACGCAAACGGTAGATTACGACATACAATTTGTAGGCGGTATTAAAAATACCATATTTGGTGGCGAAGGTTTGTTCTTTGCGACTTTGCAAGGTCCCGGAAAGGTCTGGATACAAAGTTTGCCCATCAGCCGTCTGGCGTCCAGAATTATTGCCTATGGCGGAATTGGCGGACGCAGAAGGGAAGAAGGGTCCATACTGGGCGGACTTGGAAATTTACTGGACGGAGATGGCCGTTAAAACCGCAGTTTTATGCCGGCAATGACTAAAAAGGAAAAGACCGGCTTTATACTGAACACGCTTGAGGCCTTATATCCCGAGGTGCCAGTTCCGCTGAATCATAAAGATGCCTATACCCTCCTGATTGCGGTTCTGTTATCTGCTCAATGCACCGATAAAAAGGTGAATGAAATCACGCCAATTTTGTTTCAAAGGGCCGACAACCCGAAAGACATGGTGAAACTCGAAGTGGATGAGATCCGCGAAATCATTAAACCCTGCGGACTGTCTCCCGCCAAATCAAAGGCCATACACCGGCTCAGCGAAATGCTGCTGGAAGAACACAAGGGCGAGGTGCCGGAAAGTTTTGAGGCACTTGAAAAGCTGCCGGGAGTAGGCCATAAAACGGCCTCAGTCGTCATGTCGCAGGCATTCGGAGTGCCTGCATTTCCGGTAGACACCCACATACACAGGCTGGCTACCCGCTGGGGACTCACATCCGGCAAAAATGTAGTTGAAACAGAGAAAGACCTCAAGAAGCTTGTACCTAAACACCTCTGGAACAAGGCCCATCTCCAGATCATTTTCTTCGGAAGGGAATACTGCCCGGCCAGAGGGCATGATGCAAGCAAGTGTCCGATTTGTGGGGAAGTGGGGAGGAGAAATGAGAAACTGAGAAATGAGAAACTGAGAAATGAGAAACTGAGAAATGAGAAACTGAGAACTTAGCGGAACGAACTTAGTGTAGCGTAGCGGAACGATCTCACGAGCAAAGCGAGTAACAAAGTGCAGCGTTCTCACGAGCGGAGCGCGTAAATTGAGAAGTAAATCTGTACGGTTTCTAGTTGCGATAAAGCATGAAAGTCGAGTAGTATAAATTTCTGCCAGGGATTATTATTAAGTACTTATTATCTATAGGATTTTGAAATTCTGAACTGTGTTTTGTAACTTTATCTGAAATTATGAAATACATCTTCACTTTCGAAAAATTAAATGTCTGGGTGCTTAGTAAAGACCTGACATTGCTTATTTATCAAACGACTTGTGCTTTTCCGGAATCAGAAAAATATGGCTTAATTTCTCAAATGCAAAGAGCTGCGGTATCGGTTTCTTCCAATATTGCAGAGGGAAACTCAAGGAAGGGCAAATCCGACAGAATTAAATTTTTTAACATCGCATTCTCGAGTCTGATGGAAATGATTAGTCAAAGCATTATCGCATATGAGCTTGGGATATTGGAAATGAAAACATTAGATGAAATCAGACTTAAAGGATCTGAGATTTCCAATAAATTGATCTCAATGATGAACAATCAACAATCTCATCTTTAGGAAGCCCATAAATTCTGAATTCTTTTTACTCGCTAAGTTCGTGAGACCACTTTCACCTTCGCTAAAGCTGTGGTGAATGAAAACACTTCGCTACATTAAGTTACTCGCTACGCTCGTGAGATCGTTCCGCTTCGCTACACTAAGTTCTCGATTTCTCAATTATCATTTTCTCATTTTCTCAATTATCAATTTCTCAATCATCAATTTCTCAGTTTCTCCCTTCCTCTTCCCCTATCTTTGCACCATGCAAGCGGCACAGCTACACGACATCGGTTTCATGGATTACGAAGAAGCCTGGCAACTGCAGAAAGAAATCTTTCACCGCTCGGTGAACGAGAAGCTGAGCGGGGGTAAGCCGGGGCACCACCTCATTATTTGCGAGCACCCGCATGTGTATACACTTGGTAAAAGCGCCCAGCAAAGCAATCTGCTGCTGTCTGAAGCCGAACTGAAGCGACGCGACATCGATGTGTTTGACATTGAAAGGGGAGGTGACATCACCTACCACGGTCCGGGACAACTGGTGGTGTATCCCATCTTCGATCTGGAACAACTGCACCTGGGCGTTAAACAATTTGTATTCAACATCGAACAATGTATCATTAATGTGCTGAAGCAGTATGGCATTGAAGCTGAGCGCATAGAAGGCCGCATCGGCATATGGATCGGCAAAGACAGCGCTAACGAGCGGAAAGTGGCCGCCATCGGCATCCGCTGCAGCCGCCACATCAGCATGCATGGTCTGGCGCTGAACGTTAATACAGATCTGAGCCTGTTCAACAACATCATTCCCTGCGGCATTGCCGATAAGGCGGTCAGCAGCATGCAAAAAGAACTTGGTCGGGAAATTCCGATGGTCGATATAAAAAATGACATGATCAGAGAATTTTCTACTATTTTTGAAATAAAAATCATCAGATAATGAAAACAGGAACAATTGTATTACTGGTTATCGCCGGTTTATTCGCATTGGTTGCATTCAACGGTTGTGGCTCTTACAACAGCATGGCCACAAAAGACGAGGCTGTTACCGGTCAGTGGCAGCAGGTAGAAGTGGCATATCAGGCCAGAATGGACAAAACCAAAAACCTCTTCGAAATTGTGCAGAGTGCTGCCGACTTCGAAAAGCAAACTTTGACAGACGTTATTGAGGCCCGGAGCAAGGCAACATCCATTCAGATCAATGCCGACAATCTGACACCCGAAAAGATCGCCGAATTCCAGAAGGCTCAGGATGCCTTTGGTTCTTCGCTGGGCAGGCTGATGGCCATTGCCGAGAATTACCCGCAACTTCAGGCGGTGCAGGCTTTCAGGGATTTTCAGGCCCAGTACGAAGGCATGGAAAACCGGATTGCAACCGAACGCAGACGCTTCAA
>Ga0154020_10004054_pt1 | contig 17480 bp, 16 predicted proteins | sample Klosneuvirus_201_FD_109709 | JGI IMG/M metagenome (GOLD analysis project Ga0154020, IMG submission 109709) | Active sludge microbial communities from wastewater, Klosterneuburg, Austria - Klosneuvirus_20160825_MG | ecosystem: Engineered > WWTP > Aerobic digester > Activated sludge | place...
CTTAAAACAGAATTCGTGACAGGGTACTTTGGAGAAATTACACGACAAGCAGTTGTGGATTTCCAGAAAAGTAATAACATAAGTCCAGCTAGTGGTTTTGTTGGCCCAAAAACTAGAGCAAAGATTTTGGAGCATATTAATATAACAGAGTATTTAAAATAAAATTATGAAAAAAGGATATAAGGGAAATATAGAGAGTTTAACAAAAGAAAATACTAATTTTAGAAAAGTTCTTTATACTGGACATAATTCGCAATTGGTTCTAATGAGCCTTCTTCCAGGAGAAGATATTGGAATGGAAGTTCACGGTGAAAATGATCAGTTCTTTAGATTTGATGCAGGTGTTGGTCGTGTTGTTGTAGACGGCACAGAGTATGATGTAAAAGATGGAGACGCCGTAGTTGTTCCGATGGGCGCAGAGCACAATGTTATTAACACAAGTGATTCTGAGTCATTAAAGTTTTACACTATTTATTCTCCAGCACATCACAAAGATCAAATAGTTAGAACTACAAAAGAGGAGGCATTGGCAAACGAAGAAGAATTTGATGGGCAAACTACAGAGTAAAACTTTTTCAGAAAAGGTTTTAGAGATTGTTAAAAATATTCCAAAGGGACAAGTTTTTACTTATAAAAAAGTTGCAAAACTTTCTGGAAGTCCAAATGCGTCACGTGCTGTAGGAAGTATTTTGAAGAAAAACTACAATCCAAAAATTCCATGTCATAGAGTTATTCGCTCTGACGGAAGCCTGGGAAACTATAATCGTGGAAATAGTGAAAAAGCGCGTAAGTTAAAATCTGAAGGTTATATATAAAAAAACGACCCACGCGGGTCGTTTTTTTATATTAGGCTAAGAGATTTTAAAAACTTCTTCAATTCATCGCCTTCGATTTTTCGGTGCTGGTTTTGTTTTAAGGGACCGAGTTTTATATTCATAATCCTAACTCTCTTTAGGTCTGTCACTTCTTGAAAAAGCGCTGAACACATACGTCTAATTTGGTGTTTTTTCCCCTCAGTTAAAATAATTTTAAATTTGTTATCATCTAAAATTTCTACTTTGCATGGTTTTGTTATTTCGTCGTCTCCCTCCATTTTTACACCAGACTCCATTTTTTGTTTAAAGCTCGATCTTAGTTTTTCTTTTGTGATTACGTTATATTCTTTGTCGTGTTCATATTTAGGCGACAAAAGTCTGTCTGTTACACGACCGTCATTTGTAAGGATTATTAAGCCATGTGAGCCTTTGTCTAGTCTTCCAACAGGAAAGACACCTTGGATTGGGAAGATATCCATTATGTCCTCAGTGTCTTCTGTGCCTGAATGACTCAATATTCCTTTTGGTTTATTAAAAGCAAAGTACATAAAATCCTGGTTCTTTTGTATTCCCTTAACTTCAACTTTGTCAGATTCATTTACTTTGTCGCCAAGTACCGCAAGTCTTCCGTTTATGAAAACTTTCTTTTGGGCTACAAGCTCATCTGCTCCTCTTCTGGTCGAGTAATTTTTAAGGGCGAGGTATTTGTTTATTCTTACTGGATATGAGATTTCTTCCATATGTTTCGCGAGTATAGCATTAAATAATAAAAAAGCACTCAATTTTGAGTGCTTTTTGTTTATCGATTTTTGCCTTTCTCAAAAATCTCTTCTTCTTCATTTTTCATTTCTTCGTGCCCTTTGCCCACTTTTCTAATTATATGAACGGCAAATAAGAATACTCCGATTGCCATAAGAATGTTCGGGGCAATGTGGGGATCAAAGATTGTTTGTGGGGGAATTGGTCCGATAACGATAGTGTAGATCATATGTTCAAGGTTTGAATATTTTATATAATATTTTTTAAGTAATTGCAATTTTGCTTGAACCATTTGACTATCGGGAGATTATTTCTATAATGAATTTGAACAAGAACCTAGTTAAACCACCTTAAAATTTAAAATCATGAGAATTAAAAAAAATTCTTCGAAATGCAAAAAAAGGAAAAGAACTTCCTTTAGGATGTTGAAGTTGTTTATTTATTTGGTCTTTAAGAAACCAAAAGCATCTGACAGAAGAGCACCTGGCGATTTAATTTTGGAATTACTTGAAATTCCTAATTGTGTCAAGAAGGCATCAATTTTTACCTTAAAATTAATTACAATGTCGACCTCGCGCACTATTCCTGAATTAGAACCGACACAAGATGAATTGTGGAAAATTCAAAATGAGTTTAGTCATCTAAGCGTTGCTTAGAAAAACAAAGAACCGCCTCTATTTTAGAGCGGTTCTTTTTATTCACAGTTTGTCCCCAAATATGCTTAAAATGTCAACTTATTTAGTGTATATTTATGAAGTATAAGTGCGCTTTTTGTTTAGTATTGACAAAATTTGTTATATATAATATAATAGCACAAATGTTTTTATTTTAGGTTTCGTCGAAGATTTGCTTGTAACGAGGGCAAAAAAATTATTATTTATTTATTATAAAGTTTTATGACAGAAAAAATTCTTAAAATAACACTAAGAAAAAGTGCAACGCTATTTTTTGTAGCGATTTTTGTGTTTTCTACAGGTTTCAATCTTTCAATGCCGTTTGTTGCATATGGAGATGACTCTACAGAAACACCAGTTCAACTAATTTCAGTTGAAGAGGTTGAAAGCGATAAGGTATTAGAAGAGGTTGTTAGTGAAGAATCTTTAGTAGAAGAATCAACTGATGTTGTTCTAGAAGCTGAAGGGGAAACACTAGGAGAACAGACTGAAGACCTAGGAGGTGACGCCATTGATAATGGTGGTGCAACTCCAGCTGATGACGAAGCTGCTGATCCAACAGAACCACTATTACCAATACGAGGTAATGGTGAAAATATGTATGACGTATGTATTGATGGAAATGACATGACTTGGACTTATTCACGTTTTAGTAGTCCTGAAGGTCAAGAAATTTTAAATGCAGACGAAAACGACAACAACTTTCAAGGTCATTGTGAAAAAGTTGAAGAAGTTTGTTACGCGGATATGATTGTAACAAGTAACGGGAGTGAACTTGTTGATGATGGACCTGCTACATCTGTAGCTACTTGGGTTCACCCAGGATGGACAGCTTCTATCCCAGGTGCAACTTGGGTTTGGGAAACTCTAAATATTGTTGACCCAACTGTAGATACTACAAAATTGTTTACTAAATATTTTGTATTGCCTGGTGTTGCACAAACCGCAACTCTAAAAATCGCAACTGATAATTCTTACAAAGTTTCTATAAATTCAAACTCTGAAGTATACGTTGATGGTGGTGAATATAATTTCACAGCAGAAGGTCAAGATACTTACACTGGAGATGTTTTAGACATGGGACCAGCTGATCTTGTTGATTATCTAAACGAAGGTGGAAACACTTTTGATTTTGAAGTTAAAAACTGGGGACTACCTGGTTCAACTCCTGAATCAAATCCAGCTGGACTATTGTACGAACTAAACATTCATTACAAGATGAATTCTTGCGATGACGATAACGAAGATCCATTTGGATATCTTACTGTAAATAAAATTGTTAGTGGTGGAGACAAACTTATTAAAGATTTTCCTCTTTTTGTTGACGAAGAATTAGTTACATCAGGTGGTGAAAATGAATTTTCTGTAGGAACTCACTATGTTTCAGAAGATAATCTTCCAGGTTATACTGCAACTTTTTCAGGTGCTTGTACTGACGCAAATTCTGATGGTATCGCTGAAGTAAATATAACAGAAGGAAATAAACATGTTTGTACAATCACAAACACTTTTGAAGAAGAAGGTGGATACTGTGGTGATGGAAAAATAAACCAAAACTGGGAAGCTTGTGATGGCGGCGAAAGTTGTACACAAACTTGCCAATTTGAAGACCAATGTACTGACAAAGTTTTTGCTAGAATCGTTGTTGAAAATGTAATCAATGACTCGCCTGAAACAGGGGACGTTACAGATAATATTTATCTTGGTGGAAATGAAAATCCACAAATGATTCCAAACGGAACATGGTTCCCAATATTTGATGGTACAAATTTCATTGTAGACACAAGAACAACAGGAAGTGCATACTTTGATGTTCCAGGTGTTGCAGTGCAAAGATTACACAATACTGAAAATGGGGCTAAACTTGTAGCTGGAATTTACGGACATGACCTTGGTGGAGACACTCTAGAGCATGTTGATGGTTATGTTGAATTTTCAAACAACATTACACCTATCTCTCTTATAGACGGTTCAGGAAGCTTACATCTTGAAAATGGATTTGATGGAACTGGTTTCGGTGGAACTGATCATAACAATGACGAAGTATTTATAGATGGAGATCTTACAAAGTTCTCTCTTGGAACAATGTCAAAGGGTGACGCATTTGCAGTTCAGCTTTCAGAACCAGTATCTTGTGATGGTGGTTACTGTGGAGACCGAGTTGTAAACCAAGATTGGGAAGCTTGTGATGGCGGTGAAAACTGTACACAAACTTGTCAATTTGAAGACCAGTGTACTGACAAAGCTTTCGCAAGAATAACTATTGATAATGTTATTAAAGATCCCGCAGAAGATGGAAATATTACTTCAAACATTTTTCTTGGTGGAGCATCAGATCCAGAGATAATTCCTTCTGGAACATGGTTCATGATTTTTGACGGAGTAAACTTCTTAACAGATATTAGAACTGGCGCAGAGGGAAGTTCATACTTTAATGTTCCAGGTGTTGCAGTGCAAAGACTGTATAATACTGAAAATGGTGGAAAGATCGTAGCTGGAATTTACGGACATGACCTTGGTGGAGACACTCTAGAGCATGTTGATGGAACTCTAGAATTTTCTGGAAATACAGGAGCGACTGCAATATTTAACGGATCAGGAAGTCTTGGTCTTGAAAATGGATTCGACGGAACTGGCTTTGGTGGTGTTGATCATAACAACGACGAAGTTAGGCTAAACGGAGATTCTGTTGAATTTTCTCTAGGAACTATGTCAAAAGGTGACGCGTTTACAACTTCTTATTCAAATCCTGTATCTTGCGATGATAATGGTGGAGATGACGGTGAAGATGATGACGGTGGAAACGGTGGAGATAATGATGGAGGTGATAATGGTGGAAATGGAGGCAATGGTGGTTCAAGTGGATCAACATCAAGATCTTCATCTTCTGGTTCATCAGGTACAGTTTTAGGAGATAACACTGGTAATGGAGACGGTGAAGTTTTAGGGGAGTCATTGGCTTCAACTGGAACAGAAAATGTTTCTTACATAGTTTTGTCTGCCCTAATACTAGCTTTCCTAGTGGCAACAAAAAGAAAACAAAGCATTATTTAATAAATTAGAAAAGGGCCTTCGGGCCCTTTTCTGTTTCAAAAAATATGAGAATAATTGATAAAATAAAAATCTTAAATAGAAGCACTGTTATTATGAGAATAATACTTTTGTTTATGGCATTTTATTTAGTTGCTTTTCCATTCTTACCAAAATTAGAATACGCTGTTTCGTATTTTAATGAAGAAGTTAACCCAAAAAATAATTTACCTGTAGAAGTTTTAGACGCCCTTGAGAGGGGTGAGAATTTACTCTATATTTCAAAAAGCCAGGTAAATAGAAAAATTATTGAGACAGATAATATTAAAAATATACATGAAGATGTTTGGATTTGGCCAGGGTCTAAAAAACCAGACGTAGGTGGAAATACCGTTCTTTTGGCTCACAGATACGCAAGTATTGGTGGAAATAGAGCTAGTACTTTCTATAATCTCCCAGAGATGGTTTCTGGAGATAAGTCTTATGTTGTTTGGGATGGTAAAATATATGAATATGAGGTCTTTGAGACTTTTGTGGTAGATCCAAGTCATATTGAAATATTGGAAAATACAGAAGAAAATATTTTAACAATGTTTACTTGCACACCACTTTGGACATCAAAAGAAAGATTTGTCGTTAGATCAAAACTTGTAAATATATGGGAATAATAAAAGAAGACAATTCAAATTTTAAAACTCGATACGAGTTTACTCGGAATAGGTTTTTTGCCACATTTGCAATGCTTATTTTGGCACTTGGCGCATATATTTACATAGAGTACAATTATCATGTAAATTTCGAGCAAGCAACTCAAAATCAATATGATTCAAATTATGAGGAAAATTAGAAATTTTTTAATACCACATGAAGAAAACGGACACGTACCGCATATTTTCTCTGAGAAAGTTTGCATAGGTCTTGTTGCTTTTGTTGTGTTTATTTATGGAACATCTCTGATCTCTACTTTGTCTATAAGAACAAATGAGCAAGTCGGCGCCGTTTACGGCAGTATTTTGGTTGATATGACAAACAAAGCTCGAGCCGAGTCAGATCTACCTACTCTTAAAATAAACCCAGTTTTAGTTAAGGCTGCTGAAGAAAAAGCTAAAGACATGGTTGAAAATTCATATTTTGCACACACTTCACCTAACGGAATAACTCCGTGGTTTTGGTTTTCAGATGTTGGATATAAGTTTTCTTATGCAGGTGAAAATTTAGCAGTTGGATTTAATGAATCCGCACAAGTTCATTCTGGCTGGATAAATTCACCAACCCATAAGGCGAATATTTTGTCTGCTAATTTTACAGAAATTGGTATCGCTGTAGCTGACGGCTATCATAAGGGAAAACCGGCAACGTTTGTTGTTCAAATGTTTGGTAAACCAAAGACAACTAAAGCTCCTGTTGTTACATTAGACACAACTACAACCAATGAAGCGCCGAGTAACAACCTTGTGACAACGGTTCTTTCTGCTACGGCCGAAAAGGTTCCTATTGAAATAACTACAGTTTTTGAAGATAAGTATCTTTCAATTGCCAAAGATGAGTCAGTGGAAGATGTTGGAAGCACTGTGCCGGATGAGAATACTACAGTAAACTCAGAAGCATCAAACGTAGAGCTTAGTACTAAAAAAGATCGTGCTTTGGCGAGTCAACCATTACTTGTTCAGTATATTTTTACAATTGTAATGATATTGAGCTTGTTTTCTCTTATTGCCTTTTTGTTGATGGAATTTAAAGCCCGCCATATGAAGCACGCTCTTTATGGATTAATACTTCTAACAATTACAGCCGGTCTTTCTTTTGCCAACGAAGCACTAATCGTTGTACCGGAACTTTTTTACTAAAAATTTAATATTGACTCTGTTTTAACAAAAAGATAAAATTTTTTTGTTGATTTTTTATTAATAATTTTTTGTTTTTTATGAAAATTGATAAAAATATTATTATACCTGTTGCTAGTGGAGCTTTGGGTGGATTGGCAGTTGTTTTAGTGTTTATTTTTTTAGCTACAAATTTTAGGTCTCAAATATATAAATATTTAGCAAGTGATTATGTGGCAAGTGTTAAAGATGAATCTGTGGAAAATATCAGTACAGAAAATATTCTTTCACAGGAGTCTTTTGTAATTTCAGCTGTAAAAAAATCTACTCCCGCCGTTGCTTCAATTATTGTTACAAAAGAACTTCCTGTTTATGAGAATTATTTTGAAAGTAGTCCGTTTGGTGGTTTTTTAAATCTTCCAGATTTATTTTTTAATATACCAAAACAAAGACAAAATGGAACAGAGAAAAAAGAAGTCGGTGGAGGGACTGGGTTTTTTGTGACAGAAGATGGTCTTATTGTTACAAATAGACATGTTGTTGAGGATGAAAAAGCTGAGTACACAGTATTACTAAGTGATGGTAAGAAATATGACGCAAAGGTTTTAGCTAGAGATGAAGTGCTGGATATCGCCATAATAAAAGTAGTAGGAAGTAATTTTGAGTATTTAGATTTGGGTGATTCAGAAACCATATCTGTCGGTCAATCTGTTATTGCTATAGGTAATGCTTTGGCTGAATTTCAAAATTCAGTATCTGTCGGGGTTATTTCCGGTCTTTCCCGGTCTTTAGTTGCGGGAGATTCAATGGGTAATTCGGAATTGCTTGAACATGTTATTCAAACAGATGCAGCTATAAATCCCGGTAATTCTGGAGGTCCACTGCTTGATTTGAGGGGGAATGTTATTGGGGTCAATGTGGCAGTTGTTAAGGGTTCTGAAAACATTGGCTTTGCGTTACCTATAAATTCTGTTAAATCAATAATAAATTCCGTTAAGGAAACCGGAAAGATTGTTAGGCCTTATGTTGGAATAAGATATGTTCAAATTGATGAGCAGATGAAAAAAGAAAATGATTTAAGTGTTGATTATGGTATTTTGGTCATAAGAGGGGAAGGTAAAAACGAAATAGCTGTGATACCAGGATCTCCTGCTGACAAAGCGGGAATATTAGAGAACGACATAGTTTTAGAACTAGATGGAAAAAAACTAGATAAAAATCAAAGCTTTTCTTTGTTGATAAGAGAGAAGAAGGTTGGAGATTCTGTAAATCTTAAAGTATTAAGTAAGGGTCTTGAAAAAAATATTAAATTGAAATTAGAAAATATGCCGAGTTAGCTTTTCTTTGTTTGTTTTAAGTTGTTTATGATTAATACCATAGAAGCTAAGATTATAGAAAGTATTAGATAAAAAAGAGAAAAGTTATTTTTTAGAAGTATTGGGATGGCTATTATTGGCGCAATTATGTAAGCGCTTGGGTACATCATTCTAAAAATCGCTACTTTTGTTGGTTCGTTCGAGCCTATTTGTTTAAAGAAGTAGCTTTCGTTCATTATTTCAATTGTTGCGGCTCCTATGCGAGTAAAGAACAAAATTATTGCCAAAAAAATAATACTTCCTCCTCCAGCAATTCCAAATACTGCTGTTGAAATAGCTGCTATTAAAAAACCAAAAGTTAGAAATTCTTTTTCGTCGTGTTTTTTGTCAGCCATTCTTCCTAGCGGGTACTGAATAAGAACAAAAGGTACAAGCATAATTAAAAACATTTTTCCAATTGCTGCCCAAGGAATTCCCAAAGATTCGTGTAGATAAATTGGAGTATAAATAACCATCCATGCGTAAAAGAATTGAAGTGTAAACTGCAAAGCAAGTGTTCCGCGAATATTTTTGTCTTTTAGAGCCAAGATAAAATCTTTTAGTTCGTGATGCTTGTATTTATCGTCTATAAAATTTTTACTACTGATGGAAACTACGATAATAACAATTAAAGACATGAAAAAAGCTATTTTATAGAGTAGTCCAAAATTTTCACTTTCACCAATGAATAAACTTCCAAGTAGTGGTGAGAAAATCCAAGCAAGATTAAGTGATGTTAGGTAAATACCTCTTATTTGTCCTGTAAATTTGTCGACTGAGTATTTTTCAATAAATATATCTAAACTTGAAAGCGTAATTGTTCCAGTGGCCAAAAAGGTCACAAAAAATAAAAGGCTGATGGGTGATGCGGGCATCGATAGTCCAAGCAAGCTAAGAGACAAAATTGAGAGAACTATTAGTATCAACTTTCTGTTTCCGATTTTTGATTGGATGTGGGGAAGGCGCAGTGATACTAGTAGAACAATAATAGAACCAATCGTGTACCAGATACCCGGTTTTGTATTTAAAAAGTTTGTTTCAATAAAAGTAGAGTTGAAATACGCCGTACTTGAAAGAATTATTGAAAACAAAAATCCTGAAATTAGGAAGGGTAGTATAGAGCGAATAGTTTTGTGCATTGGATTTATTATATCATTTAAACAAATACGCAATAGTTGTGAGGAAAGTCGTTTTCCACTTTTTGACATATTTTATTTTTATTACAAGCTATAATTAAGGTATTAAAAATTTAAGCTTAATTTATGGAAGATAAAAAGATTTTATATATAGTGTTAGCTTTAGTTGGGGGAATTATGGTGGGGTATATGACAGGCGGATCAAAAATATCTGTACAAGATCAAGGAGCGGCAAGTTTGTCGTCTCGGGTCGCACAAGAATCTTTGGCGGTAAATCAAAATTTAAGAACTACACCAACTACTTCCCAGATTTATCCAGAAGTTACACTTATTTATATGGATGCCGAAGAAATGTCAGGTCAAGGATCTGGTGATCCAACCGGAGTCTTTGTTTTTAAATTTAAAGTGAAAGCAATTAATGGTGATGTGTATATTGCAAATGACATTAGTGCTTTATCATCCTTAAATATTACGGACCTTATTTATTCAATTGAAAAGAAGGGGTACGGCCAAATAAATCAAAACATCAACGCAATTGTTTCTACAAATTCGTGGGCGGCATTAGATCCTGTTACTAATAATTATCACTTACAAGAAGGAGATCCAGAAGTTTTTACTGTTACTGCAACTGTGGATCTTGACATGTCTTCTAGGGGGACAGTGATAGGTGCGGGAGATTATCGTGGCGTGTTGAATTCAATTAAATGGAATGCTTCAAATAGTCCAACAATTTATGTTGATTATGTTCCAAACTTTATTACTGACTGGCTCGCTTTAAATTAATCTTTAATTAAAAAAACCGCTCTTAGGAGCGGTTTTTTTAATTTAGTTTAAACTGACAACAGTACAGGAATAACAAGAGGTTGTTTGTTTGTCTTTTGATACAAGTATTTCGCCACAGCTTCGCCCATAGCACCTTTTGCAATATCAAAATTGATTGGATGCTGTCCTTCGGTATTTGCTTCAACTGTTTTCTTGATTAGACCTCGAACGTTTCGCAAAAGTTCTTGGTTTTCTTTAAGGTAAACAAATCCTCGAGAAATAAGATCAGGAGATTTTCGAAGTTTTCCAGTTGCGCTATCTAAGGTAACAATTGCGACGAACATTCCATCTTGTGCAAGCATTTGTCGATCTCGAATTACAACTTCTTGTTCGTCTCCAACAGAAAGTCCGTCAACCATCATTGGTGCACTCGGAGCTTTTTCTTTTAGAACTGTTATTTTTGTTCCTTCTTCAACGATTTCAATAATACTTCCATTGTCTGGGACAACGATGTTTTCTTCAGAAACACCTGTTTCCATAGCAAGTTGTTTGTGAAGTTGTAAACGATAGTGGTTTCCGTGTATTGGAATGAAAAACTTCTCATTCATTTTATTGTGAAGCCACCGAACATCTTCTTTGTTTCCATGACCTGTTGCATGAACATAGTCTTCACCAGCTGTCTTGTAGCTGACAATTTTGACACCTTGTCGAGCGATGCCGTCTTTCATCTTTTCAACAGAACGTTCGTTTCCAGGAATAATCGAAGCAGAAAGAATTATCGTGTCACCTTTTTGGAGTTTAAATTTTGCATGAGTTTTGTTTGCAGCACGGTTAAGGGCAGCAAATTCTTCACCCTGAGCACCGGTCATAAGAACAATGATTTTATTTGGTGGGTAATTGTTCATTTCATCCACAGAAACAAATGTTTCTTTTTTGGGTTTTATGAGTCCAGCTTGGATAACAATATCGATATTGTTCTTCATTGAACGGCCTTCAAGCACTATTTTTTTGCCAAGATTTTCAGCAACTTGAATTATTTTCATCAAACGAGTTATGTGTGAAGCAAAAGCTGCAATAATAATACGTCCGCCTTTGTTTTCGGTTATAAGTCTTTCAAGACCTTGATGCACTTTGATTTCAGGCAAAGAAAAACCTTCGTTTTCGATGTTTGTCGAGTCAGTCATCAAAAGTAAAACTTTTGCGTCATTAAAGATTTTGTATTCTTTTTCTTCGTCAGGTTGAACAACACCATCTATTTGATCGAGTTTGTAGTCACCAGGATTTACAATCCATCCATACGGAGTGTCTAGAATAATACCCATTGAATCAGGAATAGTATGAGTAACTCCCCAAAACTTCACTTTCATTTTTCCAAGAGTAATACTTTCGTCTTTTTCTACGATTTGAGCATTGAGCGCAGGTAGATGAGGAAACTCAGCTTGTCGCTTCTTAAGCATAAGCACGGTTAAGTTTCTAGAATATACTGGAGGGTTTCCAATTCGAGAAAGTACAAGCGGTACTCCTCCAATGTGATCCAAGTGACCGTGAGTTATAATCATCGCTCGGATTTTATCTTTTCTTTCTTCTAGGTATTTTGTGTTTGGAATTGTGTAGTCAATACCAGGAGTAGCCTCTGTTGCAAAGTGCATACCAGCATCAACGATAATAATATCGTCTGTCGTCTCAATGACTGTCATATTTTTTCCGATTTCTTCTACTCCTCCAAGTGGGATGATTCGAATTGTGCCTGGTGCAACTTCTGGAATTACCTGTTTTTTCAGAGCCTCACGTTCTCGGTGAGAGTTACTCGGTGTGCCCATTCGAGATCTACCGTGTATGTGGGTAGATTTTTTGTGAGCCTTTAAATGTGCCGGACGTTGTGTCGGGTGCGGTCGACTGTGTGTTTGTGTGCTCGCTACTGTAGGAGTAGGTGACGTCGCTGTTTGAGGCTTCTGGGGTGTGTCCTTTGCCCTGTATGTGCGCGTCATAAGACCTTTCTTGTGAGCATCATTTGCTGGTCTTTGATTACTGAAATTCTGTCTATTCTCGATCATATATTTTTTATTCTATTAAATTATCTTTTGCAAATATTCTCCAAACTTTATCAGTTTGAGAATACCATTTGTTCGCTTCGACAAAGCGTTCTTGTAAAACTCCAAAAGTTGTATCAGGTTTTTTAATGTCAGTATTATCTCCAATTAATAACATTGGGCTGTACAAAAAAACGGCTGGTTTGTCTTTTGATATTTCATTAATAAAGTTATTAAGTGCGTTTTCTCTTTTATCTTCTTCGTATTCTGATAATAGGGCAATTAGTGATTGGTCTGCTTTTCCGTTAACGTAACCTGTTATGTTTAGGCCAGGAAAGTCTTTTTGGGAAGAGTGCCAGAATGCGTATAGATTTTCTGGTCTTGGTATAAGTTCCCCAAACAAAAGTGCTTGGTAATTTCTGTCCTCTATTATTTGTTGATTTAAAATACCAAGTTCAAAAGATTCTACCTCTATTTCCATACCTATATTTTTTAACTGAGTTTTTATTTCTAGTGCTGTATTTCTTAACTCTTTATTGTCACCTGTTGCGATTTTAAATCTAAGTTCTGTTGAATCTTTTTGTCGAATTCCATTTTCTCCCATTTTCCAACCAGCTTTTTCAAGTATTTCATTCGCGTCTTGTGTTGAGAAATTTTGGTCAACTTTTTTAGGGTAGGGACTTTTATTCGCAACCGCAAATCCATTAAACACATTTTGTATTAAAACCTCTCTATTGATTCCAGTGTCTATCGCGTTTCTAACAGATATGTCTTCTAGAACTTTTGAATTTGATTGATTAAAGAATAATCCAAATATTCTAGGAAGCTGACTCGTCTCTATTTTTGAATTTGTAAGTTCTAGTGTTCCTTCTGGGCTTACGGGGCCACCTCTGTCTATTATTCTTGTTTTTAATGCTTTTATTAATTCACTTTCATTTCCGTAAAATCTTAAGTTAATTTTATTTAAGTATGGTTTTCCGAGGGCGTATTTATTGAAAGATTTTAGGTTTATGCTTTCTATAAGGCCAGAATTCGTTTTAGAAACACTTGTTATTTTAAATGGACCAGCCCCAATAGGTTTTTGGTTGAAGTTGTGTTGAGAAAAAGATGTAGGGTCTATATCTTTAACCACAGAACTCGGTAGTATTCCAAGAGTGGTATTTTCTAGAAATCCTGTAAATTCTTCCTTTAATGAAAATTTAATATTTTTTTCGTCAATTATTTCTACCGTGACACCTTCCCAGTTTGCTCTTTTTGGAGATCGGATACTTGGATTTGTTACAAGTGATATTGTGTATCGAATATCTTCTGTTGTAACTGAGTCATTGTTGTGAAATTTTAGATCATCTTTTAGTTTAAAAGTGTATTCTTTTCCAGTCTCGTCTACGGTATAGCTTTCAGCTAAATCTGGAACTATTTCACCATTCGAACCTTTTTTCATTAAACCAGAAAAAATAAGGGAAGAGATATCTTTGTCAGTGTTTGTTAGAGCAAAGATTGGGTTTATTTGAGATGGATTTCCGATCATACCTTCAGACAAAGAACCACCCGAAGTTGGTATTGTTGTTAAGAATAGTGAATTTAGTTTCGAAAGTGTGCCTATTGTTCCTATGCACATAAGAACAATGAAAAAAATGAAAGCGATCCATCTTAGACCTTCCATTTGACTCAAGCCCTTTCGCAACTCTTCTAACTTCGGAATTGCTTCCGTTTTTAAGGATTTCATAATTTTTGATTAGTTTCTAGATAAAAAATAAATCAACCACTGAGGCTGTAACTAGTACTATTCCCAATATAATAGAAACAACAAAGAAAAATTTCTCTGGGCCTCTTTTTGTTCGATAGATAACATTATCTCCTCCTCCGAGTGCTCCGCCTAAGCCGGCACCTGATTGTTGCAATAAAATTGCTGGAACAATTAGGAGTGCAGATAGTATCTCTATCCAGGGTAATACCGCGGATATAACTGACATAATTATTATGCTAGCATAGCGGGTTTTTTTTATCAATACACAGGTTCAATTGTTAAGAGGTTATTTTTTATGTATCATTTTAGTATGTATTTTTGGAATAAATATAAGTTTTTGATTGTATTTGGTATTTTGGTAGTGGCTACTCCTTTTTTTGTTACCAATATGTCAAAAACATTGTTTCAAGAAGCCCAAACTATTTCAACAAACACATCGCCCTGCTTAGATGTCAATCCTCCAACTGTGTGGGTAGAAAAGGATATAAACTCTAGGAAGGGTTATGCGCCTTCTGGGGTTAAAAACACAGAATTAGTTAGCTTAAACCTTGTAACTTGTGGAGATGTTGAAATCGAAGAATTAAGATTTGTTTTAGAGTTTAGTGGTGCTGAAAGTTTTGCTTCAGATTTGGATTTTATGTTGAATATTTTAGGGCAGGATTTTAAAACTTCTAAAATTGATATTTTGTCAAAAAATAAACTATCTCTAACTTTTAAATTTGAAGAATCCATAAAAATTTCAGTGGTTGAATCAAAGCAGGATTTGGCTGTTTATGGAACATTTCCTGGTGAGCATTCTGGAAAGACAAAAATTACATTAACAGAAATTTTACTTGCAGATTTGGCTAATTCTAAGGTGTTAATTGGCGACGTTGAGAGCTCTTTAATTTTCGTTAAAAAAGAGCTTTAAAATAAGGCTTTTTGGAGATTTTGGGGTATTTATTGTAATAGGGTTGACACGAAACTCGCCATAAGTATAATGGCTTAGTTCACGGAGGATTTGTCCTCCTGTTTTTTAACAAAGGAATAAGTAAAGAACATAAACATAACAAGTAATGATGAGAGAAAAATAAATGATTTTTCTTTTGTCCCGTCTAAGATCCTTTTCTGGTTATTTAAATTTATTTAAGTAATTTTTTAGAAGAGTTTGATCCTAGCTCAGGATGAACGCTGGCGGCGTGGATAAGGCATGCAAGTCGAACGGACCAGTCCCATGAACCTTTGAGAGAAGTTTTGAGTAGCAATACGATTGACCGATCAATTTGGGAATTGGGGTTTCTGGTTAGTGGCGAACGAGGTAGTAACACGTGGGAATGTACCCTTTAGTCATGAACAACCAACCGAAAGGTTGGCTAATACATGATGGTCTCGAAAGAGTAAAGATTTATCGCTAAAGGAACAGCCCGCGGAGTATCAGCTAGTTGGTAAGGTAATGGCTTACCAAGGCTATGACGCTTAGGGGAGGTGAGAGCCTGACCCCCACCGATGGAACTGCGACACGGTCCATACACCTACGGGTGGCTGCAGTCAAGAACCTTCCACAATGGACGAAAGTCTGATGGAGCGACGCCGCGTGGTGGATGAAGTCCCTCTGGGACGTAAACACCTTTTATGAGGGAAGAAGACCAGCACAAAGCGCACGAAGCTTTGTGAGTCTTTAGTCTCTAACTTCAATTTTTTATAAAAATGGAAGCTTATTAACTATAGATTTTTAACAAAATTTGCTTCGCGAATTTTGTGTTGGTTTGACTGTACCTCAAGAATAAGGGGCTCCTAATCTCGTGCCAGCAGGAGCGGTAATACGAGAGCCCCGAGCGTTATCCGGAATTATTGGGCGTAAAGGGTGTGTAGGTGGCGTTATTAGTCTTTTGTGAAAGACCCAAGCCTAACTTGGGGAACGCATTGGAAACGGTAATGCTTTGAGAGTGTGAGAGGTGCACGGAACTTATGGTGTAGGGGTGAAATCCGTTGATATCATAGGGAACACCAAATGCGAAGGCAGTGCACTGGCACATATCTGACACTGAGACACGAAAGCGTGGGTAGCGAATGGGATTAGATACCCCAGTAGTCCACGCCCTAAACGATCTTCTCTTGCTTTTCGGAGTATCGACCCTCTGGGAGGCGAAGCTAACGCGTTAAGAGAAGCGCCTGGGAAGTACGGCCGCAAGGCTAAAACTCAAAGGAATAGACGGGGACTTGCACAAGCAGTGGATTATGTGGTTTAATTCGACGGTAAACGAAGAACCTCACCAAGATTAGAAATCCAAACGACGATACAAGAAATTGTATCTCCCTTACGGGCGGTTGGACAGGTGATGCATGGCCGTCGTCAGCTCGTGGTTTGAGCTGTTCCCTTAAGTGGGGTAACGAGCGCAACCCTCGTCGTGTGTTATACGTGTCACGCGAGACTGCCTAGCCCTTTGCACACAATGCAAAGGTTTAGATACAAACCAAATTAGAGTAAACGACAACCATAAATTAATTTTTTAAGTAGTAGATTTAGTATCAAAGCCTTTTGTCTTTGCGGATAAAGGGCTGGGAGGAAGGAGAGGATGACGCCAGGTCAGCATGTCCCTTTGATATCTTGGGCTACACACATAATACAATCGCCACTACAACGCGTCGCGACGGGGTAACCCTGAGCCAATCGTTATAAAAGTGGCGCCAGTTCGGATTGAGGTCTGCAACTCGACCTCATGAAGTTGGAATTGCTAGTAATCGCGGGTCAGCTATACCGCGGTGAATACGTTCTCAAGTCTTGTACTCACCGCCCGTCAACTCAAGGGAGCCGGGAGTACCCGAAGGCTCACCACAAGGTGGGACGACGGTAAGTTCGGTAACAGGGAGTAAGTCGTAACAAGGCACGGGTAGCGGAAGCTGCTCGTGGATTCATTCCAAATTGGACGCGATAATATTTTTTTAAAATATTAAAGCTTACTACGGTCGGAATATTTACCTTTGGTGAATAAGACACTCGTAAGTGAGGAGTAACTCATTTCCGTTGCACAGACGGATAGATGTGCAAAAGATATATGGACCTCGATTTTTAAATCGGGAGACGGGACAAAAGAAAGCCCATTTGATGCTACAATATATTTGTATGCAATCTCTCTTCAAACAGTTATTTGTTCAAGTTTTAATACTAGGCCTTTTTGTGGGCCTTTTTTACGTTCTATTTTGGAACAAAGAAGCAAACATAAAACCACTTTCTTTGGATTGTCGTGAAGTTGAAATATCTGGAAAGACCTTTATTTTAAAGCGTGCTTTTACACCCGAATCTCGAGAGCTTGGTTTGTCTGGAGTTAATTATTTACCAGAAAATTCCGGGATGATTTTTGAATTTGAA
>Ga0154020_10004057_pt1 | contig 17469 bp, 7 predicted proteins | sample Klosneuvirus_201_FD_109709 | JGI IMG/M metagenome (GOLD analysis project Ga0154020, IMG submission 109709) | Active sludge microbial communities from wastewater, Klosterneuburg, Austria - Klosneuvirus_20160825_MG | ecosystem: Engineered > WWTP > Aerobic digester > Activated sludge | place...
CAGCGAGCGCCGTCGCCGCGACCGCCACGGTGACCTACGCGGTCACCACGGGAAGCCTCGTCGTCACCATCACCGGCCTCCCGCAGGCCGTCCCCGCGTCCATCACCGTCACCGGCCCGTCGGGGTACTCCGCGCAGGTCGCCAACACCTCGACGCTCTCCAATCTCAAGCCCGGCAGCTACACGGTCACCGCCTCCAACGCGGTCGCCGGGACCCATACGTACGCTCCGACCCCCGCCACGCGGACTGTCACCGTCACCGCCGGTGCCACCGCCGCCTCGGCCGCCTTCACCTACGCACTCGCCAGCGGCGGTATCGCCATCACGATCACCGGACTGCCCAACGGCACCGCCGGTGACCTCACCATCACGGGCCCCAACGGCTACTCCAGGGCCGTGACCGCGACCACACTCATCCTCGGCCTGCCGGTCGGGACCTACACCATCGCGGCGCGCGCCGTCGGGAGTGGCGCATGGGCCCCGAATCCCGCATCGCAGAACGTCGCGGTCGCCCCGTCGACCTCGGCGATCACCGCCACGGTCAACTACGTCTCCTCCGTGGGCACGCTCGCCGTGACCATCAACGGCCTCCCCATCGGGGTGAATGCCGCGGTGACCGTCACTGGCCCGGGGGCGTACTCGCGCGCCCTCACCGCGAGCACGTCCATCACCGGCTTGATCGGGGGACTCTACACCGTTGCAGCAGCCGCCGTGACCAACAGCGGCACGACCTACTCACCGACCGCCGCGTCGAGCAACGTCTCGGTGGGCGGCGGGGCCACATCGACGGCGACCGTCACGTACACGGCGAGCGCGCCACCGCCGCCGTCGGGGCCCAACCTGACGATCGACGGGATGCACGTGCAGCAGGTGGTGCAGACCTATGCGGGGACGGTGCCGCTCGTCGCCGGGCGTTCCGGCCTGCTGCGCGTCTTCGTGAAGTCAGCCGCCGCCAACACCGTCACGCCCACCGTGCGCGTCCGCTTCTACAACGGCGCGACGCTCACCAGCACGATCACCATCAGCGCCCCGACGTCGTCGGTTCCGCAGACCGTCAACCAGGGGACGCTCACCTCGTCGTGGAACTACACGATTCCGGGGAGCACGATTCAGCCCGGGCTCCGGATCCTCGCCGACGTCGACCCGACCAATACGGTCTCCGAGTCGTCCGACAGCGACAACAGCTTCCCGCTCAACGGCACGCCGGCCACGATGGACGTGCGCAGCGTCCCGACGTTCAACATCCGGATGGTCCCCGTCCTGCAAAGCGTCAACGGATTGCAGGGAGGGGTCACGGTGGGGAACGCCGACTCGTACCTCGCCGACACGCGCGCGCTCTACCCGATCAACACCGTGGATGCCGACGTACGCGCGGCGTTCACCACGTCGGCCGGCGCCCTGCAGAGTGGCGACGCGAACGGCGCATGGGGACAGATCCTCAGCGAGGTCAATGCGCTGCGCACCGCCGACGGCAGTTCGCGCTACTACTATGGCATCGTGAAGGTGAGCTACGGGTCCGGCATCGCCGGGTTGGGCTATGTTCCGGGGCGCGCGGCCATCGGATGGGACTACCTGCCGAGTGCAAGCGACGTGATGGCCCACGAACTGGGCCACAACTTCGGGCGGTTTCATGCACCGAGCTGCGGTGCCGGTGGCCCGGACAACGCGTACCCGCTGTCCAACGGGAAGATCGAGACCTTCGGCTACAACATCGCCACCAACGCGCTCAAGGACACCGCCACGAACTACGATCTCATGGGCTACTGCAATACCACGTGGATCAGTGCCTACACGTTCAACGCCGTTCTCTCGTATCGCGCCGCCAATCCGTTCTCCGCCTCGGCCGCCATCAGCGGCGGCTACGCACGTCGCGGCATGCTCGTGTGGGGGCGCGTGCAGAACGGGCAGGTCATTCTGGAACCCACCTTCGAGGTCGACGCCCCGCCGTCGCTTCCGCAGCGTCCGGGGCGCCATCGCCTCCAGGGCTTCGGCGCGCTGGGAGAATCGCTCTTCGACTTCTCCTTCGATGGTGAACGCGTCGCCGACCACCCGGACGGCACCACCGAGCACTTCGCCTTCGTCGTGCCGTACGGCATGATGCGCGGGATGCAGCCCACTCGCGTGCGACTCGCCGCCGCTGGTCAGCAGGCCGAGTTCACGTCAGTCGGCAGCGCGACCGCGTCGGCCGCCGCCCCCGTGGTGCAGCGCGTCGACTCGCGCGCGGTCCGCGTGCAATGGAACGACGCCGAGACGCGAGGCGTGCTGGTGCGGCACCCGCGGACCGGGGAGATCCTCGCCTTCGCCCGCGGGGGCGACGCCCTGGTCTACACCGGCGAGTCGTCGCTCGACCTGACGACGTCGGACGGGGTGCGCAGCGCCCGCCGGCGCGTCAGCGTGTCGCCGTCAGGACCGCGGCCGCGGCGCTAGCACCGCGCCTGGCGGACGATCTCGCCCACGACGGGCTCTGATCCCGGTTCGACGACAGGGCGCCTCCAGCGGGGCGCCCTGTCGACGTCTGCCCCCTGATCCTTCGCACCTCCCCCGCCCTGCGCTCCCTCCCCCCAACGGCGTAGATTACCGGGTGCGCGCCACCGGCATTGGGCGCGCGGGCACCACCCCCGTGGAACCGTCCACGCTGAACGGCCTCGCAGTCCATCCGCGCGGTCTCACGCCAACTCCTCGACTCGTCATGGCATCGTACGACGTCATCTTCCTCGGCGGCGGCCCCGCCGGATATGTCGGCGCGCTCCGCTGCGCCCAGCTCGGCCTCTCCACCGCCGTCGTCGAGCGCGAAGGGCTCGGTGGCACCTGCGTCCTCTGGGGTGCATCCCGGCCAAGGCCCTGCTCGAGAGCGCCTCGCTCGCCAACAAGGTGCGGCACGCAGGCGAATTCGGCGTGAAGGTCAGCGGGGAGATCGACTTCGACTACAACGTCGCCATGAAACGGTCGCGCGGCGTCTCGAACCAGAACTCCAAGGGGGTCGAGTTCCTGTTCAAGAAGAACAAGGTCACCTGGATCCGCGGCACCGGACGCATCGTGAAGGCGAGCGCCGGCGCGGCGGCGTCGCTCACGGTGAAGGGCGCCGACGGCAAGGAAGAGAAGCACGACGCCAAGAAGGCGCTGGTCGTCGCCACCGGCTCGCGCGTGCGCGGCCTTCCGCAGATCGGCCTCGAGCTCAACAAGACGACCGTCATCTCCTCGGACGAAGCGCTCACGCTGGAGAAGGCCCCCAAGTCGATCGCCATCGTCGGCGCCGGCGCCATCGGCTGCGAGTTCGCCGATGTCTTCAACGCCTTCGGCAGCGAAGTGCACCTGCTCGAAGTGCTCCCGTCGATCCTTCCGCTCGAGGATGCCGACTGCTCCGCCGAGTTGGGGCGCGCCTTCAAGAAGCGGAAGATCAACGTCACCACGAACGCCAAGATCTCCAACATCAAGGTCGGCAAGGACCGCGTCACGATGAGCGTCGAGGCCGGCGGCGCGAAGCAGGAGCTCACGGTGGACCAGGTGCTGGTGGCCGCCGGGCGAGCGCCTAACGTCGAGGACATCGGGCTCAAGGAGCTCGGCGTGCAGCTGACCGATCGCGGCTTCATCAAGGTCGACACGACGACGTACCAGACCAGCGCGAAGGGGATCTATGCCATCGGCGACGTGATTGGCGCCCCCATGCTGGCCCACAAGGGCTCGCGCGAAGGGCACATTCTCGCCGAGCTCCTGGCCGGGCAGCACGCGCACCCGCTCAACTACGGCAACATCCCCAACGCGACGTATTGCCACCCCGAAGTCGCCTCCATCGGGCTCACCGAGCAGCAGTGCAAGGAGAAGAAGCTCGACTACAAGGTCGGCAAGTTCCCCTTCTCGGCCAACGGCCGTGCCCGCACGTCGGGGGAGACCGAGGGCTTCGTGAAGATCATCCGCGACGCCAAGTACGGCGAGATCCTCGGTGCCCACATCGTCGGTGCCCATGCGACCGAGTTGATCCACGAGCTCGCCGTGGCGCGCGAGAACGAGTTCACCGTCGAGGAGATCGACCTCGCGATCCATGCCCACCCGACCCTGTCGGAGGCGGTGGCCGAGGCCGCGCTGGATTCGTTAGGCAAGATGCTGCATGCCTGAGGGCGCAGGAAGGGACGACGGGAAGGCGGCCCGTCTGCTCGTCGTCCCCCTCGGCACCCTCCCCTACGCCGCCGCCCTCGACCTGCAGCGGGCCATCGCCCGGGCGCGCATCAGCGGCGACATCGACGACGATGTGCTCCTCCTCGTCGAGCATCCCCCGGTTGTCACGCTCGGGCGCTCGTCGAAGGATGCCCACCTGGTGGCGTCAGACGCACTACTCGAGGCGCGCGGCGTGGAGCGCTTCGAGGTCGATCGTGGCGGTGACGTCACGTTTCATGGACCGGGCCAGCTCGTCGGCTATCCCATCCTCGACCTCAAGCGCCACAAGCAGGATCTCCACTGGTACCTGCGGCAGCTCGAGGAATCGCTCATCGTCGCCCTTCGCGACTTCGGCATCACTGCCACGCGGAACGCGGGCTACACCGGCGTCTGGGTCGACGATCGCAAACTCGCCTCCATCGGCGTGCATGCGCGCGACTGGGTCACCTGGCACGGCTTCGCCCTGAACGTATCCACCGACCTCTCGTACTTCGACCTCATCGTCCCCTGTGGCATTCAGGGGGTGGACATGACGTCGGTTGCCCGGGAGGTCGCCTCGCGAGGCGGCGCCACGCCCCCCGTCATACAGGGCGTGGCGGACGCGGTGGTACAGGCGTTCGCCCACTGCTTCGGGTTGGAGGCCGTTCGCGAGACGCTCGAGTCTGTGCTGCCCCCGCATGCGGAGTGGTGGCCGACGCAGCGGGCCGAGCCCCTGCGCGATGGCTCGATGGGATCGGTGCCCTGACGCTCGCGCAGGGGTCGCTCTCCTCGCCTTGTCACCATTCCCGAGGGTTGGGGTACGACTCACCGACGGGTTACATTTGTGGCTGCGCGACATTCGCTGCCGTTCATCACTTCGCTGCTTCCCCCGACATCTCCTATGCGCGTTTCTCCTCCGCGTCGCGTCGCGTCCTTCGCGACCGCTGCGCTGATCGTTCTCCTCGTCTCTGCCTGCTCCGATAGCCGGATCAGCGCCCTCACGTTGGGCATCAGCAAGGACTCGGTCCTCAAGGTCATCGGCAAGGGTGCTCCGGCCGGTGACTCGCTCCCCAACGTCTACAAGCGCATCCAGTATTTCGTCGACAGCAAGTTCTTCGACGTCTTCCTCTTCGATCCGAAGAACCGGAAGGTCTGGGAAGACCCGACCGTGACCGACAAGGAACTCACCCCGATCGTCGTGGTGCAGGACAAGCTCGAGGGGACGGGCTGGGGCTTCGCCGATGAGCTGACGGCAAAGTACAAGATGCAGATCCGGACCCTCCCCGGAAACGTGAAGTAGTCACCGCACCGGCAGAATGCTCGAACGCCCGGACTTCGACGACGTCGAGTCCGGGCGTTCTGCGTTCGGGAGTTCGCGCGAGGCCTGAGCGGCCGCTACTTGCCGAGCGACAGGCGCAGCCACCGCAGCTCCCACGGCTCGCCTTCCGTGGGGCGGTGCACGAGCAACGAGTCACCGGCGAACAAGAGGGGGTGCGTGCGCCCGGTGAGGACGAATCGATGGGTCGGGCGCCCTTCGCGCGTCAGCAGGACGTAGTCGACCGTGTCACGCGTGGGCGACGCGGCACTCGCCACGAGGATACGCCCCTTCGGCTCCACGACGAAACCGCCGATCGCCGGATGACGCTTCCCGGTACGGGCCACCATGGAGTCGAGGTCTCCGGGCTTGAGTATCCCCGCCGGCGTGAGCCTGAAGATCTCGTCGCGCCGCGCCGCGATGTCGCCCTGAGTGATCTCGACCCCCCTCCGGTCGCTGGTGAGCGTCCAGCGCACCTTCCCGTCGAAGCTGCGACGCTGGACGAAGAAAGAGTCTGCCGGTGTCCAGATGATCGTCTTGTCCGAGTCGATCGCATAACGCGGGAGCGCCGGAAACAGCGGCGCCGCCGCCAGCGCGTCGCGCCCCTTCAGCTGCAACCACTCGACGGGGATGTCGAGGACCGTCGTCCCCCCAACTTCGGTCTGCGAGCGGAGCACCTGCACCTTGAGGTGTGCGGTGCCGCTGTCGGTCTGGGCGGCGATCGACTGCAAGACCGGGGTCTCGAAGCTGAAGCCAGGAGCCGCGCTCTCGTCGGGGCGCGGAATGTTGTCCTCACGGACGAACGTGTTGTCGAGCTTGTAGCGCACGAGCTTGGAGCGCTGCATGTCGATGACCGCCACGTTGCCATCGAGCATGCCGACTGCCGTGGCGTAGGAGTACTGACCGCTTCGCTGGCCGATGGATCCGAGCGTCCGTCCGTTCGGATTCTCGCGGTCGAGCACGAAGATCGGGCGACCCGGCTCCCAGACCGCGAGCCGGTCGCTGGAGAGCCAGTTGGCGACGGCGCTTCGTAGCGGACACCGGTCGGCGCCGTCTGCCGTGCAGATGAGGCGTCCATCCGTGATGGTCGCGACAGGGAGGGCCGAGAGCGCGGAATCGCTGACGACGATGTCCTGCGCCACGTCGGTCGACGCGGCCCCCCCGCACGCCGCGCTGGTCGCGGCAAGGACGAGAGCAAGTGTGGTGATTCGGGAGCGATGTAAACGATAGAACATGTCTTCCTCGTGATTCTCGATGCACGGCTGGTTCCATGCGTACGTACCCAGCCGGCGGGAATGCTGACAGGTGCGCGGTGGAGCGTCAAGCGCCGACAGCACTCAGTTAGGAGAAAACCAAACGGCCCCGCTTTCGCGGGGCCGTTGGTTTTCGACTACGTGAATCTGTAGGCTCTTTCGAGCTTACGGAATCATCGTGGTGGCAACCGTCGTGATGGCATCGCCGTTCGACAGGACGCCAACCGCGACGATGATGTCGCCAGCGGCAATCGCCGTCTGGGCCGCCGAGGTGTTCCACGCATTGACGAACGAGGCGTTCGGCAGGGCGTAGATCCACGAGCGATACGTGCCCTGGTCGGTCCCGAGAGCCGTGCTGGCGCTCCCGAGGTAGTTCCACCAGGTGCCGCCCGCGTCGAGACGGTAGTAGTCAACGCGGCTGAACGGCGGGTTCGGAGCATTCGTCGGCGAAACAACCTGCGCACGGAGCGGGGTCGTCGAGCCGAACTGGTTCGTGGAGGCAACCGTCGTGATCACGCGCCAGTGGTTGACCGCGATCGTCGGGTTAGCCGTGTTCCAAGCCTGGACGCCCGAGCCGTTCTGGACGTTCAGCGCCGGGATCGGGATGACAGGCGAGGTCGACGGAGCCGGGAAGCCGGCACCGAAGCCCAGCGTGCTGCCCACGTTCCACGACCACACGGTCGTCGTCGTCGGCTTCGCCGTGCCGGCCGCATAGGCCTGCACGTTGACCGCCGGGAAGACCGCGGCGCCGACGACTTCGATGCCACGGGCGTAGACCGCGCCGTGCGTCGGCGAGATCGTCACAGCCAGCGGCGACGAGATGACGTCGTCGAAGGCGGTTCCGATCGACTGACGCGAGTAGCGGAGCGCAGCCACCGTCGGGACGGCCGGGTACGTGACTTCGAGCGACTGGGCGATGACTTCCGCCGAGTCCGCGTGAGTCGCGTTGAAGATGAACGTCGAGCCGGTCAGCGTCGCCGGGACGCCGAGGCCCGTGGAGAACGGCGACTGGTTGTTCACAAGCGCGCGGCGGAAGAGCGTCGCCGAGGTGTTACCGGCAGCGTCCATGACCCACGTCTTGTAGCCGTAGTAGCCTTCCGCGTCCGGAATGTCGACGCGCTGACCAGGCTGCCAGCCGTCCGTACGGACGCCCGGGACACCAACCGTGATCGGCGTGAAGCCGCAGGACGGGCTCGTGACGAACGTGGCGCCAGGCGTGGAGCCCGCAGCCGCGACGACGCAGACGCCGGTCGGGTTGAGGTGCCCAGCGGTGGAGAGGTGGTGCGACTGCGCGGCGATCGAGTTGCCGGCGTCGTACTGAGCCGTGTTGTAGAACCCAGCGCGATCGTCGAGGTACTCAGCGCGGAACTCAACCGTATCGGCCTGGAGGACCGACGGCTTCACGTCCGTGTAGACGGTGTCGACCGGATCGGTCGCCGTGCCGCCGTACGACGCCAGCAGCGCCGGAGCGAAGGCCGCGTCCGCAAGGCCCCAACGGATGTCGGGGTTGGTGTAGTCCGTGCCGAACGTCGCGGTAGCCGACGACGTGCCACGGTTGGCCAGACGGTCCGACTCCGAGCCCTTGACGGTCCACGGAGCGGTGCCGCCGAGACCCGGCGTGCCGCCGATGAAGTTCGTCGGGCAAGCAACGGCGCCGTTGATGTCGGCACCCGTGCCCGTCGCCATGGCCACGTCAGCCGCGGTCACGCCGGAGCAGTTGACCGAGGAGTACGTGGTCGCGCGATCGCGGGTCGAGCGGAGGCCGACGCCGTTATCGGTCGAGCCGAAGTTGATGAAGCTGAACGCGCCGTTGACCCAGCCGGTGACGGCCGGAAGCGTACGCGTGATCGACGGCGTGTTGACCGACGGGGCGCGGTAGTCGAGGCGCAGCGAGTCAGGCGTCGCAGCGAAGACGACCGTGTTCGCGATCAGCGGCGTGAGGGCGTACGAGTTGTTCGTGTTGTCGATCGCGGTGGCGACCACGACGTTGTCGCGGGTGCCGCCGTTGTTCTCGTAGCTCGTGCAAGCCAGGTCAGCGCCGTTGGCCGTGTAGCCGAAGGTCTTGCTCTGGCCAGCCTGCGTGCGGCCGCCGTTCGACGCGGCGAGGGCGCCGGTCGTGGCGAGATCGCAAGCACCAACCGTCCACTCGGCGTTCGAGATCGAACGGCCGGGGGTGTAGATGACCGGGTAGACGATCGCCGTAGCGTTCGCCGTCGGGCCGCCCCAGTACGTGAAGTTGTTCGTGCCGATCGCCGAGACGCTGGGCTTCGTGATGTCAGCGGTCCAGCCATCGATGTTGTTCAGGACGATCGCGACCGGCGAAGCGCAGGTCGGGTCCGACGGGTTGTTCGTGCAGTTCGTCGCCGTCGAGCCAGTGGCGCCCTTCGGGTAGACCTGGGCCGAGACGGTGCTCGGGCCGTTGAGGAGGTCGACCGTGACGGACGGGGCAGCGGCGTTCTTGACGAAGTTGGCGGTGTTCACCGACAGCGACAGGATGCCAGCGGCCGGGATCGCGCCACCGAAGTTCTGAAGCGCAACGCGACGGAGGCCGTCGGGCTGGTTCATGCGAACGACCACCGAGTCAATCGGGAGACCGCTCGGCTGGAAGTTCAGGTTGATCTCGATCTGGCCATTGACGTTGTTGACGGCCACCGGGGTGTTGGTGACGCCCGTCGTGATGCTGTTGATCGAGACCTGCGGGGTGATGACGTTGATCGCCACCGTCGCCTGCAGGGAGTTCGTGGCGAGGCCCGAGCCCGAGCCGGTCGCCGTGATCGTCACAACGCAAGCGCCCGAGGCGACGGCGGTGATCGTCGTCGAACCGGTCGAGGCGTTGGTCGAAGCGGTCGCAACACCCGGGCAGCCCGAGGCAGCGTTCGCCGCATTGTTCGCATACGCGATCGTCGCGCCAGTCGCCGCCGTCGCCGTCGTCGTCACAAGCTGCGACGACCCGGGGCCGATGGTGATCGTGGTCGGCGTGACCGTCAGCGAGTTCAGGGCCTGCGGCTGAGCGGAAACCGTCACCGCCAGGGCGCCCGACTTGCTCGGATCGGCAACCGACGTCGCCGAGATGACCGCCGTACCAACCGCATTGGCGGTGATGACACCGGTCGCGGAGACCGACGCAACCGTCGTGTTGTTCGAGGCCCACGTCACGGCGCCGTTGGCGCCCGGATCGCGGTTCACCGAAGCAGCGGCCGTCGCCGTCTCACCAACCTTCAGCGACAGCGCCGTCGGCTGGACCGTCACGCTCTGCACCGCCAGCGCGCGCACCGTGATGGCCGCAGCGCCCTTCTTCGTGTTGTCGACCGTCGAGGTCGCAACAACCGTCGTCGTGCCGGCCGCAACACCGGTCACTTCACCGGCGGCAGACACCGACGCGATCGCGGCGTTGTTCGAAGCCCACGTGACCGTCGACGCCGGCGTGCCGGTGCCAGCGGTCGTCGTCACCGACGACTGAAGAATCACCTTCTCGCCGATGACAATCGTCACGGCGGCAGGCGAAACCGTAACGCTCGCGATCGTAGCCGCGGGCGTCTCAGCCGGTGGGGTGACCGATACGTCGTCTCCGCAAGCGGCGAGTCCGAGGACCGCGCCGACTGCAAACAACGACCGAGTGAATTTCTGCATTCCTTTTCCCCCTTCTGCAGAGTGAGTTGTGTCCTGCTCGGACTGGTACTGCTACTGCCTTCCTACCTTTCAATTACCGCCTTGCTCTCGTCTGGCGGGACACCCGCTCGACGCACAAGCGCCGACCGGAGACGCAATGCGGCCTCCGTTCTCAATGACGGAGACCCCACGTTGCTCCGAGCGGTCACTTCTTAGATGTCGGACTTTCAAACCGCGTCCGGATACCCCCGGGACGCAGCCAACCAAGCTACCGGCATCAGAATACCGGGTCAAGGCAATCATGTGTCGCATAACGACACACTCAGCCCTCCCCGATAATCCAATCACCGGCAGCTCCGCCAACCTCGGTTGTCCAACACCTCCGTGCATCGCCAGTGCCCGTCGCCGCCCCACTTCCGGGTGCAGGGTCCCTCGACGAACGGAAAACGATACCGCACCTCGCAGCATCGCCCCCCTCCAGCAAAACGCGGCGCGAATCTATCTCGCACCGCCTGCACCCGCCAGAGGAAGTCCCGACGACTCCCGGAGGAGATCTCACGTGAAGTTGACGGAGAAAGACGGACTCCCCCCAGCCACCGTCACAGCTGGCCCCCGTTCCGTCATCGCTACGCCTCCCTCCCACCCGACATGCCCCCCATCTTTGCCCCATGTCCGACCCGCGCGTCTACTCCCGCTCCTCCGAAGTCACCCCTCCGGCGCACAACCTCGCCGCGGAGCTCAATCCCGAGCAGGCCGCCGCCGCGACCTTCGGTCCCGGCCCCCTCCTCATCATCGCCGGCGCCGGCACCGGAAAGACGAGAACCCTCGTCTACCGCGTCGCACATCTTATAGAACAGGGGGTCGCCCCCGAACGCATCCTCCTGCTCACCTTCACCCGGCGCGCGGCCCAGGAGATGATCCAGCGCGCCGAACGCCTCGTCGGCAGCGCCTCGCGCCACGTGGCCGGCGGCACCTTCCACGGCACCGGCCACCGCCTCCTCCGCCGCTTCGGCGCCGCCGCCGGCATCGCGTCCGACTTCACCATCATGGACCAGGGCGACGCCGAGGACCTCATGCAGCTCTCGCGCGCCCAGCTCGGACTCGGCGACACCAAGAAGCGATTCCCCAAGAAGGAAACGCTGCACTACATCTACTCCCGCCACGTCAACACCGAGTTCGCCGTCGACGACATCCTCCGCGACGAGTATCCGCAGTTCGTCGACTATCGCGAGGACATCGCCCGCGTCTTCGCCGACTACACCGACCGCAAGGCCGGCCGCAACCTCGTCGACTACGACGACCTCCTCCTCTTTTGGCAGGCCATGCTCGAGAGCGCCCCGGCGCTCGCCGACCGCATCGCCGGCCTGTACGACCACGTCCTCGTCGACGAGTACCAGGACACCAACATCCTGCAGGCGCGCGTGCTAAAGGGGATGTGCCGGTCGCACCGGAACATCACCGTCGTGGGCGACGACGCACAGAGCATCTATTCCTTCCGCGGCGCCTCCTTCCGCAACATCCTCGACTTTCCGCGCGAGTTTCCCGGCACGACCATCGTGACGCTGGAGCAGAACTACCGCTCCACGCAGCCCATCCTCGACGTCACGAATACGCTCATCTCGCGCGCCGAGGAGCGCTTCACGAAGAACCTGTGGACCCGGCGCGAAGGCGGCGAGAAACCCTGGCTCGTCTCGGTCCAGGACGAAGCACAACAAACACGCTTCACCGTCGAGCGCATCCTCGAACTGCACGAAGCGGGGACGCCCCTCCGCGAGATGGCCGTCCTCTTCCGCGCCGGCTACATGTCGGCCGACCTGGAAATCGAGCTCACCAACCGCAAGATCCCGTTCGAGAAGTGGGGCGGGCTCAAGTTCCTCGAGGCCGCCCACGTGAAGGACGTACTGGCCTTCCTGCGCATCCTGGAGAACCCGCGCGACGAGGTGAGCTGGTACCGCCTCCTGTTGCTCCTGCCGGGGATCGGCGACGCCACGGCGCGCAGCGCGATCGCCGCGATGGCGGAGCACGCCTGGGACCCCAAGGCCTTCCAGCGCTGGTCCCCGCCACCGCGCGCCCGCGCCGCCCACGTGACGTTAGGCGTCCTCCTGGAGCAGCTATCAGGAGGGGACGACGAGGGACGCGTGGGGCACGACCTGGCGCGCGTGCGCCTCGTCTACGACGACATCCTGCGGGAACGCTACGACCGCGTGGAGCCGCGCTTGGCCGACCTCGACCAGCTGCAAGTCATCGCCGGCGGCTATCCGTCGCGCGGGGCCTTTCTCTCCGCCCTCGCCCTCGAGCCGCCGCAGGCCACGCAGGACCTGGCCGGCGGCACCACCAACGAGGACGATGCGCTCGTCCTCAGCACCGTGCATAGCGCCAAGGGAAAGGAGTGGGACGCCGTCTTCCTCATCTGGGCGGTCGACGGCTTCTTCCCCATGGCCCGGGCGATGAACGACGAGGACGAGCTGGAGGAGGAGCGGCGCCTCATGTACGTCGCGCTCACCCGCGCCCGCAATCACCTCGCCGTGACGTATCCGCTCAACTCCTACGGGTCGCGGCGCGGCGCCGACTACTCCATCGACCAGATGTCGCGCTTCCTCGATCGCGGCGTGCGCGAGCAGATGGAGAAGGTGGTGCCGCGCTGGGACGACACGCCCCCGCCCGAGGCGCCGCTGCCACCCGGCACAGTCGACCTGCGGGCGCTCATGCGGCAGCGGTTCAAGTAGGCGAGGCGCGACCGCGTTCGTGCTGGCGTGGGCCGACGGGCGTCAGCGCGCGACGTGAGGGTGGTGTGACGGTGGTGTGAGGGTGGTGTGAGGGCGGTGGATCGGGAGGATGGATCAAGCGAAAGGGCGGCTCACGCGAAGCCGCGAAGGGCACGAAGGTGGCCGAGTGCACGGGGAAACGTCGCGCGCGGTGGCGTGGCGCGTGTCAACGCGGCGCGGGATTGGCAGCAAGCCAGGCGCGCAAGGCGTCGAAGGGGTCGCCCGTTCCGTCCTTCGTGAGCTGCCTGACGAGTCGCACGGTCCGGGCGACCCCGCCCCCGACCCGCTCGTGCACGGCGTCGAAGAGCCAGAGGTCGGCGGCATAGACGCGGCGCGCGAGGAGCGACGCGTTGTCGAGGGGGATGCGTTGCAGCCGCGCGGGGTCGGCAGTCGAGAGGCGTGGCGCCAGGTCGCGCACCAGGATGCGGCGCATGCGCGCGAACACGCTGTCGCGCGCGGTGATCCTGGCCGTCGAGTCCCCGGCATGCGCCGTGTAGGCCGAATCCACCGCGGCGAGCGTCGCGCCCCAGAAGGAGCCGAGGAGCTTCTCGTCGCGCCACTCGGCGTCGAGCCGCCGCGCCGCCCCCGGCTGCCCGCGCGACTGGAAGAACTCGATCGCCCCACGGGCCCCCACGAACGAGGCGAACGACTCGTTGAACGTCACCTCGCCCTTCACGAAAAGCGTATTGTGGGTGAGTTCGTGGATGACGGTGCTGGCCAGGTCGAGCGTGTCGAGACGCAGCGTGGTGGAAAGCAGCGGATCGTTGAACCAGCCTAACGTGGAGAACGCGGACGCCGGGCGCAGGTAGGTATCGAACCCGCGGCGCTGCAGCGCCTGCGCCGTGCGACGCGCCTCGGCGAAGTCGAAGAACCCCTTGTACGGAAAGCGGCCGACTACGGGGAACCACCACGTGTGGGCGGCCAGGGTGTCGCGCCGCGCCGCCGACAGGACGAGCACGAGCGTGTCGCGCTCGAGCGCCGAATAGGTCGTGAACGATTCGCCCCCCGACAGCCCCAGCGCGCCTTGGGCGAAGGCCCGTGCATCGACCACCAGTTGCAGCCGACGACGCAGCGCCGTCGCCGACGCGGTGGGGCCGACCGCGCGGTCGGCCCCACCGTCGCCCGGCGCTTCGATCGCCGCCGGCGCCCGGCGTTCACGCTCCGCCCCCTCCGACAGGATCTCGGCGATGGGGCGGCGCCTCGCCAGGATCTTCCCTTCCTCCCAGGCCGCGCGCACCAGGTACCGCCCCATCGGCGTCGCCCCCACTCCTATCACCACGCTCGCGAGCACCGCGAGGCCGACGCGCCTGACGAGTCGCCACCGACCGCGCGACGGTGGCGCGTGGCTGGCGAACCGCATCGAATCGGTGCCGTCGCTGCTCACCTGGTCAGTCACGAGACGAACGTCGAGTCGGGGTTGGAATGGGCCGAGCGCATAACCAGTGCATTGTCAAGGAGATAGCGGATCCATTCTGCCACGCGGCCGGTTTGGCGCAGCGGACCGTGACCACTAAGTTACGCGCAATGTCTTTCGTCCATCTGCACTGCCATTCGGAGTTCTCCCTTCTCGACGGGGCGAACCGGATCGAGGACCTGATCCGGCGCGCCCAGGAATTCGAGCAGCCGGCACTCGCCATCACCGACCACGGCAACCTGCACGCCGCCTGGGAGTTCCAGGAGAAGGCGAAGAAAGCAAAGGTCAAGCCGATCATCGGGATGGAAGCGTACGTCGCGCCAGGCGATCGCCGCCTCAAGGCGCGCAGTGCTCCCGGACAGAAGCCGTACTACCACCTGGTGCTGCTGGCCCGCGATATCGTCGGCTATCGCAACCTGGTCAAGCTCTCGTCGCTGGCATACACCGAGGGGTTCTACACGCGCCCGCGCGTCGATCGCGAACTCCTGGCCAAGTACAGCGAAGGGATCATCGTCTCTTCTGCCTGCATGGCGGGCGAAGTGGCGGTCCATCTCGAGCGCGGCGACGTCGCCGGCGCGCGCGAGGTGGCCGCGTGGTACGCCGAGACGTTCAAGGACCGCTACTACCTGGAAGTGCAGGCGCACGACTCCGGCGGACAGGCCAAGCTCAACGAGCAGATCTTCGCGCTGGCCAAGGACGTCGGGCTCCCGGTCGTCGCGACCAACGACGCGCACTTCCTCAAGGCGAGCGACCACGACGCGCACGACATCCTGCTCTGCATCGGGCTCGGGAAGGACCGGGACGACAAGGACCGGATGAAGTACGACGAGGGGCTCTACTTCAAGAGCGCCCCGGAGATGGCCGCGCGCTTCCCGAAGAACCCGGAAGTGCTGGAGCACACGCTCAAGATCGCCGACGAGTGCGACGTCGTCTTCTCCAAGAAGTACCACGTCCCGTCGTTTCCCCTCCCGACTGGGGTGCAGAGCGAGAACGAGCTGCTCGTGCAGCTGGCGACGGACGGGGCCAAGGCGCGGTACGGCACGCCGCTCCCCAACGAAGTGCAGGAGCGGCTCGACTACGAGCTCGGCGTCATCACCAAGACGGGCTACGCCGGCTACTTCCTCATCACGTACGACTTCATCAAGGCAGCGCGCGACCGCGGGATCCCGGTGGGACCGGGGCGCGGCTCGGCGGCGGGCTCGCTCGTGGCCTACGCGCTGCGCATCACCGACGTCTGCCCGCTCAAGTACGACCTGCTCTTCGAGCGCTTCCTGAATCCGGAACGCGTCTCGATGCCCGACATCGACGTCGACTTCTGCTTCGAACGTCGCGGTGAGGTAATCGAGTACGTGCGCGAGAAGTACGGGAAGGACGCCGTGGGGCAGATCGTCACCTTCGGGACGATGAAGTCACGCGCCGCCGTGAAGGACGTGGGGCGCGTGCTGGGCTTCACGCCGGCCGAGACTGACGCGCTGGCCAAGCTGATCCCCAACCAGCCCAACTTCTCGCTCACCGTGGGCGAGGCGATCGAGAAGGTCCCCGAGGTCAAGAAGTTCTACGACACCGACGAGCGCTACACGACGCTGCTCGATTACGCCGTCGCTCTCGAAGGTTTGTCCCGGCACACGGGCGTCCACGCCGCCGGCGTCGTCATCGCGCCGGGGCCGCTCGACGACTACGTCCCCATCTGCACGCAGAGTTCGAAGGGGGCAGGCGCGGGGAGCGAGGAGACCGTCATCGTCACGCAGTACGACATGACGTGCCTCGAGAAGGCCGGGATGCTCAAGATGGACTTCCTCGGCCTCACGACGCTGACGGTGATCCACGACGCGCTGCAGAACATTGCCGCGCGCGGGAAGGCGGTCCCCGACCTCGACGCCATCCCCGACAACGACCCCGAGACGTATCGCATGCTGCGCATGGGGCGCACGGTCGGGGTCTTCCAATTCGAGTCGCCGCTGGCGACCGACATGCTGCGCAGCATGCGCTGCGACCGGTTCGACGACCTCGTCGCCTCCAACGCACTGATGCGCCCGGGCCCGCTCGACGCCGGGATGCACAAGGTCTACCAGCGGCGCAAGCGTGGCGAGGAGCCGGTGGTGTACGCGCTCCCCGAGCTGGAGGCGATCCTCGAACCCACCTACGGCGTCATCACCTACCAGGAACAGGTGATGCGTATCTCGCAGGTGCTGGCCGGCATCTCGCTCGCCGAAGCCGACGTCCTGCGAAAGGCGGTGGGCAAGAAGGACGCGGAGCTGATCAAGGCGGAGCTGGGGAAGTTCGTCACCAAGTCGGTCGATCGCGGCTACGACAAGCGCATCATCGAGGACCTCGCCGCGCAGATCGAGACGTTCGGCCGCTACGGCTTCAACAAGTCGCACTCGGTCGCCTACTCGGTCATCTCGTATCACACGGCCTGGCTCAAGTGCCACTATCCCGCTGAATTCATGGCGGCGGTGCTGTCGTCGTCGATTGGCGACACCGACAGCGTCGTGAAGTTCATCAACGAGGCGCGCGAGCTCGGGATCGAGGTGCTGGCCCCCGACGTGAACGAATCGGGGTACAAGTTCACGGTCGTCGGCGACAAGCGCATCCGTTTCGGGCTCGGCGCCGTGCGCAACGTGGGACGAACGGCCATCGACTCGATCCTCGGCGCGCGCAACGACGGACCGTTCAAGACGCTGTTCGACCTGTGCGAACGCATCGACCTGCGGATGTGCAACAAGCGCGTCTTCGAAGCGCTGATTCACTCCGGGGCGCTCGATTCGTTAGGTGGGCACCGCGGGCAATACCTCAACATCCTCGACGCGGCACTGCAGGAGGCCTCGCTCAAGCAGGACGAGAAGGCCACCGGGCAGGGATCGCTCTTTGGCGACCTTGGCGGCGGGAAGCAGGAGGCGGGGTCGGGGCACCAACTCACCCTCCCCAACATCGCGCAGCTCACCGAGTCGGAGCGGCTCACCCGTGAGAAGGAGATTCTCGG
>Ga0154020_10004058_pt1 | contig 17468 bp, 13 predicted proteins | sample Klosneuvirus_201_FD_109709 | JGI IMG/M metagenome (GOLD analysis project Ga0154020, IMG submission 109709) | Active sludge microbial communities from wastewater, Klosterneuburg, Austria - Klosneuvirus_20160825_MG | ecosystem: Engineered > WWTP > Aerobic digester > Activated sludge | place...
ACGGCTTTCGCGTCGTCCGTCTGACCGACCACGACCTGGGTGATGACCTCGGGCCGAACACATGGGCCGTCCAGTTCCACCCGAGCATCGCCGTCGACGCCTGGGGCGGCATCCACATTCTGTACTACGCGGGTTGGCTCGTGTCGGGCCACTGGACCTACAAGGTGAGGCTCGCCAGCATCCCCAGCGTCGACCTGCAACACCACCCGTCCGCCTCGACCGTGGATATCACCACTCATTCCTTCACGCTCGAAGACCCGTCTATGACGCCATGGATCAAGGAGGGTCGGGCCTTCATCGGGGATTACATGAACAGCCTGGATGTCCGTGGCTGTCAGGCGATCGCCGGGTACATCGCGCAACCCCCCGAAGGCGGTCCCTGTGGCGTATTCGTCTCCTTCGCACCCATCTCCAGCGTGCCGTGCGTGTGCTATGCCAACTGCGATCATTCCACCGTATCGCCATTCCTGAACATCAACGACTTCCAGTGCTTCCTGAACAAGTTCGCCGCCGAAGATGAGGCCGCAAACTGCGACGGCAGCTCACTGCCGCCATTGCTGAACGTGAACGACTTTCAGTGCTTTCTCAACAAGTTCGCCGCGGGGTGTTCGTAAGGCGAAACTGGCAAAGTTCCAAATGACCAAATAGAACCGGCCTAGTCTTGTTCGTTCCTATTTTGCCACTCGGGAATTTGCGATTTGGCCATTTCACCTCTTCCTCGCGTCTTCCTCTACACCGACGGCGCCTGCTCCGGCAATCCCGGGCCGGGCGGCTGGGCATTCGTCCTCAAGCACCCCTCGACTGGCAAGGAACTGGAACGCTCCGGTGCGGAACTCGACACCACCAACAACCGCATGGAGCTGATGGCCGCGATCGAGGGGCTGAGGGCTCTCAAGGCCAAGTCCACTGTCGAGCTTTATTCGGACTCCAAGTACGTGCTCAACGGTCTGAAAGACTGGCTCCCGGGTTGGAAGGCTAAGGGCTGGAAGACCGCCAGCAAGCAACCGGTCAAGAACGTGGACTTGTGGAAGGAACTCGATGCCCTTGCCTCCGGGCACGAGGTCAAGTTCCACTGGATCCGCGGCCACAACGAGCACCCCGAGAACGAGCGTTGCGATCGGCTCGCCGTGGCCGCGCGAGAAGCTCTTGTCTCGAATCGCGCGTCTCAATAACCGGCTCTGAGCCGTGGCGTCCTCGCCCTGGTCCGAATGCCCGGGGAACGCGAACCGGAACGAGGACGCCCCGGCTTACCTCTCGGACGCGGTTCACCCGGGCTCACCCCTACACCCGTTACACATTCTCGACATCCCGCAGCCCCCGCGGTCAACGAGGCCGGTCCGCACGCCGATATCCACTCCGCGCACCTGCGCGCACGCCCCGCTGGGAGAGACCGTGCACCTGGAGTTGATATGAAGCTCAATGAGATTCTTAAGGCCGCGTATGATGCCGACGCCTCCGACGTTCACCTTGTGTCGGGTCAGCCGCCGGTCATCCGCGTCCACCAGGTGATGACGCCGATGGACCTTCCTCCGATCGCGCCCGCCAGCGCTCGGCAGATGTTCGAGTCCATGTGCCAGAAAGAGACGATCGAACTCTTCGACCGCCAGAAGGATGCGGACTTTTCCTACGAAGTCCCCGGCCTGGCCCGCTACCGCGTGAACGCCCACATGCAGCGGGCCTCCGTCGGCCTGGCCATGCGAATGATCAAGACCAAGGTCCCGCCCCTGGCCAACCTGAACCTCCCCGAGGTCATCGCACGCCTCACCTACCTGCCCCGCGGCCTGGTGCTCGTCACAGGCGACACCGGTTCGGGTAAGTCCACCACGCTGGCCGCGATGATCCAGGCAATGAACGAGCGCTACCGCAAGCACATCATCACGCTCGAGGACCCCGTCGAATACTCCTTCAAGAGCGACAAGTGCCTCATCGAGCAGCGTGAGCTCGGGCAGGACATGCCCAGCTTCGCCTCGGGCCTTAAGCACTGCTTGCGTCAGGACCCCGACATCATCCTGGTCGGTGAAATGCGAGACCTTGAAACGACCGCGCTGGCGATCTCGGCCGCCGAAACCGGTCACTTGGTGCTCAGCACCCTGCACACCGTGAACGCCTCGCAGACGGTGGAACGAATCATCGATATGTACCCCGCGGGTCAGCAGAACCAGATCCGTTCGATGCTCTCCAACACGCTCCAGGCTGTGGTCTCTCAGACCCTGTTCAGTCGAACCGACAAGCCAGGCATGGTGCCCGCCGTCGAGACGCTGCTGTGTACGCCGGCGGTCCGCAACCTGATCCGCGAGGCGCGCACCTTCGAAATCCCCAACGTGATCGAGACCAACCGAGCGATCGGCATGAGCAGCCTGGACAGCTCGATCGCAGAGCTCTACTTCAATGGCATGATCTCCAAGGAAGACGCGATCGCACAGGCCGCGTACCCGGACAAGCTCGAGCGGCAGTTGGTGGCGTAAGCAGGTCGGAGGAACCAGAGAGGGGCCGCCCCCCAGCCCCGCAGTAGGAACCCATGCCGAACTATCGCTACCAAATCCGTAACGCTCAGAACCAGGTCCAAGTGGGCGTGGTGAGCGCCGACACCGTTGCCACCGCGGCCACGGTGCTGCGGAACCAGGGCGTACACGTCCTGTCGCTCACGCCAATCAACGCGGCGATGACGGGCTCAAAGCTCGCCCAGAAGTTCCGCGAGCTCAATGCCGGCAAGCCCAAGCAAAAGCACATCTTGGACTTCACGACCCAGCTGTCCGTTATGATCAAGGCCGGCATCAACCTTCGGGCCGCGCTCGACGGGATTGCCGACCAGACCGATCACTCCGCATTCAAGCGGATCATCCTGGGGCTGAAGACGGACGTCGAATCCGGTAAGCAGTTCTCCGACGCTATCGGCCGGCACCCCAAGCTCTTCGGCCCGCTCTACATCAACATGGTCCGGGCGTCGGAAATGTCGGGCAGCTTTGCCAAAATGCTCGACCGAATCGCGGGCTACATCGGTCAGCAGATCGAAACCCGCAAGATGGTGATCGGTGCCTCGATCTACCCGGGCGTGATCGGCACCATGGCCATCTCCGTGACCATCTTCCTGCTCACGTTCGTGCTCCCGCGGTTCTACAAGGTATTTGAGGGCAAGGAGGAAATCCTGCCCTTTGCGACCAAGTTCCTCATGAACATGAGCCGCTTCATCGTCGGCAACTGGCCTTACCTGGTCGGGTGTGTGGTGGTGGTGGGTGTAGGTTTCTTCGCCTTCGTCAAGACCGAACTTGGTGCCTTCTGGATGGACCGGACCAAGCTGACGGTGCCCATCCTTCGCACCATGTTCCGCTCACTCTACATCTCCCGCTCGCTCCAGACCATGGGGCAGCTCATCAACGCCGGCGTGCCCATGCTCGACACGCTCGCGATCACCGGCGATATTTCCGGCAACCGCCTCTACAAGGGCATGTGGCGCACCGTCTTCTCCAGCGTGAAGCAGGGTAAGAAGATCACCGCGCCGCTTATGAAGACGCGTCTGCTCCCGCGGGCCGTCTCACAGATGATCTCCGCCGGTGAAGAGTCCGGTAAGCTCGGCGAGGTGCTTGACGAGATTTCGGTGTATTACAGCAAGCAGCTCAAAGAGCACATCAAGGCGGTTACCTCGATGATCGAGCCCATCATGATCATTCTTATGGGCGGTGTCGTCGGATTCATCGCGATGGCGATTATCCTGCCCATCTTCAAGATGAGTCAGGTCGTCAAGTAGCCGATATTGGCTCAAGGGGAGCGCGGGCGCCGGGTGGCGTCCGCTCATCCTCTGTCGGGAGGCCGGCAGGAGAGCCCATGCGACTTCGTGGTCCAGTGCACCGTTCCCGCGGTTTCACCCTGCTTGAAACCGCATTGGCGATGATCATCGTCATGGTCGGCGTCCTGGCGATGGTCGAAGCCCATGGCGGCTTCCTCCGGGCCAACGCGTGGTCCAGCCACGAGGCGACAGCAACCTACCTTGCCAACGAACTTCGCGAACGAATGCGAGCCCTGCCGCGGCACGATCCGGTAACCGGTCTGAAGGTCGTCACGGGTGGCAGCGGCCAGCCCATCGCTCAGGGTGTAGGTCCTGAAAGCGGTGAGGTGTCGGTCACGGACTACGACGACATCGATGACTACAACGGCGCCAAGTTCGGCAACGGCGGCAACTTTGACGGCCCGATCGACGCCTTCGGCCGCGTCATCCCCGACGTGGACTTCAACGGCCTTGTCCGCAACGACCCCTCCACCGGCCAGCCCATGGCATTGCAGGGCTGGTCGCAAGAGGTTACGGTTGAGAAGGTCGATCCCTACAACTTCGCCCAGGCCCGCGGGTGGGAATATGCATGGGCCGGGCCCCCGGCTATCCCTGTCGATCGATTCCCTTTGCGCGTCACCATCAGCGTGCGCTACCAGGCCCCGCTGTCCACGGTCGAAGAGGTGGTGACTCAGGTGAGCTGGATTGTCCCCGCAAACTGATTCCGGTGGTGGAGGCTTGGGAGTTCGTCCGATGGTGCTCAAACTTTCCCGCAAACGGCTGAGGCAACTCCGGCGTGCTGGGTTCTCGACCCGCCGGGGCGTCGTGTCCGTCGTTTCGATGATGTTCCTTATCCTCTTTGGCTCGCTGGCGGCCGCGATGGCCATTATGAGCAAGGGCAACATCATCACGGCCGCGACGCACCAGCACGTCATTCGCGCCCAAGGCGCGGCGGAGACCGGACTGGGAATCGCGTCCCAGCGTCTTGCCGAGGCGGTGGGCCGCTTCGTGATCGAGAAGGGCACCATCGACTCCGGTTTTGGTCAGCGACTGTGGTCCGACTCGTACACCTCCAGCGATGGGCAGGTCGTCATCCTGGCCCCGACCAGTTATTCCTCCAGCAACCTCCCGACCCACTGGGGCCTTGAGGATGCGATCGCCGAGATTCACGGGCATGACGTCAACACGGTTGCCGATGGGATTCACTCTCCTAATCAGGTTGACGTGAGCCCCAATCCGACCGCGGACCCCAACGTCTACGCGAACACCAAGTGGATTCGCACTCCCGCTGTCGGCCTTAACACCGAGGCCGACCGTATGAACCCCTCGGGAACGGCATTCCAGATCGACTACGCGCTGCTCAAGGATGGCACCACCGTCCGCGTGATGTCTACTGGTTACGACTTTGGCTACCAGACCAGCCGCAACCGGGCCGTCACCCGGCGCATCGTTCAGGACTTCAGCCTCGTCAAGCGGGTCAACTCGGCCGTGCTGAGCCCCAGCCGCATCATGATCGGCAAAAACGTCATGATCCAGGGCGACCTGGGCTCGACCAACCTCGATACCGACAAGCAGTACGGCGACCCCATCGTCATGAAGTCCGACTTCTTCGGGCTTGAATCCGGCCTGGATGCGGAGTTGACCAAGCTGTTCAACGCCCTGGCCACCTACGACACGGACAAGGACAACCGCCTGCGCATTGGGCACGCGACCGAGGGTGCACATCTGCCGGATTACTCAGGCCTGGGTTACGCGGGCACTCAGTGCGATGTCACCGGCGACGGCTATCTCGACGAGTTCGATGTGTTCATCATGTACTACGACGGCAAGAACGGCGGCTCTCGAGACGGCGCCGTCACCCTGGGCGGTGCACTGACGGCCGGCACCCCGTCCGCGGGACTGACCGCCGAGTTCGTGCTGGGCACCGGCCAGTCCGTGGATGACCAACTGGGCCTGATGATCGACTCCGCCAACCCCGACCGCAACAAAAACGGCATCTACTCCTACACCGATCTCAACGGCAACGGCAAGTACGATCCGGGTGAGCCCCTGTCGGACGTCGAAGAGGTCGAGGCCAACACGGTTCCCTCCAACCTCCAGTCGTACATCGTTACCGCCAACAGCAGCACGTACCTCTACAAGGACCAGGTCCTGGGCTTCCGAGACGGTCGGATTGACAGGCGTGATCAGTACGCCAAGGTCCGCGGCCGCCTGGTCTTCAAGACCTCTGAGAGCGCATGGATTGCCGGTCAAGGCAACTACATGTCCCGCCTCAAGGGCCCGATCCTGCCGCAGACCGGCATGTCGCCTCTGCTCTTTTCCGCCCCCAGCAGCAACCTGCCCGATCTGACTGTCACCAGTTTCACGAACTCAGAGACGGCACTGCGTGCCGCCGCTGATGGCGATGGAAAGTCATTCTCCGAGCAGGTCGCTCTGAACCTGGGCATTTCGGCGACCCAGCTGGCTACCTGGACCGTTGCCAACAACCCCAGCGGCGCGACCGCGCCCAAGTACACACCACTGGCGGCCGACGCGAACAACGACGGTTTGCCGGATAACTACTCGACGACGGCGTACTTCGAGAAGATGCCCTTCAACGCCCCGACCTACACGGATTGGTACTACCGCCCCGTGTACGAGAACATGACGTTCCACAACGTCGTCATCGATGCCGGCAACAATGGCTTGTTCAAGAACTGCAGCTTCATCGGCGTGACCTACGTCAAAACGAACACGACCAACAGCCACATCAACTGGACGATCTATGGCAAGCTGAAGCTCAACTCCTCCGGCAAGCCCGTGCTGGACCCGCCGCGGTACCTCTACACCGGCACCAGCTTCCCCACCATGCTCTCTTCAACGGACCGCCCGGTTCTGATGGCGACCACGCCGCTGGACAAGGCGGACATCCCCAACAACCAGATTGCGACGACCGTGGGGTACGCCACGCTGCCCGATCCGCTGATCATCAACAACAAACGGTGCATTGACACCAAGGCTCAGTCCAACAACGTTCGTTTCCACGACTGCCTGTTCGTGGGCTCCATCGTCAGCGATGCGCCGGCGGAGTACACGCACGCCCGCAACAAGCTGCAGTTCACCGGCGGTACGCGGTTTACGCAGAAGCACCCCGCCCACCCCGAGGACCCCGCCTACAACCCCGATCCCAACAACCTGGGCGAGATCGAGAAGAGCTCCATGATGCTCCCCAACTATTCGGTGGACATCGGGCAGTTCAACTCACCCCCTAGTCAGAACGTCCAGCTCAAGGGCGCGATTATCGCCGGCGTGCTGGATGTCCGCGGCAACTGCTCCATCGACGGCGCCCTGCTGCTGACCTTCCGCCCCGTGCTCGGCCAGATCCCCCTGAAGGATGCCCTGGGCAACCCGGTCGGCAACCCCAACATGTTCAACACGACGATCGGGTACTTCGGCCCGGCCGATGGCGATGACGAGTCGCTGGACCCCAACACGCTGCCCGTGGTTAACGGTCAGCGGATCGTCGGCTATGACCTGGATGGCGACGGCCTGCCCGACCTGGGCCCGACGCAGACGCCCACCGCCGCCCAGATCGCCGCGGGCGCCACCGCCGTGCCATTCTACGGCTACGGGGCCGTGTCGCTCCGCTTTGATCCCAATATGTCCCTGCCCGACGGCATCATGCTGCCCATGCAGATTGATATCCGGCGCGGCAGCTATCAGGAGACTGCCAAGTGAGCAACCTCCTGAAGCACCCCATGTTCGCGGCACGCCGCGCCTTTAGCATGATCGAAATGCTCATCGCCCTGATGATCAGTTCGCTCCTGCTCACGGCGTGCCTGGTTGCCTTGGACAGTTCGTTCAAGTCGTATCAGTCCACTACGGACTCAGCCTCCACCCACGTGATCTCGCGACTGGTCATGCACCGGATGCTGGGCATGATCCGTCAGGGTGAGGAGTTCGGTCCGTATCCGCTGGGTGTCCTCACGCCCACGCGCGTCGATTCAGACTACGTTGAGTTCGTCTCGCTTCAGGATGAGGATACGGGCGTCCGCCAGGTGACCAAGCTGGCCAAGACCGCCGACACGGCTCATCCCGGCACGTTCATGCTCTCTTACCAGCGCCAGGACTTCACCAACGGCACGATGACCGGCCAGTTCGACTATCCGCTGGTCCGCAACCTCAAAGATGCCAAGTTCACGCTCGAATACGACATCGGGCCGCGGCTCATGCGGGCCACGATCGACCTGACTATTCAGCCTGAGAGCGGGGCCAGCAACGCCGCGCACATCGCGGGCGGCATGAGTGGAGAGGTTCTTCGCCTGATCGCTTCAACCAGCCCGCGCCGCTTGGATGAGTGATCTAGTGCAGCGTCGCCAGCACCGCCGGCAGCAAGTCCGCCAGCTCCATCGCCAGCAAACCCGCTTCGGCCTTCGCCTGTGACGCCCACCGCTCACCCGCGAGCCCGTGCGCGTGGACCGCGATCCTGGCGGCATCAAACAGATCCAAAGGCCTCGCGGGGCTCCGCCGCCTTCCCAGCGACACATATTGCGCCGCGAGGCCCGCGATCAGCCCGCCCAGCACATCACCTGTCCCCGCCGTCGCCAGCATCGACCCACCGGTCGCGTTGACCCACGTTCGCTGCCCGTCGCTCACCACCGTGCCCGATCCCTTGAGCACCACGATACAACCCAGGCGCTGCGCCAGAGCCGCGGCCGCCGCAGGCCGTGATTCCTCCTTCACCGGATCCGCATCCACGTTCAGCGCGTTGGCCAATCGCGAGAACTCCCCTGGATGCGGCGTCAGCACGGCCGCGGCCTTGAAGTCCCGCCACAACTCTGGTACCTCCGCCAGCGCGTTGATCGCATCGGCATCCACAATTACCGGGCACTCTTCCTGCTGAACGCACCGCAGGGCAACGGATTGGACACTCTCCCCGCTTCCCAATCCCGGCCCGACCACGATCGCCTGGGCCGACCCAAACTGAACATCCAGCACCTCAGCCGCCTCGCTGCCAAGCATCTCGCCGCGGCCATCGACCGGGATCGGAACCCCCGTTGCCGATGGACAGATGACCAGGGCCGAGTTCATGATCGGCGCCGGGACCACCAGCTTCGTCAGCCCACATCCAGACCGGAGCGCGGCCGCGGCACACAACGCCGGGGCGCCGATCATCCGTTTGCCCTCTGTCGCGCACCCGCCGACGACGACCACAGTTCCGAACGTGCCCTTGTGCCCGCGCGGGTCGCGTCGTGGAAGTTTGGGCACCTCGCCCTGATCAACCTGCGACATGATTACTCCGCCTTCTCGACCTTGATCTTGAGCCGCCCCAGCATCGTCGCGAGCGTCATGAATGAGTCCTGAGCGTCGCCATCGGCCAGCGATGCGACTGCCAGCGCGATGTGCGTCGCGTCGAACGTCCTGTCGTTCGGAAGTGTGCCATCCATATCCACCCACGTGGCTTTGCCATTCACATCCACCAGTGCCTGGGCCCACATGTGATATGCGAAGATGTCCTTTCCACCCGCAAACTGGTCGGCGTAGATCAGCCCGGCCGCGACGCGGCTGGGTATTCCGTTGGCTCTCAGCAGGGCCGCGGCCAGCACGCCATGCTCAGTGCAGTCACCCTTGTGAGATCGCACCACCTCGGTGGCCGTCGCGAACCCGACATCCAGATCTTTCTTGTTGATGAACTTGTAGACGTACGCGCGGATGGCCTTGGCCTTCTCCATCGGCGAGTCTCCCGCACCCTTGACAGCCTCCACCGCGATCTTCTTGATCTCCGGATCGTTGCAGTTCAATGTCGCTGAACACGCGGTGTAGGCCTCGCTTTTGAAGTCCTCAGCCGGAGCGGGGGACAGGGACGTTCCATCGATCGTTACTCTCACCGACGTGGCGTTCAGGACCTCCGGACTCTGGGAGCCCGTCTTGGGCAACGCTGGAAGTTCACCCTTGGGCACGCTCAGCACATACACAGCCTTGTCAACCCCGCGAGCGTTCGCGATCGGCTTGTCGGGGGTCACAAACGTGCTGACCATCAGTTCCGGCCCCTCGTGCGCGGCCATCGCGTCCTTCTTGCTCACCGCCCGCATGGTCATCGCCATCATGCCCATATCCGCCTTGGATGACAGAGGAATTCCGTGATCATCGACGATCTCCTCCGACTTCACCCCCGGCTGCGAGCTGCTGGTCGTGATGCACTTGGTCGCCTTGACAACCTTACCTTCAAACGTGAACTCCGTAGGCAGTAGGCTGGTCCTCTCGACGACAACCGCTTTCAGGGCCGACATCGGGTCCATTCCGCCCACAGGCTCCATCGTCCGGACGACGATCTTCTCGGCGCTGGCCTTCATGCGCTGCAGCACATAGTCCGCCGCGGCCGCAGGCGGCAGCCACGTCCCCTCAGGCAGCGGCTTCTTGCTCGTTTCGGTCCGCCCCGCCTGGGTGATGGCAACCTCGATCTCCTTCTCGCCAAACGTCGCCTTCATCATCGTGGGCGAGGCACCCAGCTTCATCTTCGTGGACATGGAAACGGGCTTGCCGTCCTTGGTCTCAACAAACGACCCCTCCATGGTGATCTTCGCCCCCGTCTGATCGCGCGACAGGCTGAACTCCATCCTGCTGGACGTGGTGATCAAGTCCCCGTCAGTCTTCTGCGACTGCACCATCCACCCCGCGCGGCTCTTGCCCAACTCCACGGCATACCACCGCTCATAGTCGTCCCCCGCAAACGCCCGAAGCGCGGTACAGGCTAAGACAAGGGCCCAAATCACTGCGGTGCGGACGGGCTTGTTCATGCGGCACTCCATGGAAGATCGATTGTACGGGCCCGCGGCCAAGCCCGTTCCTAAGCTCCCTTGTGATCGACACGCACTGCCATCTGACGTTCCCTGATTTTGACGGAAAGATCTCCGAGACCCTTAAGGAGGCCGCGGATCACGGCGTCACCGGCTGTATTACCGTCTCCACCACGACGCAGAACTGTCTTGAGTGCCTGGCCATCGCGGAGCGGTTCCCCAACGTCTGGTGCACCACTGGCATTCACCCGCTGTACGCCGATCAGGCACCCCACAAGTGGGACAACCTCCTCAAGGTCGCCCGTTCACCCCGCTGCGTAGCCTGGGGCGAACTGGGTCTCGACAACCACTACACCGAACCCGCCCGCCTCCTTCAGGATCGCGTGCTCGGCGAGCATCTAGGCTTCATCGAAACCGCCCACGCCTCCGGCCAGGTCAACCTCCCCATCGTCATCCATTGCCGCGAGGCCTTCGCCGACTTGCTCCCCATCCTCCGCCGCACCCGCCTTGATCCCGCACGTTTCGTCTTCCACTGCTTCACGGGCACACCCATCGAAGCCCGCCGCGTCCTCGACTTTGGCGCCATGATCTCCTTCACCGGTGTCGCGACGTACAAGAATGCCGCGGATGTCCAGGAAGCCGCCAAACTCGCCCCGATCGACCGCATCATGATTGAGACCGACGCTCCCTACCTCTCCCCCGACCCACACCGCGGCCAGCGTCCCTGCAAACCCTGGATGTCCTCCGTCACCGCCCGCCGCATCGCCGAACTCAAAGGCCTCCCGTGGGAAGACTTTCACCAGGCCATTAACGACAACACACGCCGTTTCTTCGGCATCGACCCCGACGCCATCCACGCCTGATCCATTCCGATACACTCGCCACCATGACTCTCGCGGCCTGGTTGCACAACCTCGGTCCCTTCGCCTTCAAGGTCACCCAGGACTTCGGCCTGCGCTGGTACGGCCTGTCCTACGCCATGGGCTTCGTCGCCGGCTGGATGCTCCTGCGTTTCCTCTGCAAGCGCGGCGCCTGCCTGATCCCGCTCGACCGCATCGGCGATGCAGTCCTACTCGCGGTCATGGGTGTGGTAGTGGGGGGGCGCCTCGGATATGTGATCTTTTACGAGCCCTCGCTCATCACCCACTTTGATGGGTCATCGCCCCCTTGGTGGGGTGTCCTCATGATCAACCACGGCGGCATGGCCAGCCATGGCGGGATGATTGGCGTGATCATTTCCGCCTTCTTCATTGGCCGCGGCTTCAAAACACCAACCGGCACCCGCGTCGGCAAAGCGCCAATCCTCCACATCCTCGACACACTCGCGATGATTGCTTGCGCCGGTCTGGGCCTGGGCCGCTTAGCCAACTTCATCAACGGTGAACTCCTGGGCAAAATCGTCGCGCCCCCTGGCCAACCCGCCCCTTGGTGGGCCGTGCGTTTCCCCCAAGAACTCCAAAGCACCTTCATGAAACCCGACGGAACCGGCGGCCACCGGCCGGAGCTCACACCCGAACAGTTCAGAGCCCTCGACGCTGTGATGGAGCCATTCCGAATCCCCGGCCGCTCCATCGATGACGCCTTCCCTCGAGTGATCGAAAAGATCCAATCCGGTGACCACGCCCTCGCCCGCGCCATAGAGCCCTTCATCTCCGCCCGCCACCCCTCCCAGCTCTATCAAGCCTTCACCGACGGCATCATCGTCTTCGCCTTCACCTGGTTCATCGCTCGCAAACCCCGCCTTCCCGGCGTCGTCGGCTGCTGGTTCCTCATCAGCTACGGCATCCTCCGCATCATCACCGAGTTCTATCGCCTGCCCGATGCCCAACTCGCCAACCAGCGAATCATGGGCTTCAGCCGCGGCCAATGGCTCAGCGTCGCCATGGTCGCCGTCGGCTTCATCGCCCTCCCCATCATCATCAAACGCGGCGGCAAAAAGCTCGGCGGCTGGTGGTCCATAACCGCGGCCCCCTGACGCGCCTCTCACCTACTCTTGCCCTCCAACGGAGTGGTTCATGAACATCCTCGTCACCGGCGGCGCCGGATACATCGGTTCTCACGCAGTCCAGCGGCTTCTTCGCGACGGCCACACCGTTATCGCCTTGGACAACCTCTTCCGCGGCCACATCGAGGCCATGGAAGCCCTCAAGCCCACCGCCGGCGGCCGCCTCCACTTCGTCAAAGGCGATGTCGGCGACCGCCCCCACGTCGAAGACCTCCTCCGCAAAAATAACATCGAAGCCGTCATGCACTTCGCGGCCCTTGCCTACGTCGGCGAATCCGTCCTGCAACCGCTCCGCTACTACCGTGCAAACGCTACCGCGGCCCTCGCTCTTCTCGAAGCCTGCGACGCCGCGGGAGTCACGAAAATCGTCTTCAGCTCCACCTGCGCCACCTACGGCGAACCCTCCGAAAAGTTCATCCCCATCCCCGAGACCTGCCCTCAGTCCCCCATCAACCCCTATGGCCGCAGCAAGCTTCACGTCGAGCACATGCTCTTCGACCACGCCGAAGCCAAGCGCCTCGCTAAGCAGCCCTTCGCCTTCGCCGCGCTGCGTTACTTCAACGTCGCCGGATCCGACCGCACCGGCACCATCGGCGAGCACCACGAACCCGAAACACACCTGATCCCCGTCATCCTCAACACCATACTCGGCCAGCGCGAATCCCTCACCGTCTTCGGCACCGACTACCCCACCCCCGACGGCACCTGCATCCGCGACTACATCCACGTCGAAGACCTCATCGATGCCCACGTGAAAGTCCTGGCCGCCCTCCAACCCGGCGACACCCGCACCTACAACCTCGGCATCGGCCGCGGCCACTCGGTCCGCGAAATCATCAACGCCGCCCGCAAGGTCACCGGCCGCGACTTCAAGGTGATCGAGGGCCCCCGACGTCAGGGAGACCCCCCGCGCCTCTTCGCCGACCCCTCGAAAATCAAGCGAGAACTCGGCTGGTCCGCCTCCATCACCGACCTCAACGAAACCATCCGTTCCGCCTGGAACTGGTTCGAAAAACATCCCACCGGGTACACCTCCTGACGCTCTAACTTAGTGCCTCCGTGCCTTCTCTCCTACCCTTCCCGATGATCATCGCCGTCAGCCCCTACCACCTGACCACCCGCGAGCCCGCCGCGCTCGCGGCGATGCTGCTGGCTGAACGTGTGGTGACGATGCTTCCGGCTCCTCTTCAAGGCAAGCAGTGGGGGGCCGTCAAGGCCGCCGCACAAAACGTCCCACGCTACCTCGAGTTCATGAAAACCTGGCAATGGACCATGCCGCTGTGGGAAGAGGGCGTCATCACGTCATCTCTCGAAGGCCAGGAAGCTGTGGATGAACTGCGGCCCGTCTGCGCCCGAATCGATGAAGAAGAACGCCTCGCACCACTCCGCCTCCTGATGAAACCCGAGTTGTTCGAGGATCACGAACGCTACCTTGATGCCTTCGCCCACGACCTGCTCAAAGCGGGCCCGGACCCCGGTCTCACCGTCCCGATCGCTTCCGGTCTCGACAGCTTCGCCTGTCGCCACGGCGCGGCCGTCGCCCGCTCTGAGCCCGCTTCCATTGTCCAAAAGACCGAAGCCGCCCTCGGCCGCGAAGTCTTCAGCGTCGCCATCCCGGTCCTCCTCCAGGCCGATGCCGAGCGAATCCTCGAAGCCCGCGAACTGCTGCAAAAAGAACTCGACGACCTCCGCGACGCCCTCTCCGCCATCGCGGACGGAGCGTCGAACGACTCCGCGACCAAAGACCTCGCCGCCGCGGCCAAGGCCTACGCCAAAGCCTTCGAAGAACACCGCGACATCCTCATCGCGCCTTCTGAGGATGACGAGCAGCGAGTCATCGAAGGCACCGTCGTCATCACCGGTACCCGCCTCCCAGCCGATGCCGTTCTTGATTCGAGCCTTTCGGCCATGCGAAATCTCTCCCCCGTGTTTGCAGGCCGCGAGAGTTCTCCCGCAAAACCCACGGGCAACGCCATTCAGCGCCAGGGCGTGCTCTCCCTCATCGTCCGCGTGCTCGGCCGCCCGGCTCGACGCTCATGAGCCACTCGACCAGCAAACATCCGGCCAACCGCCTCGCCCGCGAAACCAGCCCCTACCTCCTCCAGCACGCCCACAACCCCGTGGACTGGTTCCCCTGGGGCGATGAAGCCTCCGCCGAAGCCCGCCGCCGCGGCGTCCCCATCTTCCTTTCCATCGGCTACTCCACCTGCTACTGGTGCCACGTCATGGAGCGCGAATGCTTCGAGAGCGAGGCTGTCGCCGCGCAGATGAACAAAGATTTCGTCAGCATCAAGGTCGATCGCGAAGAGCGCCCCGACCTCGACGACATCTACATGGCCGCAACGCAGATGACCACCGGCCACGGCGGCTGGCCCATGAGCGTCTTCCTCGAACCTGCAAAACTCCGCCCCTTCTACTGCGGCACCTACTTCCCGCCCGAGCCGCGCCAAGGCATGCGCAGCTTCCCGCAAATCCTCGAAGCTCTGTCCAGCGCCTGGTCGCAGCGCCGCGATGAAGTCGTTGAGCAAAGCCAAACCCTCGCCGACGCCGTCACCGAGCACCTCTCCCGCCAGGAAGAGCCCGTCCCCCTCGGCCTCACCCAGGTCTCCACCGCCGCCCAATCCCTCATCCGAATGCTCGACCGCATCCACGGCGGCTTTGGCTCCGCCCCTAAGTTCCCCCAGCCCGTCTTCCTCGAACTCCTCCTGGACATCCGCTCCGCCGCGGCCGACGATGCCACCCGCGACGCCACCGACCACGCCCTCCGCCTCACCCTCGACAAAATGGCTCAAGGCGGCATGAACGACCAGGTCGGCGGCGGCTTCCACCGCTACAGCGTGGACGAAAAATGGCTCGTCCCGCACTTCGAAAAAATGCTCTACGACAACGCCCAGCTCGCAGCTGTCTACGCGCGAGCTGCCGACATCTACGGCGATGACTTCTACACCCGCACCTGCCGCCACACGCTCGACTACGTGCTCAAAGAGATGACCCAGCCCTCCGGCGCGTTCTCCAGTGCCCAGGATGCCGAAGTGGATGGCCGCGAAGGCGCCAACTACGTCTGGACCCCCTCCGAACTCGCCGCGGCCCTCTCTCCCGATGACGCCAAGTGGATCACCAAGGTCTACGGCCTCGACCAAGGCCCCAACTTCCACGACCCGCATCACCTTCAAGCCCCCGCAACCAACGTCCTCTTTCTCACCGAGCGTACCAACCGCCTAGCGCAGGATTCCGGCGTCTCCCTTCCAGACTTCCACACCCGCCTCGATCGCATCAACGCGAAGCTCTACCAAGTGCGCGCATCCCGCAAACAACCCCGCCTCGACGACAAGGTCCTGACATCCTGGAATGGCATGATGATCGCCGCGCTCGCCCGAGCCGGAACAATCCTCAACGAACCCCGCTACATCCAAGCCGCCGCAAAAGCCGCCGACTTCATCCTCACCACGATGCGAGACCCGGGGGGGCGCGGCTATTTGCTCCGCACTTCCCGAGCCGGCACCGCCAAAACCCCCGCCTTCCTCGAAGACTACGCCTACTTCATCGACGCGCTTCTGGCTCTCCACTCCTCTCCCCTCCGCGCCTCAGCGTCTCTGCGAGAAACCCTCCCCGCAGCCCTCGAACTCACCAACCAAGCCCTCAAACTCTTCACAACTCCCGCTCGCGCCGGTCTCTTCGACACCCGCGACGGCCAGCAAGACCTCTTCGTCCGTCCCCGCTCCACGCACGATGGCGCCCTTCCCTCCGGTGCCTCGGTCATGCTCGCCAACCTCATCACCCTCCACGACCTGACCAAAGACCGCGCCTACCTTAACGCCGCGATTTCGACGCTCGACTCGATGTCCGCCTCCATCGCCGACTCCCCCATCTCCACCGTCAACTCCGTCCGCAGCATCCTCCGCTTGGTCTCGACTGGCCGCCTCGCCGACGCCACATCCGAATCGCCTCTATCAGAACCGAGCGGCGCAAGCCGCCGGACCCCCAACCCCGACTTCACCCCCGTCGAAATCTACGCCTCCACCGACCGAATCCAAGTCGGCCAAGACTACCCCGCCACACTCCGCCTCGTTCTCCGAATCGCCGACGGCTACCACATCAACGCCGCCGACCCCGGTCCCGGCGGAACACAACTTATCCCGCTCCGCATCGGCGTCATCAACGGCACCGGCATCACCGCCTTCGCCGACTACCCCCCAGGCGAAAAATACAACGACCTCCTGATCTACAAAGGCTCCATCGAGTTCGATATCGCCGTCGAGCAATCAGGCGACTGGCACGGCCGCCCCCTACTCGCCGTCACGTTCCAAGCCTGCACCGACACCGAGTGCCTGGCCCCCGTTTCCGCGGAGCTCGACGTAGCGATCGACCGCATCAACTGATTCGTTGTTGTTGAACGCAGAGGTCGCCGAGAGCGCAAAGTAGGAACACAGAGAAGAGCCTGATGAAGGTCAAGCGACCTGCATTCAGTGTGTTTTCAACACTTGTTCTCTCTTTGCGTTTCTTCTTTGCGCTCTCTGCGACCTCTGCGTTCAAAAACTCTTCACTCAAAGATCCCATGCCTCTTGAGCGCCCCCTCAACCTGCCCCGCCGTATCCCCCAGGTGATCCACCAACTCCACCACCCACCCCTGAGCCCGCGCCACCTCCGCGTTCTCCTTCAAGTCATCGAAGTACAAAATCTCCCCCCCGCGATAATCCGTCCGCCTCTCAAAGTCCCGAAAGATCCGCGGGTCCGGCTTGGCCATCCCCATCACATGGCTCGCATGCCGATGCCGCAACATCCCCGGCGTCGGAAACTCCGCGGCCTTCCCATTCACTTTGTTCATCCGCGACCAATGCGCCGCATTCGTGTTGCTCAGAATCCCCGTATCGATCGTGCTCACACTGATCAACCGGTGAATCACCGCCGCAATCCCGTCATACTC
>Ga0154020_10004060_pt1 | contig 17467 bp, 15 predicted proteins | sample Klosneuvirus_201_FD_109709 | JGI IMG/M metagenome (GOLD analysis project Ga0154020, IMG submission 109709) | Active sludge microbial communities from wastewater, Klosterneuburg, Austria - Klosneuvirus_20160825_MG | ecosystem: Engineered > WWTP > Aerobic digester > Activated sludge | place...
CTGCGCGAGTGGCTGGAGCGCGCGCTGTGGAACCCGATCGAGTTCGTCACCCGGCTGATCCCGGACGAGCAGGCCGGCATCAGCGACTGCCTGCGCGAGCTGGTCGATGCGCAGCGCTGCCACCTCGTGCTGACCACCGGCGGCACCGGCCCGGCGCCGCGCGACGTCACGCCCGAGGCCACGCTGGCGGTAGCCGACCGGGAGATGCCGGGTTTTGGCGAGCAGATGCGCCAGATCAGCCTGCGCTTCGTGCCCACCGCGATCCTGAGCCGCCAGGTGGCGGTGATCCGCGGCCAGAGCCTGGTCATCAACCTGCCCGGCCAGCCCAAGTCGATCGCCGAGACGCTCGAAGGCCTGCCGCAGGCCACGCCAGCGGCACCGGGCATCTTCGCCGCGGTGCCCTACTGCATCGACCTGATCGGCGGGCCCTACCTCGAGACACGCAATGAGGTGATCAAGGCCTTCCGACCCAAGTCGGCCGCCCGGCCTGCGCGGAGCTGACGCCGAGCCCGGAGTCCAGACCCTCGGCGCCGGCCATCTCGATGCGATCGCGACCGTTGGCCTTGGCCCGATAGAGGGCCGCATCGGCGCTGGCCAGCAGTTTGCGCAGGTCGGCCCCGTGCACCGGCGCGACCGCCGTGCCGATGCTGGCCGTCAGGCGCTCCAGCCCCAGCCTTTGGGCCCAGGGATGCTCCGCCAGCAACTCCTGCAGGCGTCGGGCCACCGACAGCACGCCGGTCGCATCGGCGCCGGGACAGACCAGCACGAACTCCTCACCCCCCCAGCGAAACGCCAGGTCGCCGCGGCGCAACGCTGCCTCCAGCAGACCGGACACCTCCTTGAGCACCTCGTCGCCCTGGAGATGGCCATGGACATCGTTGATGCGTTTGAAATGGTCCAGGTCGATCAGGCACAGCCCGAGGGACGCTCCGTTTCGCAGGCAGCGGTCCAGTTCCTCGGTCAGCTCGGCCTCACCGCGGCGGCGGTTGGGCAGCCCGGTCAGGCCATCATTGGAGGCCTGCAATTCCAGCGACAGCTGCAGGTGCTTGCGATCGGTGATGTCCTGCACCATGCCGACCACCCGCGTCGGACACCCCTTCGCATCGCGGTCGCACACCCGACCATGGTCATGCACCCAGAGGTAGTGCCCATTGCGGTTGCGCAACCGGTACTCGGCCTCATAACGCACACGCAGTCCCTCCAAGTGCTCGAGCAGCAGCTGCCGCACGCGCGGTGCATCTTCGGGGTGCAGGTTGGCCTCCCAGGTCTGAAGGGTGGGTCGCATCTCCTGCGGCCCGTAGCCGAGCATGCGCTCCAGCTGGGGGCTGAAGAAAACACTGTCGTCGCGCATGTCCCAGTCCCACAGCCCGTCAGCGGCTTCGTTGAGGGCAAACCAGAGCTGCCGCTCGCGCGCATGCAGCTCGTGCTCCAGTGCCAGCCGTCGGGTCACATCGCGCGCTACCGAGAGGAAGAGCTCCTGCCCGTCGTGGACGAAGCAGGTCGTCTGCACTTCCACCGGCACCTCATGGCCGTCGCGGTGGCGGTGCCTGCCGACAAACACGTACGGTGACTGGCTGCGGATCACCTGGGCGATCTCGACCCACTGCGGCAGGCCGACCACATCCTTCTGCAGCGACAGGACCGAATGGTCCAGTACCTCGTCTGCACCCAGGCCCAGCATCTCCCAACCCGCACGGTTGGTCCACAGGACGTTGGAGGAGAGGGGATCGAGCAGATACACGGCATCGTGCATCTGCTCGAACAGCCGTGTCAGCGGCCAACGGTCGGTCTCGATCATCCGCAAGGTGCTCCTCCGGGCATTGCAGAGGCCACCGTCTCTTCAGCCCTGGAACACCGCTCCTCTATTGTCTGTCAACGCACCAACCGATTGAGCCGCTCCGCGTCGAACTGTTCCGTCGTGTGCGCATCCTGCGGCACACAGGCCTCGGCTGGCAGTTCCCGGGCCTGGTGGGAGAGCTTCTCGATGGCCTGCCACAGCAGGGCGATCTGGTGCTCCTGCCCCGAAGCGCTGTCGATCAGGCCCTTCATCGCCTGCGCCACCGGATCGTCGCCCTGGGTCACGCCGTAGGCCGAAAAGCCCATGCGTGCAGCGGCCGTTTCGCGCTTGGCGTCCTCTTCGGCCGCGATGATGCGCGCCGGGTTGCCCACCGCGGTGGCTCCGGCGGGCACCGGCTTGGTGACCACCGCACCGGAGCCGATGCGTGCACCCGCTCCTACAGTGAAGCCTCCCAGCACGCAGGCGTTCGCACCCACGATCACACCCGCCTCCAGCGTCGGGTGGCGCTTGGCCCCCTTGATCAGCGAGGTGCCGCCCAACGTCACACCCTGGTAGATGGTGCAGTCGTCGCCCACCTCGGCCATCTCGCCGATCACGATGCCCATGCCGTGGTCGATGAACACCCGGCGGCCGAAGGTGGCGCCAGGATGGATCTCGATGCCGGTGAGCCACCGGCCCAGGTGAGACAGAAAACGGCCCAGCCAGCGCCAGCCCCGCCGCCAGCAGGCATGCGCGAGCCGATGAATGATCAATGCATGCAATCCGGGGTAGCAGGTCAGCACCTCGAAACGAGAGCGCGCCGCGGGGTCGCGCTCCAGGATGCAGGTGATGTCTTCACGCAAATGAGCCAACATGTTCGAACCAGGTGCAATGGGGAACGGGCGCCTGCTGCGCCGCGGCATGGCACAGAGTGTAGGTGGTGCGATCGATTCCTGCCGGCCCGGGTCCAGGGCAGCGCCCCTCCCGGGAATGGGGAGCGTGAATCCGTGGCAGCCTGTGCCAGCGCCAACGTGGCAGGCGACCCACAGCGAGCCGGCGGCACCGCGGCAGGCTCAGCGTTTGAGAATCTCCCGCGCAATGCCCCGCAGGATGTGGATCTCCTCCTCGGCCAGCGCCGCACGCTGGATCAAGTACTGCAGACGCGGCATCAGCTTTCTGGGCGCCGCAGGGTCGAGGAAGCCGAGGTGCACCAAGGCCTGCTCCCAGTGCGCAAGCGCACCTTGCACCTGGTCGGCGGTGGCCGGCCGCGGCGCGCGGGTGCGGGGCTCCACCGGGTAGCTGCCCAGGGCCTGGCGCCACTCATAGGCAATCAACTGCACCGCCTGGGCCAGGTTGAGCGAACCATAGCCGGCCTGCGTGGGAATCGACAGGCAGGTGTGGCAACGCCAGACTTCCTCGTTGGACATCCCGAAGCGCTCGCTGCCGAACACGAAGGCCACCTTCAGCCCCTGCGACACAGCACGCGACACGAGTGTTTCGAAACACGGCCGCGGCGCCAGCGTGGGCGGGCCGAAGTCGCGCGGGGTCATGGCCGTCGCGCAGGCATGATGAACCCCGAGCAGTGCCTGATCCAGTGTATCGACAATGCGCGCGCGCACCAGGATGTCGGCCGCACCGCTGGCCATGGCCACCGTCTCCTCCCGGCTGAGCACGTCGGCGAATCTCGGCCGCACCAGCACCAGCTCGGAAAAACCCATCACCTTCATCGCCCGCGCTGCCGCCCCGACATTGCCCGGGTGGCTGGTGTGCAAGAGGATGAAGCGCGCGCAGGTGACAGGCTCGGACACGAATCTGTGAGGGTGGAGGCTAGAATCGCCACATCATAGGTGTTGCCGCCTGCGCGGCGTCACCTGCGCTCTTTTCCACTGCCAGCCGCCTCGCGGGTCCCCTGCCGATCCGCCCCCTCGCATCCTGTCGCGCCCGATCCATCCGAGGACCGAAACACCGCCATGTCGCAAACCAACCTGCACCCCATGCTCAACATCGCCGTCAAGGCGGCACGCGCAGCGGGAACCCTCATCAGCCGCGCCAGCATGGACGTGGACCGGCTCACGGTCACCAGCAAGGGCAGCAACGACTTCGTGACCGAAGTGGACCGGGCGGCTGAACTGGCCATCATCGAGACGATCCTCCAGGCCTACCCGGACCACGGCATCCTGGCCGAGGAGTCCGGCCGGGAACATGGTCATCCGGACAGCGACTACGTCTGGATCATCGATCCGCTGGACGGCACCACCAACTTCATCCACGGCCTGCCGCAGTACGCCGTGTCGATCGCGCAGTCCTACAAGGGCCGCATTGAGCAGGCGGTGGTGTTCGACCCGGCGCACAACGACCTGTTCTACGCCACCAAGGGCCGCGGCGCCTTCCTGAACGATCGGCGCCTGCGCGTGTCCAAACGCACCCGCATGCTCGACGCGCTGATCGGCACCGGCTTCCCCTTCCGACGCGGCGACAACTTCAAACGCTACATGAAGATGTTCGAGGACGTGATGCAGGCCTGTGCCGGGCTGCGCCGCCCGGGAGCCGCGTCGCTGGACCTTTGTTATGTGGCGGCAGGCTGGTACGACGGCTTCTTCGAGACCGGCCTGGCGCCCTGGGACATCGCCGCGGGCTCTCTGATCGTTGCCGAAGCCGGCGGACTGATCGGCAACTTCACCGGTGAAGGCGACTTCCTGAACCAGCGCGAAGTGATCGCCGGCAATCCCAAGATCTTTGCGCAGCTGGTGCAGATGCTGAACGGTTACAGCCGGGTCATCACCCCGGACGATGCCGGCACGGCCAGTACTGCCAGCAGCACGCCGGTGGGGGCCCTGGCAGCGGCCAATGCGGCAGCAGAGACTTCCGAAAAAGCTGCCCGGAAAAAGGCCCAGTCAGCAGCCGAGGCCCCGCAGGAGCCCGCCGCAACGGCCAAGAAGCCCCTTCGCCGCATCACCCGCAACGAGGCCGAAGCACAGGCCAGTGCCGCGCCGATCGCACCGTCGGTTGACTCATCAGGGGACATTGCGTTTGCCGAGCCTGCGCCACTGCGCGACATTCCGATGACGCCAGCACAGGCACTGGCCGCAGCCTTTGACCCGACGCCCGCCACAGAGGAGGCCGCACCTGCGGTCGTGGTGCAGCGCAAGACGGTGCGCATCCGCAAGGCGGACCTGCCGGTGTCGGACGCCCCGGCAGCCCAGAGCTCTGACGCCAGCGCGCGCGGAGACCGTGGGGACCGCTCCGAGCGCCGCCCCAGGCCGGAGGGCGGCCGCCCGGACGCTCGTGGTCCCTTCCGGGCCGGTGGTGACGGGGAGCGTCGCAGCTTCGATCGTCCGCCGGAGCGTCGCGCCGATCGCGATGGGCCCGCCGGCGCGCGACCAGGCGGCAAACCGGCCGGGAAATCTGCCGGTGGACGCACGAGCGGGTTCGGCTCCGGCCGACCCTCCGGCAAGGGCGGTGGCGGTCCGCGTCGCTGAACCGACTTCGCCGCCCACCTGTCCTGGCGAGGCCTGTCCTGGCGAGACGGCAGGAAGCCAAGTGGACCCGCGGGCGCGGCGGCCGTCAACGCGGGGCCGCGCCGTCAGGCTGGTGCTGTCTCCTGCACTGTCACGGCAGTTGGCTGCGCAGTGCGCCTCTCACGCAGTACCCGCTTGATGCTGCGCACGCCATTGGCTGCCCCCAGCACCACCTGACCCAGGGCCGATGTGGCAAAGATGACGGTGGCCACCCGGTGGCGGCGCGGCCAGAGCTCCTCGACATAGGAGCCGGCAACGGTGCCGCTGTCGATGTCATCCACATCGGACAGTCGCTGGGGTGCCGCGCACATCAGCTCCAGCTCGCAGTTGATGCCGGGAGCGTAGGCCGAGAACTCCGGGTCGTAGCCGATCTTGAAGGCTGCCGCCCCCCGGCCCGAACGCAGGTTGCTGCTGGAGGCGATCACCCGATCCCCCAGCCACAGCTCGACGAACCAGGCCTGCTCCTGTGCGGCAAAGCTGCGGATCATCTCGCGAAAAAAGGCCGCTTCATTCGGGCGCGAAAGCAGGGAGCTGCCGTTTTCGCCCTTCCAGCCCATGTTCTCCAGGGCGAGGAAGCGCTCGATGACCCCGTCGTCGATCTCGCGGCCCATCCACCAGCGAAAGCTCACCTCTGCGAGCGCAGAGAGCTTTTTCAGGTGCGAGCGGCGCTTCTTGGCGCGGGAGGGCAAACGGCGCTGCAAATCCGCCTCGCCCATTTCCGTCGGTACCATGCCGGCACGGTCAAAACCATCCACCTCCAGGCACAACAACCCCTGTTGCTGCGCGAGCTGCCTCAACAGCCGGAAGGTTGGCCCGTCGCTGCGGCAAGTTTCCATCACCACACCCGGCGTGCTGTGCTTTTGCCAGTCCAGGTAGATCAGTTCCAACACGGACTGAGCCTGCGAAGCGTCCACCAGCAGGCCACTCAGAAAGGCGTGTTTGGACAGTTCCACCTTGTAGTGGGGCACCGGCAGGAACCGGTCGGCTGCGACCTGCCTCAGCGGCACCACGGCCATCCACTCGCCTCCGAGACGCAGCGGCCTTCGCACCACCTGCAAGACAATGTCCCCCTGGGAATCCAGATGCCTCAGGACAGGAATGACGAAATTGGGGGAGAGGTTCGGATTCGGCTCCAGCGCCCGGAGTTCCAGGTCGCGCCACCGCGCAAACTCACCAGGACCCAGGTGTCCCAACTGCAGACTGTGTACTTCGAAGTATGGCGTGACAAGGCTTCTGGTGGGCATGGCTTCTTCAGACTCTGACAGCCGGGATTGCGATCGGACGGTTCCATGGGCTCCAGCACCCCCCCGCGTGGCGCCGGACCTCTGGCTGGACCCGGCTGCAGAAGCCTCAGGCCCCTTGCACCGGATGCGCCAAGTCATCCTGTTCTGCCGTTGGCGCGCCCTTCGAATCCGATGCGCCTGTTGCGTTGCGCTGGTCGCGCCAGGCGCGCCACCGCTTCAGCACGGTCAATGCCGCGGACTCGGCGGCAAATCGAAGGGACGGCTTGCGCAGCACCAGCCAGGTCATCGTCTCCGTATGGGTGGCGATGGTCTGCTTGTACTGAGATTCACCCGCCATCAGATCGTACAGACGGAAACCCTTCGCGGCGTTGTGCTGCACCCCCAAGGTGTGGGTGACCAGACCCGGTCGACCGTGCTTTTCCAACAGTCCGTAGTCAAAACCTGACTGGAACACATAGAGGTGATCCCCGCGCACGAAGCTGTAGAGGTAGCCGATGTCGCTCTGGCCTGCAGCCACTCGCAGCAATTGCACTTCGCCGCGCGGCACACCGCGCTCGATCAGGCCGCGGTGCACGCTCAGTCGGTAGGCGGTCTTGAACGAACCGGTTTCCCCCAGTGCCGTCCAGCGTGCCTGGTGCAGGGCCACCATGCGCTCGAAGAATCGCAGCGCCTGAGGTGCATCCTGGGCCTCTTCGACCACCACCGGGCCCAGTGTGGCGTACTCCTTCAGGCTGCGACGGATGAAACGCCGGGCGTGGCCGCTCACCACCGAGGTGAAGTCCCCCGCCTTGGCCCGAACCAGGTTCAGGTCGATGCTGAACGACGGCCGCTGGTCGATGACCCGGCGCAGACCCGCCGTGATGGTCTCTGGCCAACCTTCGGCGGTGAGGCCGACCAACCGCAGCTCCGACGACTGACCGACGCTGCGTGCCCAGTGCTCCAGCATGGCGGTGCGCAGGCGGTCTCCGTAGCGACGGTCCACCAGGAAGTCGTTGTGTTCGACCGTCGCCGCATTGAACTCGGTGCTGCCTTCACTGTGCAGGTACCAGGACTGGCAGATCGGAAACTTTCCCAGCGTGCGCCGCTGCGGCACCAGCAAGGCCAACCCAACCACCTCGCCGCCCTGCCGCGCCATCAGCAGCCAGGGACGCAAATGGGCAGGCAGGTGCTCCAACCAGTTGCCGATCCAGGTCCAACTCAGGAAAAAGCCCGCATTGCTGCGCGGCTCCAGATCACACCACCACTGTTCCAGCCGTTCACGTGCCGGCATGGGTTCAAAACTGAAATCGAAATCGGCCATCTCGGCATCACCCTTGTCCATTGAAAACTGCATGCGCCCCGCAGCGCACCACCGTCGAATCCCAACAGCAACCGATCAGGCCTCGCCCCGCGCCACTGCGGCGCCGGAGCGTCCCGACACCAGGCGCGCCCACGCCGGTCGATCGAACAGGAACCGCAAGGCATTGCGGCGAGTGGCCTCGTGCAGAAGCAGGGCAGAACCGACCCCGACGACAACCAACAGAAGACCCAACACATCCGCTTGCCAGGTCTTGACCCCCGTCCCGAGCAGCTCGAACGCCAGCAGCAGTGGAAGGTAGAAACCAAGGTACACCACAATGGAATTGCGGCCCAGGTAACGCAGCGCCTGAACCACGGGCGTCTTCGAGTCGGACAGCAGTCGGCTCAGGGCGATCACTGCGAGGATGCAGACCATGCTCCAGGGCAGATCGACACCCTGCACCTTGTTCCAGCCCTGTCCGGTGACCCAGAGGTTCAACAGCACCCAGACCCCAAAGCCCGCCAGAGCAAGGCGCGGTTGGCGGCCGGCCGCATCGGCCCAGTGGAACAGGGGCTCAGCCAGTCGCGCACCGATCACGAAAAAGACGTAGTACTCGAGGAAATTGTCCACCGGGCTGAATCCGGTGTGAAACCTGGACAGCATCCCCACCGCCGCCAGAGCCACCAGTGCAACGGTCGGCACCTTGCGCAGCAACCGGGTCACCACAAAGAAGGCCGCCAGCGTCTGGATGAACCAGAGTGCAGCCATCGGGTGAATCAGGAAGTAGATGTAGTGCTTGACCAGCGGCACGGCCCCGGTGGTCTGCAACTCTCCACTCGCCACGCGCCAGGCAAAGTACAACGCCGACCAGAGCACCAGAAAATAGACGTAGTGAACGACCTTGGTGTCGATGTACGAACGCCAGGGTCGGTCGATCACTCTGGACAGGAACAGACCCGACAGCAGGAAAAAGTCCGGCATCCGGAAGGGCCGCGCGAACTGGGCCCAGTGAGACAGCCACCCTGTGTCTGGACGCAAATAACCAAGGTAGGTGTTCGCGTAGTAGCAGACCACTGCAACGATGCAGATGCCCTTCGCAATATCCACCCAACCGTAACGACTGACCGAGCCTGTTTGCACGCAACACTCCAGAACGGGAACATCGGCACCAGCCGAACCCCTGGAATGTTGCCAGCAGTTTGCTTCAACGCCGTTGCGCGCCCCCCCTGTTCAGGTGAGATTGTGACAATTTGGGCAGCAGTCCCGCACTGGCCGATCGTTTAGCGCACTTACCTCGGCAGCATGAAGGTGGTCTTCTCGCGCAGCGAAACCGCCCCATCGGTGGCGCTGGCGACACGCTCGATGGTGAAGTGCACTTCGTGCGCACCCGCCTTCGTCGCCCCCGCCGTCTCCGGCGGCACACGCAGCGACACGGTCACCCAGCGGGCTTCGGCCGGGCCCAGCGTCTGCGGGCGGAAGTCGATCAGCGCCAGGCCGGGCAGTCCGTCCACCTTCAGGTCGTAGGTCTGTTTCGACTCCGCGGCGTTCATGATCTGCAGGCGGTAGACGTTTTCCACCCAGCCCTCCTCCACCACGCGGGCCAACGAGGCGCGGTCGCGCACGATGTCGGCCTTGAAGGGGGTGCGCAGCGCCAGACTGGCCCCCACGGCGGTGCAGATCAGGATCATCACCGCGGTGTAGATCAGCACACGCGGGCGGAAGATGCGGCGCAGGGTCTGGGTGCGGTCCAGGTGCTGCTCCAGGCCGTTTTCGGTGTCGTAGCGCACGAGGCCCTTGGCGTAGCCCATCTTGCCCATCACCTCGTCGCAGACGTCGATGCAGGCCGCGCAGCCGATGCACTCGTACTGCAGACCCTTGCGGATGTCGATGCCGGTGGGGCAGACCTGCACGCACAGGTTGCAGTCCACACAGGATCCCAGCCCCAGCGCCTTGGGGTCGGCCTTCTTGGAGCGGGAGCCACGCGGCTCACCGCGTTCGGCGTCGTAGGTGATGATGAGGGTGTCCTTGTCGAACATCGCACTCTGGAAGCGCGCATAGGGGCACATGTACTTGCACACCTGCTCGCGCATGAAGCCGGCATTGCCCCAGGTGGCAAAACCGTAGAAGGGGATCCAGAACCACTCCCAGGGCCCGAAGGACAGCGTCAGCGCCGCGGCGGCCAGATCACGGATGGGGGTGAAGTAGCCCACCAGGGTGAAGCCGGTCCACAGGGAGAAGACGATCCAGGCCGCATGTTTGCCGGTCTTGCGCCAGAGTTTGTCGCTGCTCCAGGGCGCCTGGTCCAGCTTCATGCGCTTGACACGGTCGCCCTCGAACTTGCGTTCGATCCACATGAAGATCTCGGTGTAGACCGTCTGCGGGCAGGCGTAGCCACACCACAGGCGACCGGCCACCGCAGTAAAAAGGAACAGGCCATAGGCCGAAACCAGCAGCAGCGCCGTCAGATAGATGAAGTCCTGCGGGTACAGAACCAGGCCGAAGATGTAGAAGCGCCGGCTGGTGAGCTCGAACAGCATGGCCTGGCGGTCGTTCCACATCATCCAGGGCAGACCGTAGAAGATGATCTGCGTGAGCCAGACAAACACCCAGCGCCAGTTGTTGAAGCGGCCTTCGACCGCCTTGGCGTAGATTTTTTTGTGCGGCTGATACAGCGAAACGAGCTTGACCCCGGCGTCGGGGGGAGGAGTCGCTGGTGCGGAGGGGGGCTGGCTCATGGAACGTTTCGCTGGCTGAAGGGGCGGGAGGCAAGGGTTGGAAGCAGGGTCGACGCGGGAAGGCCGATCTCATGCCTCCAAAGGTATCAAGTTGCGTGCCACCCGAGCCCTCATGCAGAACATCATGAAGAACAAGGACTTGCAGCGTGAAGGCGATCCTTGCTTGTGTCTTGACCGATGTCAACTCCGCCACAAATGACAGTTCGCGCCAAAACTGTCGGTGACACGGGGCGATGCAATGCGACGACCCCGCCTGAACCTGGCATCAGAACGCCAGCGTGCGTACGCCTGGCTTCATCAGATGGGCGGCCACGTCCGCTGGCTTGGCCGGAGCGACGCCTGCCAGCAAATCGGTGGGCAGCCTGCCGCGGTTGGGCAGATACAAGGCACAGACCTCGACCTTCGCACCGGCGGCCAGAAGGTTCTTAAGCAGTTGCTGCGGTGTGACATTGCGCGGCTTCAGTGCCGGCATCTCCTGGCCTTGCAGGGCCACATCACCTGCCGCGTCGCACAGCAGCACACGCACCGGCACCTTCTGCTCCAGCGCCTGTCCCGCCAGCACCAGGCCGGCGCCCTGCGCCATGGCGCCGGCCGAGTGAATCGAGACAAACAGTTCGTCGGCCCGGGCCACCAACGCAGCGCAGGACAGCAGGGATGCGACAAGGAGGGACTTCTTCATGGGAGGGATTCCTGTGCAGAGAGGGTTGACGAAGGGAAGGCAAGACGGTCGGCCACCCGGCGCAGCGCAGCACGGGCCAGCTCGCAGGCGGCGCGCACTTCGGGGTTGTTGGTGGCCGCACCGATCAGCCGCGGGTCCTGCATTGCAATGCGGGTGAGTCCCGGCACCGGCTCGCTGACGGCACAGCCGCAGGGCAGCAGAGCCGCGATGTCCGGCTCGGCCCGGGTGAGCACATGCACCACCCGCGGGCTGCACACTCCCAGCAGGCGCTGCGGTGGGGTATCCACACCGAGCTGGGCCTTCAGGGACGCCTGCAGGTCCACCTCGCTGACGATGCCCATCTGCTCGGCCGCCAGCGCCGCACGCAGCACAGCGGTAGCCTCAGCCATCGGTTGAGCCAACTCGACCAGCAGGGCGTAGGGTGTGTTCACGCCGGCGCTCCTCAGGACTGATCCTCGCCGATGCGCAGCTTGGCCGCACCGAGCCAGCCATGTGGCGGGATCTCCAGATTGGTCGGCGCCGGTTTGTTCTTGAACACGCGGCCGGCCAAGTCGAAGGTCGAGCCGTGGCAGGGGCAGAAGAAGCCGCCCGGCCAGTCGGTGGGCACGCTGGGGTGGCCGCTGGCGGCGGCCACCGCATTGGGTGAGCAGCCGAGGTGGGTGCAGATGCCGATGGCGACAAACACCTCCGGTCGCACCGCCCGGGCCGGGTTGCGGGCGTATTCGGGCTGCTGGTCCACCACCGACTGCGGGTCGGCCAGATCGGCCTCATGCCCTGTCAGCGCCGCCAGTTGCTCGGGTGTGCGGCGCAGGATCCACACCGGCTTGCCGCGCCATTCCACCGTCTTCATGCCACCGGGCGGGATGTCGCTCACGTCCACCTCCACCGCCGCGCCTGCGGCTCGGGCGCGGTCGCTGGGCGCGAAGCTGGAGACCAACGGCACGGCAGTGGCCGCCACCGCCGCCGCGCCGGCTGCGCCGGAGGCCAGCAGCCAGACGCGACGCTCGGGATCGTCGGGGCCGGAGGCGGAAGGGGACGCCAGGGTGGCGACATGGGACATGGCGGATCCTTGCAGGAGGAGGTGAGACCCAAGGGGCCGGGGGGTGGCTCGGGCTCAGTGAGCGCCGGGTTCGTCGACGTCTTCCCAGCCGGTGATCATCGACTTGATGTGCGCGGTGGGCGTGTGGCCGGTGGTGGTCAGGTAGACGTGCACGATGAAGAAGGTCAGCATCATGAAGGCGCCGGCCGTGTGCGCCCAGGCCACCCACTCGAGGGTCAGCCAGCGGTCGACGCCGAACTGTGGCCAGAAGGCCCGGAACAGGTACAGCAGCCCCGAGCCCCAGATCAGCGGCGACACCATCGCCAGCAGCGCCAGGTAGGCCAGCCGCTGCAGGGGGTTGTGCTTGCGCTGCACCGTCTTCTGATAGGGGTGCGGCGTGCCGCGGAACATGCCCCAGGCGTAGTAGCGCGCCATCGCGTCCACCTTCTTCAGCGTGGGCAGGTACTGCCGCCACTCACCGGTGGTGAACTGCCAGAAGATCGTGAAGGCCCACAGCAGCAGCAGCGCCCAGGCGGCCAGGGTGTGCAGCCGCACGGCCCGGCCGAAGCCGAGCAGCTGATGACTGCCGTGCACCTCGAAGCCGGTGACCAGCATCGTGATGATCAGCGCGGCCTGTGACCAGTGCCAGAAGCGCTCGTAGCGCTTAAAGATGTAGATGCGGCCCGGCGTGGCGGTGCCTGCGTCGGGATGGATCGAGGAGGCGATCGTGGACATGGCGAAGCTCCGGGAGCGGGTCAGTGGGCGGCGGGGCTGCGACGAGCCGTCACGATGCGGGCCAGGGCATGAACGGCCACGCCGGCCAGCGCGGCGAGCACGGCCAGCCACCCGATGCGATCAATCCAGGGGTGAGCATCGCGTGCCGGCAGGTAGACCCCCGCCAGACTGCCCAGCCGGCTTTGTGCGGCGCCGGTATGGCACTGCGAGCAGCGCAGCGCCTGCTCCTTGGGCGCCACCATGTGCGTGATGGGCCAGAGCATCTCGGTGGCGATGAAGTCGTGCCGGCCGCTGTATGCCTTGCCGGTCGCCTCGGCACCTGCCTGCAGGGCCTTGGGCCAGTCGAAGTTGAACCAGAAGGCGCTGTCGTCCGGCGTGGCGGTGTGCGGCACCAGCAGGTGACCGTGCACCAGGTCGTAGGGCTGCTTGCCCTGGAAGCGCTTGACCGGCCAGATGCGCGCAGCCGGGTCGTCCGGGCTGCCGTGGAAGGTGTTGATCTTCACCACGCTGCCGCCCCGGATCTTGTCCTCCTGCGTGGTGTAGGTCACCCGGCCGTTGAACCAGAGGTACTCCGGCACCACGTTCTCTCCCAGCTTGAAGTCGCCCTTCCTGCTGTCGTAGATCACATGGCCGTGTGCGTCCTTCTTCTGGATGGGCTTGCCCTCCGGCGTGAGACGGCCGGCGGTGGACCAGTCCCAGGCCATCTTGGTGGCCACGCCGCCGCGCGCGAAGGCGGGCACGTGGCAGCTTTGGCAGGCCAGCTTGTTGGTGTGGTTGTTCAGCAGCTCGACCTGCAGCAGCCCCTGCTTGTGCGGCTTGTCGCCGTGGCAGGACTGGCAGCTGGCGGCATTGCGCCCACTGTTGTGCACGCTGTCGCCGCGCAGCATCGGCCCATGCGGGTCGGAGGCCGTCATGGTGATGCGGCTGCCGGCGATTTTGTGGCCGTCGGACTGGTGGCAGGTCGCGCAGCTGAAACCGGCGCCGCCCTGGGCCTTGCTGGCCATGTGCACGTCCAGCTCGCGGCTGGCGCGGTTCAGCGAGGAATCCAGGTCGCCGTGTTTGACCCCATCACCGCCGCCGCCGTAGTAGTGGCAGCTGCCGCAGGTGGCCGTGCTGGTCTTGCCGATGGCCTGCGCCACCCGGGCCAGATCCACCGGCTCGAAGAACTTGCCCGAGCCCGGCGGGTATTCGGTGCGCACGGTGGGCACCTCGCCGGCCAGCCCGGCGGGCTTCTTGTAGCCGCCGGTGTGGTGACAGACCAGGCAGTCCACCTTGGACTCGGCCTTGAAGTCGAAGCTGGCGTCCTTCCAGCCGTAGCCGACGTGGCAGGACTGGCAGAAGGCCTCGTTGGAGCGGTCACCGATGCAGAAGCTGTTGAGCATGGTCTTCTTGCCCAGCTTCTGCCCCGTCTGCGGGTTGGTGTACTCCCAGGTCCAGTGGCGCGTGCCCATCACCTGCCGGGCGGCCTCGGTGTGGCAGCCGATGCAGACCTTGGTGACCTCTTCGCCGCTCTGGAAGGGCCCCTGCAGTTCCTTGAACTTGCTGTGGTCGGCCGTGCTGCGCAGCGCTTTGGCGGGGGCAGAGGCCGCGACCGCTGCGACTGCCGCAGCGGCGCCCGGCGCCGATGCGGCTACCGGAAGCGCCGAGGCTGCCGTTGACAAGCCCAACATGACCAAGCCGGCCAGCCACCGCCGCCGCCATCGGCGATCGGCGCCCGTCCATGCAAGGCGGTGGATGGCGTCGCACGGCGGCGGCGCCCAGAGCTGCGGGTGTGTCGGGTCGGCCATGTTTGTCTCCTGGAAGGACGGTGACCTGGAGCCGGACGCTGTCGCGCCACACCGGCAGGCAAGGAAGAGAGATGGGGAGCAGGCCGGCTGACCCGACTCCAGGACCGATACCCACCTTTGTATCAAGAGCCGTGCCAGCGATGACCCCACGGGCGCCCCAGCAGGAAGCAGAGGGAAACAGGCTCAGCGCCAGCCGGCCCAGCCACCCCGCCTGACGAGGACGGCAGCTTCGGCTTGCCAGATCCGTCAGTCTCTGGCAGAGCCCTCGGTGACCTGCACACGGTCACGCAGCGCTTCCGCCAGGAAGCCGAGCAGCTGCGCCTCATGGTCTACCAGGGCCTCGCGCAGGTCGTGGTCGCCCGGCACCCCCAGCAGCTGCGCACCGGGCGGCGCCGCGGCCTGCAGGCGCAGCGCGTCGTCGAAGGGCACCGTATCGTCGTCCCGGCCGTGCACCAGCAGCAGTGCGGCCGGCAACCCGGCCACCGTGCGCAGCGGCGCGATGGCGTCGAAGTCCGTGCCGATGACCCGCTGCACATGGCGCAGCACCGCGCGGCCGATCGGCACATGGGGGATGCGCCGGGCCGCCAGCCAGCGCCGCATCACCTCCTGCGGGTGGGCGAAGGCAGACAGGCTGATCACTGCCCGCGGAGGCTCGCCGGGACCCACCAGGCGAGCGGTGTACAGCAGGGCCGCCGCCGCGCCGACCGAATGGCCGACCAGCACCAGCCGGGCGCCGTCCACGCCGATCTGAGCGCGCAACCAGGCCACGCCGGCGCCGATGTCCTCGGCAAAACGCGGCATCGAGGTGAAGTCCACCGCATCGCTGCAGCCATGCCCGCGGGCATCGAGCAGCAGCACGCCCAACCCGGCACGCAGCAGCGGGCCGACCAGCGGCAGCATCGCCGAGGCGTTGGAGCCCCAGCCGTGCATCAGCAGGGCCACCGGGAACGTCTTCCGACCGGCTGCCGGCGCGGGGCGCAGCCACCAGGCAGCCAGGGCCTTGCCGCCGGGGCCCGGCAGCCGCACCGCCTGCAGCGCGGCACCGGCAGGCGCCTGTTGCAGGAGCAGCGGCCGCGGGTCGTGCGGCTCGTGGGCAGCCCGCAGCCCGCGCAGAATCGCGTGGTGAAAGAGCCGAAGTGCAAGACGGTCGAGGCGAGCCATGGGACCCGTCCGCAGATCGCCGCCTGCGGCCTGCCCTTCGGCCTTCGTCACAGTCCAAGGGCGCGTTGCAGCTCGGCCTCGCTGCCGGCAAACTCGATGCGCTGCACGCGGCCCTGGTCCAGGTGGATCAGCGTCACCGCTTCGGCCTGCCGGGGCCAGTCGGCCAGATGTGTCTCGTTCAGCGAAACGCCGATGCGAAAGGGCTGCTCGCGCAGCGCCGGCAGAGCGAAGGTGCGGGTGATCAGGCCCGGCATGCGGCTCATGTCGGCCAGGTAGACCGCCTGCCGGCTGGCCAGGAAGTCCTTCGGCTGCGTGCCCAGCACCGACTGCACCCGGTTCGAGGCCGGGCGCCCGGCAGCAAAGATCACCAGTCGGGTTTCGGCCTCGATGCGCCAGGGCTGGCCGTGCTGGTCCTCAAGCCGAAGTTCGGGCAGCGGCTGGCCGGCCTCGACCGGGGCGGCCTGGACCATCAGGGGCAGCACCAGAGTCAGCATCAGGGCCCAGACCAGAGTGGAGAAATGCGCGCGCATGGTTGGCTTCAGGCGGTGGAGGTCGAACGGGTCGATCGGCTCGATTCCGGGGGTGAGGAACATTCCCTGTCCGGGGCCACGGCCGGCGGCGGGCCGAACAGTCGGTCGGTGAGCCGCACGTACCAGGCCGCGGCCTGCACCTGGACAATGTAGGCCAGCGCGATCAGCAGCGCCGCCTCGGCACCCCGGGCGCCGAACACCCCCATGGCGATCGCCAGCGCGATCGAGAGGTTGCGCATCACCGTGCCGTAGACCAGCGCAATGGCATCGCCGCGGCGGAAGAAGACCTTGCCGATCAGCGTGCTGAGCGCAAAGTTCAGCGCGTACACCGCGAGCAGCGGCAGCAGCAGGCCGGGCAGCATGGCCGGCTGGGCCAGCAGGTCGCGCGACTTCAGCGCCATCGACACGAACACGATGCCCAGCACGCCCAGCGTGGAGAAGGGCGGGAAACGCGGCGCCAGGCGCTGCTTGAACGCCGCCTCGCCATGGCGCGCCACCAGGCGCCGCCGCGTGAGGTGACCCAGCGCCAGCGGCAGGAAGACGATCAGCGCGATCTGCGCGGACACCTGCAGCACCGGGATCTCCACCACCGCACCGAGCAGCCCCTTCAGGTACAGCGGCGCGAGCAGCGAGCCGGCCACCAGGCCGAGCACGGTCATCTTCACCGCCGCGGGCACGTTGCCCTTGGCAAAGCCGGTCCAGGAGATCGTCATGCCCGAGGTGGGCAGCAGCGCGGTCAGCAGCAGCGCCAGACGCAGCATCGGCTGCTCGGGGAAAAACAGCAGGCCGGCCCCGTAGCCGATGGCCGGCAGCAGCGCGAAGTTGATCGCCAGCGTGGTGGCCTGCAGGCCGCTTCCGCCCCGTCCCAGCAGTTGGCGCAGGTCCAGCGAGACCATCATCGGGTAGACCATCAGGAAGGTCAGCGGGAGGATGGCCGCGCGCAGGAAGGCGGGATCGGCGGCCACGCCGAACAGCAGCCCGGC
>Ga0154020_10004063_pt1 | contig 17462 bp, 18 predicted proteins | sample Klosneuvirus_201_FD_109709 | JGI IMG/M metagenome (GOLD analysis project Ga0154020, IMG submission 109709) | Active sludge microbial communities from wastewater, Klosterneuburg, Austria - Klosneuvirus_20160825_MG | ecosystem: Engineered > WWTP > Aerobic digester > Activated sludge | place...
CGCGAGTATCCGTCGATCAACGACATGATCGTGAACACCGTGTCGGGTCCTGCGGTCGGCGAGCCGCTGTGGCAGATCGGGCGGTACGTTCGCTCGGGCCCGAAGTCACTCACCCGCGAAGCCGTCGCTGCCGTGTTCTCTCCGTTCGACGCGATCGACGATCGCATCCATGGACGCCGCTGGCGCAATCGGGCCGAACGCCCGTGGCATCGCTTCCGCGCATGGGCGGGCGGTGCGACGCGCGACAACAGCGTGAAGGACATCATCGATCTCGGTGCAGATCTCGAGGTCATGTCGCTGACGCGCGAGAACCTCACGGGCTGGAACCGCACCTCGCCCGGAACGTGGAGCCGCATCACCGCCGAGGTCCACTTCAACAACCGCGAGACCCAAGGTGGCCGCTTCGATTCGCGAACGTCGATCGGCGGTGCGCAGTTCCGCCACACCACGGAGCACAGCGACGAGAACCTGTTCGTCGGCGTCGGCACCGGGCTCACCTACGAGAGCATGAACCTCGGCCCGAAGCGCGACCAGCTCGCCGCGTATCACCTCGTCGGCCCACAGTTCGACGCGAACCTTCGCTACGACGACCTACGCGTGGAGGTCCAAGCCGCCGCGTACTTCGACTTCGGCATGGTCACGTCGTTCAGCATGGCGAACATGACCGAGCCGCTCGATCCCACGCCGCCGCTGAGCTCGCCGCTGGTCGCGCACCAGTACTACTTCGGTCTGGGCGCCACCGCGTGGACTCGCCTCCTCGTCGACTACCGCCGCTTCCACGGCAGCGTCGAAGCGAACCTCCACGAGCTGTGGTCGATCGACACGCGCGAACAAGCTCGCGGCGACGTCGAGCCGCCCGAGGACCTGGTCGATCGCCGCATCTACACGCGGACGCGTCTCGGCTTCGTGCCAGGCCCCGAGTGGCTGATGGTCGAAGGCACGTTCGATTACTCGAATCGCGTCGGCAACATCGACAGCATGCCGGGGACCGAGCGTCGCGCGTCCGCGCGCGAGGTCGGCGGCCGCCTCTCCGTCATCTGGTGAGTTACGCTGGTGCGATGAAGCTCGCGCTCGCGGTACTCGTGTCGATGTCCATGCTTGCCATCGCAGACACGAGGAAACCGCGCATCTCGAGCACGACGACGGGTCTCTATCCGAGCAAGAGCTGCAAGACGAAGATCGCGGGTGGCGAGGGGCAAGATCCGGTCTTGCGTTGTCCTGCTCCCAAGACATTCGACGTCGAGGTCTTCTTCTCCGCGCAAGACACGCACGTGACGGTCACCGGCAAGGGCAAGAGCGTCTCGTTCAGTGGCCTCGTCGGGAACAAGCTCGAGTGGCGACTCGCGAACGGCGTACCCTTCGCGCTGCTCGTCGAGATTTCCGACGCCGATCCCGAGAACGTCGGTGCATCGATCAATGCACGCGTCGAGGTGATCCCGTTCCCCGACTCCACGCACCAAACCGCGCCGCTGAAGTCCAAGAAGGCGAGCGACGTGAAGAATGCGTGGGCCAAGGCGCGCGAGCTCGCCGATGCGCTCGCGCCGGGCGTCTAACGCCCAGACGAGGCTCATCGAGATGTGAGTCTCCCGGCCGCGGTGCTAGCCTGATCGGGCATGTCGGAGCCCGAGCCGAGATCCGAACAGCTCCTCATGGTCGGCATCGTCGGCGGCTGCGTGCTCGCGATGGTCGCGGTCGGCGCCCTCGTCGCCGACTGGCTGACGCTTCGCTGGACCATCCTCGGCATCGTCGCGATCACGCTGCTCGTGATGCTCTACGTCGTGTGGGCCACGCGAGCTCGCGCACACGTCACGCACTGCGCACGCTGTCACCGCCCTGCACGCGAGGGACTGTACTGCGCGTACTGCGGTCTCCAGCACGCGACACATCCGCCGCGGGTGCTCGACGACGTGTGCATCGAGATCAGCGGCGGCAAGTCATCGCTGCTCGTCCCGTATGGAACTCCATTGCCATTCACGATGCGCGACGAATTCTCCACCGCGAAAGACAAGCAGGACGAGATCGCGATCCATCTGGTGTCGGGAACGGATCGCACACCGGTGCGCCGCACGGTGGCGCTGTTCACGTCGAAGCTGGCGCTGCTGCGTCCACGCGCAGTACCGAAGATCATCGTCGAGCTCACGATCGATACGAACGGGGCGATGGCGCTCGAGATCACCGAGCAGGGCACCGACAACAAGATGAAAGCGAGCGGTTTCGCGGTGCCGGTGACCGACGGTGCCACGGACACGGCGGCGGATTCGAACTGACCTGCGACTCCTCGCCCGCGCGTCCGTCCGGACTCGTGTGAAGCCGTATCTGATGTTGCTGCTCGCTGCGTGTGGATCGCGCGGGGCGACGCAGGATCCCCCCTCGACGCCACCCGCGACCCCGACCGAGGCCGAGAAGCCCGAGAAGCTCGGCGTGGTGTTCGAGCGACTGCTCGTCGATTGGGAGGCACCGGCGCCACTGTTCGGACCCGATGGCAGCGTCACCGTCGGGGCGCGCCGCTGGAACGCCGATGGGACGGGCGTCGCTCGCCACGTGTTCGCACGCGATGGCCAGCTTCGGCCGGTCGCGATCGCGGGGACGCCCGACGCACCGCGCATGATCGCGCTCGGCTGGAGCGGTCTCGAGGATGTTCCACCCGCTCCGCCGGCGGAGGACCGCGCATGGCTGGTCACGGGCCGCCTCGACTCGGAGACGTCATCGGCGACGCCGATCCACCACGAGTTCCTCGGCGAGAACAACGTCGAGGTGTCGCCCGATGGAGCATCGATCGTGACGATCGAACGCAGCGATGTCGTCGTCCGCGCCGCGGCGACCGGCATCGAGCACGCGCGCCATCCCCTCGGCGCCGTCGAGAAGAGCTCGTTTCCCGACGCGCGACACGTGTGCTGGATCGACGACGCGCACGTCGCGTGGATCGGTCATGACAAGACCACGCCGGTCCTGCGCGTCGCCGCAGGGCACGGCCCGATCGCGACCACGCCGCTCGCGCAGTCCGCGACGATCGTCGCGTGCGATCCCGCCGGTGGCGCCGCGGCGATCGAGAGCGCAGGCTCGATCGGCGTGCTCGATCTCGACACCGCCTCGGTCACACCCGTGCACGCGATCGATCCCGACGGGGACTACCGCGTCGCGATCGGTGCGCGTGGCCACCGCGTCGCGATCGCTACGACCGACGGATTCACGCTGTACCGCCGCGACGCCGCCACGTTCGCGTCGGCCTTCTCGCTCGCGAAGTCCGCGTCGTCCGACGAGCGTCCGGCGAAGCTTGCCTTCTCGCGCGACGGTCATCGCCTCGCCGTCACCGATGCAACGCTGGTCGTCATCGGCGACACCTCGAATGCGCCCGCGCCGCTCGCCGTCCCGACGATCGCGTTCGATCTCCCGCATGGCTTCGTCGACAGCTCGATCGACACCGCATGGCGCTATGCCCAGTTGCCGGTGCCGAGCGGCGCCGCGCCGCTACCCGCGCTCCTCGTGAACGCGCAGTCCGAGGATCAGCCGATCGCGCACGTCATCGGCCTCGCCGTGGATCGAGCGGAGCTGCCGCGCATCCCGCCCGACACCGCGACGGACGCGGAGATGAAGGCATTCGCGAAGCACACGATGCAGCGCTGGTTCGAGGCGTGGCAGTTCGCGGATGTCGATGACAAGAGCCCGGACGCTGACTACACGATCACCGTCGGCCGCACGAACGGGATGCGCTGGTTCGAGACGCGCGAGATCCATCGCGACGGGTGCGAGCCGTACGATGGCTACACGCGCGTGGTGATCGATACGCATCTCGCGTACATCGTCCGCGCGATCACCGTCCCGGGCGGCTCGATCGACGGCTGGCTCGCGCCGTTCCTCGATGCTCCATTCGGCGCACGCGTACAGACCGCGCGGCGCAAAGGCCCGCGCACGGGACCCTGCTGATCGTTACAGTCCGGACATGGCGAAGGCGAAGGCGAAGACGAAGCCGAAGGCGACGAAGAAGCCGACCACGGTGACGGCCTATATCGCGGCGCAGCCCGCAGCGGCGCGTGCGTGTCTGGCGAAGGTGCGTGCGGCGATCCGCGCAGCCGTCCCCGAGGCGACGGAGGACATCGCGTACGGTCTCGCGCGCTACAAGCTCGATGGAACGATGCTGCTCTACTTCGCCGGCTGGAAGCAGCACTACTCGCTCTACCCCGCGTATCCGAGCATCACGAAGGCGCTCGCGAAAGAGCTCGCGCCCTACGCGGTCGACAAAGGCACGATTCGGTTTCCGTTGACCGCGCCGGTTCCCGCGGCGCTGATCGCGAAGATCGCGAAGCTGCGCGCCGCCGAAGTGCGCGCGAAGCCGGCGAAGCGCGCGCGCTAACGCTTGACCGGAAACTTCGCGAGCTTGTACTGCAGCGTGCGCCGGTGCATGCCGAGGACGCGCGCCGCGCGCGAGATGTTGCCGTTGCACTCCTGGAGGACGCGCTCGATGTGCTCGCGCTCCACCTTCGCCAGCGACGGGACCTCGTACTCCGGCTCGGCGGGAGGATCGCCGTCGGTATCGAAGGCGGCGAGGATCTGATCGGCGTTCGCCGGCTTCGTGAGGTAGTCGCGCGCGCCGAGCCGCATCGCCTCGACGGCGGTGGCGATGCTCCCGTACCCCGTCACGACCACGACCTGCACGTCGGGATGAAGCGCGCGTAGATCCTGGATCACGGTCAGGCCTCCGACGCCCTCCATGCGCAGATCCACGATCGCGCGATCGATCTCGTGACTTCGAGCGATCGCGATCGCTTCGGCGTGTCCGGGCGCTTCGAGAACCGTGTAGTCGCGATCGGCGAGCGCACGGGAGAGACGCTCGCGGAGAGGCTGGTCGTCGTCGACGACGAGGATCGTGGTCATGCGGCTCCAGCGATCGGCAAGCGTGCCAATGCTCGCGTGCCGGAGCCCGGAGTCGACTCGATCGCGAGTGCACCGCCGTGACTCTCGAAGAAGACGCGGGCGAGAAACACCCCGAGCCCGAGTCCGTGCCCCGGTGCCTTCGTAGTGAAGAACGGCTCGCCCACCTTCGCGAGGACGTCGTCGGCGATGCCCGCGCCGTGATCGACGACCTCGATCGTCAGCGACGTGCCATCGTGACGGATCTCGACTTCGATCGAATCCTGAGGGCCGCTCGCATCGAGGGCGTTCTTGATCAGCGCGACGAGCGATTGCGCGACCGGTGCCGCCGGGACTGCGATCGACGCGGACTCTCCACTGATACGGATACCGACGCGCTGCGCTCGATCACCGAGCTGTGCGCGGATCTCGTCGACGAGCTCGTCGGGCGTCACGGTTCGCGTGCTGTCCACGGCGGTCAGGCGCGCGGCCATCTGGTGGAGGATCCGCTGGCAGCGTTCGACTTGCTGCAGGATGAGCTCGAGGTCGGCAGCCACCGAGGCACCGTCGGCGAGCTGGCTCGCGCGAAGGTGTGCTTCGTGAGCGGCGATCGCGATCGTGGACATCGGGTTGTTCAGCTCGTGCGCGGCTCCCGCGGCGAGCGTGGCGAGCGATGCGTGCCTCGCGGTCCGGGCAGCGGTCTCGCGCAGCTCCGCGATCTGGTCTCGCTGCGTCGCGATCGCGCGCGAGATCCGGCGCACGAAGAAGGCCGTGAGCACCGCAGCGAGGACGAACGCGAGCCACATTCCTTGTAGGTGCGGATCCAGCAGCGGTGCGCCGGTGTGATGAATATGAGTTGTCGTGGGGACGAGGAACAACAGCGCGAAGCCGACGATCGCGACGAGCGCTACCGCCGTGGTCCACCGGGCGCTGAGGACGATCGCCGAGAGCGTGATGTAGACGAGGTACATCACCGAGAACGGGTTCATCGCACCACCGAGGCCCGCCAGCTGCACCGTCAACACCGCGGCGTCGAGCAAGAGCGCTGCGCCCATGACATGGCCGGGTGGCAGTTTCCGAACAGCGCGGCTCGTGATCGCGACGTTCGACATCGCGAGGACGGCGATCGCGACGGCGAACGGCCACCACGACCGTGCATCGAACACGACCCGCGCCACCACCGATGCGAGCACTTGCCCGACCAGTAGGGCCCACCGCAGGCGCACGAGCCACGGCAGGGTGATCGTGGGTTCGAGATCGAACATCGGGGACGCCCATCGTACCCCCAGAACATGGAGATGAACCCTTTGGGGCCCGGGTGCGAAAAAATGCATCACCACGACGAGGTCGACGCCGGCCGAGCGCCAGGGTACGTCACGAGGCGATGCGCGCGGCAACGCTCGGGCTCGCTCTCGCGTCCCTCGTGCCAACGCGTGCGGCACGCGCCGAAGACACGTGCGTGCCCGAGCACGCCGCGCTCGGACACTGCCTGTTGCCCGAGAACGAAGGTGCGACGAAGGCGGCCGCACCAGCGCCTGATCATCACGTAGCTTCGCACCATCCTCACGAGAGTCACGAGGCTCACGCGTTGCTCGGAGGACTCCACGATCACCGAGCACGGTTCGCGGTGTCGCTCGGCATCTTCGCCGCGAACTACCGTTCGCCGCTCTTCGAGGGCGACTACCAGGGAAGCACCCTCGGTGTTCGCGGAGCGCATGGTCGGTTCGGCCTCGCGGCGAGCCTGCCGGTCTACCACCTGACGAAGAACGGGCTCGCGAGCAACGGCGTCGGGGATGTAATGATGCACGGGCATACGACGTTGTTCGACGGCGCAGCAACGACGGCCGGTGTGATGCTCATGGTCTCCGCGCCCACGGGCGATGGCGATCGCGGGTTTGGCATGGGACACGTCATGGTCATGCCCGAAGTATGGGGAACCCACGCGACGTCGCGCATCGCCGTCTCGGTGTCGACGGGAATCGGTCACGCGCTCGGCGGAGCGTCAGCGCACGCGAAGCACGGCGGAGGGATGTGGCCACTCGTCGAGCCGATGAACGGCACGGAGCTGACGTTCGGGGGAACGGTGATGGTGGCCGTGGCGCGTACGCTCGGCGCCGGAGTCCGGACGTACGGGGCGGCCCCGATCGGCGACGGCTCCACCCGGCTGGCGGCAGGGCCACGCATCGTGTGGTCCGCCGGTCGTCTCACCACGTCGGCGGAGATCTCGGGCGGCCTGATCGGAGATCCGTTCGGGTTGCGCGGTGTATTGGAGACGTCCCTGAGGTTCGAGTAACGAGGAGAGATCATGCGGATGATGTTCATGTTCGGTGTCGTGATCGCGTCGGGCTGTGACGGCGATGGAAGTGCGGCGCCCGATGCGGCGCTGCTCGATGCAGCCCCACGCGAGGTCGTCACCGACGAGAAGATGCTCCTCGTCGGAGAGCTCGGCGAGGCTACGCTGACGGGCGGGCCAGGTGATCGCGCCGTCATCACCTTGTCGGCGCCCGTCGCGAAGCTCGACTGGAACTTGCACGGACACGCCAACGGCAGCACGCAGGTGGTCAAGGAGGAGCTCGGGATCATGACCACGACCTACTCGTTTGTCCCGACAGCGGAAGCCGAGTGGTTCTTGCTCATCCGCAACATGGACACGGTGCCGATGACGGTCGCGGTGAACATCGAGCTCTACGGCGACATCGTGTGGAGCGGTTGGCAGTGACCTCGCCGGCGCTCGAGGTGCGTTAGATTTTCGCACCTCTCGCTCTAACGTTGTCCCCCCGCGCGCCTTCCGATACGCAAGGCGGATGATGTTTCGTCCGATCCTGATCGCCGTCCTGCTGGCGAGTGCGTGTGGGGACAATCACGAGGCCGATCCCGACGCAGCTGTCGTCGACGTCGACGCCGACACGAGCCCACGATCCGTCACGCTGCGGTTCACTCCGAAGGTCGGCGAAGCAGCATTTGCGTGCGGTCAGACGTATGCGAATCAAGGCGCGGACGCGACGACGATCACGCCGCGCGACTTTCGCATGTACGTGCACGACGTGGAGTTGATCTCCGCGACGGGCGATCGGGTGCCGCTCGCGCTCGATCAGACCGAGTGGCAGTACCAGAACGTGGCGCTCCTCGACTTCGAGGACTTCACGGGTGGATGTCAGGATGGAACGCCGGAGACCAACAAGGTCATCACCGGCATGGCGCCGAAGGGGACGTACACCGGCATCAGCTACACGATCGGAATCCCCGCTGCGTTGAACCACCAAGATCTGACCACGCTCCCGGCGCCGCTGAACGTCACCGGCCTGTGGTGGGGCTGGGCGTTCGGCCACATCTTCCTCGCCGTCGTGACGCATACCGACATAACGACCCCGACGCCGGGCACGAACGATCACTACTTCCACCTCGGGAGCATCGCGTGCACTGGAGATCCGAGCGTCGGTGAATCGGTGACCTGCGCGAAGCCGAACCAACCGCTCATCGAGATCACCGGCTTCGATCCGTTGACCACCCCGATCATCGCCGATTTCGGCGCCATGCTCCCGAAGTCGCACCTGGCGACCGAGGTGGGGTGCCACTCGTTTACCGAGGAACCGTGTGCGTGGCCCTTCGACTTCGTCGGATTGAACTGGGTCACGGGGTCTCGCACTCCGACGACGCAGAAGTTGTTTCGCCCGGGAACGTGATGCGGTCGGTGGCGATCCTCGTCGCGCTCGCCGCGTGTGGCGACGATGCGATGCTCGTCGAGGATGCTGGCCCCTCCGATGGCGCGGCGAGCGACTCGGCGGTGGATCTCTATCCGTGGGACTTGCCGGCTGGATTTCCGACGCCGCTCGTCCCGACGACCAATCCGATGAACACGGACAAGGTCGAGCTCGGACGGCGACTGTTCTACGACAAGCGCATGTCCGGCAACGAGACGTTCTCGTGCGCCTCGTGTCACGAGCAAGCGCGCGCGTTCACCGACGGTCGTGACGTCGCGATCGGGTCGACCGGAGAGCTGCACCCCCGCAACTCGATGTCGCTCGCGAACGTCGCCTACCTCGGACGCTTCACGTGGGCGAATCATCTCCTCGCCGAGCTCGAGACGCAGGCGCCCGTGCCGATCTTCGGCGTGACGCCCGTCGAGCTTGGAATGCGCAACATGGAGAACGTGCTCCTCGCGCGGCTCGCGGCAGAGCCGCTCTATCCGCCGATGTTCGCAGCCGCGTTCCCAGAAGAGGCCGCGCCGATCTCCGTCGCGAACGTCGTCCGTGCGTTATCCGCGTTCCAGCGCACGCTGATTTCGGGGCGCTCGCCGTTCGATCGCTATCAGCAGGGCGACGCGACCGCAGTCTCCGACGCCGTGAAGCGAGGAAAGGCCCTGTTCGACTCCGAGCGGCTCGAGTGCTTTCACTGCCACCAGGGGTTCAACTTCCAAGACGTGGTCAAGTACGTCGGCAAACCGACCGCCGAGGTGCGATTCCACAACACGGGGCTCTACAACCTCGGCGGCACCGGCGCGTACCCCGCGCCGAATCGTGGTGTGTACGAGCTGACGCTCGTCGCGAGCGACATGGGGAAGTTCCGCGCGCCGACGCTGCGCAACATCGCGGTCACCGCGCCGTACTTCCACGACGGCAGTGCCGCGACGCTCGACGACGTGATCGATCACTACGCCGCGGCGGGACGCACGATCACCACGGGACCGAATGCGGGGGTGGGCGCGGACAACCCGTTCAAGAGCAGCTTCCTGATCGGCTTCACGCTCACGCCCGAGGAACGCGCGGACGTGAAGGCGTTTCTCGAGAGCCTCACCGACGACGCGTTCTTGACCGATCCGCGCTTCTCCGATCCCTGGAACTGACGCTCACGCCGCCGCGTAGGCCGCACAGGCCTTGACGCACGCATCGCACGCTTCCATGCACTCCTTGCATTCGATGTGCATGCCGTGGGCCCAGTGCGGCTTGTGCTCGAGGCAGGCGGCCGAGCATTCCTTGCATGCAGCGGCACACAGCTCGACGAGCTTCTTCGCAATCGCGCTGGTGCGCGACACGAGGCTCTCGGTTGCTTGGCCGACTACCAGCATGTCGCGAACCGCGGACGCGCAGCGCGCGAACTCCTTGTTCCCGGTCGCGAGCTGAGCTGCGCAATGCGCGTCGCAGAGCGTGGCCTTCGCGAGGCACGTCGCGAGCGAGGCCAACAGCGCGGCTCGCGCATCGGGCTTCTTGGCCTCGGGCGGTTTCGGTGCAGGCGCCTTCTTCGGCTGCGCGTCGGCGTTCGTTGCAATCACCAGCGCGAGGCCCGCGCCGATTCCGCTCACCATGGCATCGCGTCGATTCATGGGACGAAGGTCGATCACACCGGGCTTCGTCGCAAGCGCGTGGCCATGAATTGCGCGTCAGCGGAGGAGCCCACCCGTACCGCCGGGGCGGATCGCTCCGGCGCGGTGCGGACGCGTCGGGTGGAGTCGAGCCGTCGGCGTGTCGTTCACCTTGACCGTCGCGATCTCGACCGTCGCGGTCGTGCGGATGTACGCGACGACTCGCTCGATCTCCGCGCGCGAGTACAGCTTGTAGTACTGCGCCATGTGCGAGTACGCCTGTCCGCCCGCATACACACCCGTCGAGCCGAAGGCGATGTATCGCGCCTGTTCGCCTGCCGGCCGATCGAGCCAGTTCGCGAGCGTGCGTGTCGACCCGGGCGGGACCCAGACCTTGAAGTGGGTCGGATCGGGCGCTGCCCCCGACCAATCGGCGTGGCAGTTCATGCAGCTTCGTTGCGGGACACCTTCGGCGTCCGAAGGAGCATCCCCCAAGATGTCGAGAGCGGTGCGACCTTGATCGGCCGGGAGCACGACGCACGAGATGCCGTTGCATCCGTTGACGGCGTTGCAGCTGTGCTCGGTGAGGACGCCCGGGCTCCAGTCACCGTACGAGAAGCCGGCACACATGTTGGCACCGGCGCACGCGGCCGTGATCTGCGTGTACCCGCCGCGCTGATCGCACATCGCGGTCAGCTCCGCGAACGTGTGATCTCCCTGTGTCTCGCTGATGATCTTCGAGGGCGGCGCATCCGGGGGCGCATCGATCTCGGGCGAGTCGACCGCGGCATCGGCGACGACCGGAGCGTCGGGGTCGGGTTCGATCTTGTTGCCGTCGTCGCCGCACGCGCCGGCAAGGCCGAGCAGGCCCGCGAGTGCGGACGCCCACAAGGCGCTCGACGGACCGCGAGCGCCGAGGTCATCAGTGGAGGTTTCATCGGGGGAGTAGGTCATGCGTGTTCCTTCAGTTGGCTAGGGTTGCGGTCACTCGAGATCGAGCTGCAGATCGTGAAAGGTGGGCTCGTCGGGAAACGTCGAGATCGTCGCGTCCCCGAGCGTCAGCGCGAGCGAGGTCACGGCGCCGGGGCCGTCGCGATCGGTGTGCTCGACGCGAACGCGGTAGTCGCCGGGATCCACCTCGCAATCGGTGGTGTCCGTCAGATCCCACGTGCGCGTGTGCGTCTGATGCGAGATCAGGGTAGCGCTCGTCGTCGCATCGGCGACGTTGCCATTCGACGACGCGAGGAACGCCACCAGGTATTTCGCGCGTGTGACGCCCCAGCGCTCGATCGTCTTGACGAACGTACCGTCGGCGCGCTCGATCCAGATCACACCGACGTTGCGCGGCGCGAACCGCCCGCCGACCGGCGATGTGCGGACCTGGATCCGCAGCGTCGAACGCGCGGATGGATCCGGCGGACAGTTCGGCGTCGGCGCCGCATCGGGTGTGAACAGCTCGCGCGGCGGCGCGATGGCATCACCGTTCGCCTCGATGGACGGTGCGAAGCAAGCAGATGCGAGAATCGACAGCGTTGACACGACGAACGAGGATGCGAGGATGCGAGCGTGCGTCGTGCGCTTCCGGTCGTCATCGCGTGTTGCGCGTGCGCGAGCTCCGGCCAGCGCATGACCAAGGCGGCCTCGTCGGTGTTCGTGCGAACCGACAGCGATCGCACCACCATCATCACTCCGTCGCTCTCGGTCGCCGCCGATGTCACGTCGACGACGAACATCGAGGCGAGCTACGAGATCGACGCGTGGACCGGCGCTTCCATCGATGTCGTGACCGCGGCCACCGGTGCGATCGAGGAGATCCGCCACGAGACGGACGTCGCCGTCGTACAGCGGCTCGGCGAGCTGTCGTTGTCCGCGGGCTATCGCTTCTCCACCGAACCCGACTATCGATCGCATGGTGGCGTGCTCGGCGGGCGCATCGAGCTCGGTCGAAAGAACACCACGCTCGGACTCGATCTGTTGGGCAGCGTCGACACCGTCGGTCGCGCGGGCGATCCGTTCTTCGAGCAGGCACAACGCAGCGTCGGCGCACGCGCGTCCGTCACGCAGCTGCTCGGCAAGCGCACGCTCGCCGAGGTCGCGTGGGAGACGACACGCGCAGCGGGCTACCTCGCGAGCCCGTACCGCTGGGTCGCGATCGGCGGCGATGGAATCTGCAATGCGAGCGCGCCGTTCTGCATTCCCGAGCACGTTCCCGATGCGCGTGTGCGCAACAGCGTGTTCGCGCGCGCGCGACGTGCGCTCGGATCCGCATGGTCCGCCGGGCTGGAGTACCGGCTCTACTTCGACGACTGGGGCGTGCGCTCGCACGCCATTGCACCGGATGTCGCGTGGCGCATCACCGAGCAGGGTGTTCTGTCCCTGCGGTATCGCTACTACACGCAGGGCGAGGCCACGTTCTACCGCCCGCGATACTTCGATCTGATGAGCAGCAGCGGCTTCGCCACGCGCGATCGCAAGCTCTCCACGTTCTTCTCGAACGAAGTCGGCGCGAGCTTCTTGCAGCGCTTCACGCTCGAGGGCCGCGACGTGGTCATCGTGGCCGGTGGTCGCACGACGGTCTCCGGGATCGACTACCAAGCGTTCGTCGGGCTCGAGCGCGTGCTCGCGGTGGAGCTCACGGCGCTCGTCGGGCTCGAGTTTCTGTAGGCGGCGTCGACGAGCGACGAACGCGATCACCGCGCCGACAACGAACACGCTGCCACGGCCGCCACCGGCGGCGCAGCCGGAGTCATCCGCTGGCTCGCCGATCGCGATGCGAACATCGCGCGTGCCATCGCCATCGGCCGTTCCCGAGCTGTCCGATCGCACGGCACCGATCGCGAGGACGAGGCGCGCGGTATCCGGAACGGTGAACGCGAAGCTCACTTCGCTGGCGCCGCAGTCTTCGACGCCCACGATCCGACGCGCGCCGGAATCGACGACATGAACCGCGGGTGATGCATCGGGGCGCGCTTCGCATCTCGACGCGGCCACGACGGAGTCGGGATCGATCTCCACGGTAGGGTGTGCGCCCGCCGCGTCGACGAGCTCGAGCTGCATCGCGTGGGAGAACTCGGGCTCCGTCCACCGGATCGTGACCTCGTGCCGCGTACCGGGGATCAGTCGATCGGGGACGCCGTCGATCGTGAGGATCGGGATCGTTCCGCCCGCGTGACAGACACTGCACGTGTAGCCATCCGCCGGCGAGCCCGTGAAGTAGCGTCCTGCACCACCACCGGTCGCCGCAGACTCGGCGAACTTGGACAGATCCGAGAAGGCGTCGGCGGTGCTGGTGGTCGCGACGACGATCCCGAATGCGAGGACGACCGTCGCCTTCACGGTGCCTCCGCCGTCGCCCAGAAGAACAGCGTGGCGAACCGAGCGTCTTGCTTCGTCGCGAACACGTTCGCTCCCCACGAATCCTCTCCACCGTGCCCGGCGCCTCCCGCGGAGATCGCGAGCGGCTTGCGAAGCAGCGGGGACCGCCGGACACCTTCGGGCGCGATCAGCATCGATCGCGCGCGCGTGAACGAGAGCGCTAGCTCGTCCGGTGTCGGCGCATCGTACGGGGCCGTGTCCGCGGACAAGCGCACGCGACCGGGGCCGAAAACGGCGAAGAAGCGATCGGCGGTTCCGTGGCACGCGGCGAAGCCGCAGTTCGCGAGAAGGATCGGGTACACGTCGCGTTGGAACACCTGTGGATCCGCGACGGGAACTTCCAGATCGCCGGCAGGCGCGACGGTGCACCCGGCAGCCGCGATCGTGCACGCGACGAACACCGATCCGATCGCGACCGCCGTTCGGGTCATGCGTCCACATGGGTCCACAGCCCGTGCTGCATGCCCTCGGCGAGCCACCGCTGCGCCGCCGCTCCTTCGACGCCACGGTGACGTTCTAGCGCCGCCAACGCGTCGGCGATCGACTGCTCGCGCAGCACCCGCAGCAGCTCCGCGTGCGCGGGCTCGAGCGGGATCGAACGAACCCCGAGGAGCCGCCGCGTGGGTGCGCACGGCCGGAACACGAGCCACGCGCGAGGTTCGTCGTGCGGTGCGGGAACGGGCGCGCGGTGCTCTCCCAGCGGCTCGGGGAGAGAGCGCCGGAGAGCGATCAGCGGCCTGCGCTCGTCGATGATGCTGACCGCCTTCGACCAGCGGAGTTTCGCGCGCGCGAGGCGAGGGGCATCTGCTGGTGCAAGGACGAGCGCGGTCTCGAGCGGCGCGACGAATGCACGATAGAAGGCCGCGTCGATCGTGATCGCATCGACGAATGCGTCGCTCGGCACGCGGGCGGCAGACGCGTGATCCGTGCTGCCACCGAGAGCGAACGCGGCGAGCGATGGGACGATCGCCGCGAGATCGTGACCCGACGGCGGGTGCGCGAGGAGATATTGCTCGACGACGATGTTGAAGGCCCATGCTCCGACGAGCGCGGTCGTCAGCGGGTAGGCGTTCTGGAGGACCGTGAACAGACGGAACCAGTACTGGCGGTTGTAGGTCGCGATCCGCTCGTCTGCCGTGACCGCGCCCGCGGACACGGCCGCACGCAGCTCGGCCGAGTACTGGACGGGTGCAGCCGCGAGCGTCCCCGATGTACGGTCGAGCGGCGTCCGGATCGCCGCCGAGAACTGACGTTGGAATCGCTCGAGGGTCGAGGTCGCGCTCATCCGACCCTCGCGAGTGGGATGTCGCTGCGAACGATTCTCGCGCGCTCGAGCTCGCCGATCACGTCGGCCAGCGGAGGGATCCGTGCATCCCATTCCACGAGCGTCGGGAACGGGCCGCCGCGCTGCCACGCGTATCGATAGAGCGACCATACCTCGTCGCAGATCGCGTGATCGTGCGTGTCCACGACAAGCCCGCTCGGCTCGCGCGTGTGACCTGCGAGGTGCACTTGAACCACGCGGGAAAAATCGATCGCGTCGAGATACGGCTCCGGATCGAAGCCGTGGTTCTCGCTCGACACGTAGACGTTGTTGATGTCGAGCATGAAGTAGCAGCCCGCATCGCGAACGACGCGCGTGTAGAACTCGTGCTCGGTCAGCGTCGAGTCAGCGAACGTGACGTAGCTCGACAAGTTCTCGAGTCCGAACGGGCGCCCCAGCCGTCGCTGCACGTATGCAGCGCGCTCGGCCGCGAGATCGGCGATCTCTTCGGTGTAGGGCACGGGCAGCAGATCGTGGTGCGAGACACCGTGCGCGCCCGTCCAACAGAGGTGGTCGGTGACGTACGGCGCTTCGACGCGGTCGGCGAGCCTGCAGACCTCATCCAGGTAGCGCTCGTCGGGCGGCTGGTGGCTCAACAGGTTCAACGACACGCCGTGAAGCGCGATCGGATAGCGTGTCGCGAGCTCGGCGAGGTGGCGTGACGCCGGGCTATCGGGATCGAGGTAGTTCTCGGTGATGATCTCGAGGAAGTCGATGGCGACCGGACTCGTGTGCAACGCAGCGTAGTGCGGCGGGCGCAACCCGATTCCGAGTGCGTTCGCGTGGATCGAGCCCATGACGGATCACGAGCGCTAGCACGCTCTTGTACGACTCCACGATGTGCAATCTTTTCGCACCCCCCCTGGTGCGAAAATTTTTCGCAGCCAACGTGTGCGCGACGTGACGTAGCGTCGCCGGGTGCAACGCTTCGTGGCCGTGATCGCGATCGCCATGATCGCGAGCTGTGTCCGCGTTCGCGCCCACGAACGCGGGACGCTCGCACGCAACGACATGGAGCTCGGAGCGTTCTCGTCACTCGGCGCAGGCGAGGACCACGCCCGCGCGTATCGCGAAGGCTCGTCGGGCGGCGCGCGCGGCAAGGCAGGAGGCTGCGGATGCAACTGACGTCGTCACGACTCGCCCTGATGACTCTGGCGATCGCGGGATGTGATAGCGCGGGCTCGAAGGTCGAGGACGCGGCACCGATGTCGGACGCGACCACCGACGCCGCGATCGATGCAATGGGGGATGCGCGGGTCGACGCTCCTGGACTCTGTGACAACGAGACTCGAGACGACGAGTACACGCCCGGCATGATCAAGACGGGTGCGAACGGCTACGACGTCGTCCTCGTGTCGAGCACGCCGCCGCCCGGCGCGAAGGGCAACGAAGCATGGTCGATCCAGGTTCGTGATCCGAGCGATGCGCCGCGCGATGGCCTGACCATCCAGGTGATCCCGTTCATGCCGGATCACGGTCATGGCACCGCCGTTCAAGCGGTGGTCACCCCGAGCGCGAACGGGACCTATGGACTCGACCCGCTGAACCTGTTCATGACCGGCCTGTGGACGATCACGCTGCGCCTCGTCGATGGAGCTCAGCTCGACGAGGTCGTGTTCACGTTCTGCGTCGATTGAGCAGCACCGCACTCGGTTGACCCCGGCGGTGCGCAACTCGTGCACCCGTTGCACACTGCCACCTGCCGGTAGCAACTCGTGCTGCCACCGCACGTCGCGCGACATCGGGCACCTACGTTGGCGAACCGCTTGCTTGACGGGAAGGACCTCCCATGCGCATCCATCTCGCACTTGTTCTCGGGCTCGTTGTCTTCTCCGCATGCGCGACCGACACGGAGCCGACGCCCTCGCTCGAACCCTCGGGGCCCGTCGGTGATGGCAAGTCCGATGGCTCGTGCCCGAACGTCCCGGCGTTCATCCAACCCACCGCGCCGCCGCAATACTCGTGCGGCGCGCTCCAGTCACAGCACCAGCGCATCTTCGACGACGTCAATCGCTTCTGGGGCTCGAGCATCACTGCGTGCTCGTGCGGTCCGGACTTCCCCGAAGGCTGCGATGGCGCGTTCTCGCTGTTCGAGCACGGCTACGTCTGGCTCGGCGAGACGTTTCTCGCCGGTCTCCTCGCGTCCGGCAGCTGGTCCCCGATCTACTACGTGATGGCGCACGAGGTCGGCCACGAGATCCAAGGCCACTACAACGCGTTCGCGCCGACCACGCAGCAACGCGAGCTCACCGCGGACTGCCTCGCGGGCTACTACCTCGGCTCGCTGTCGTGCCGCGGCCTCACGTCGCGAACCGACATCGTCATCGCGCTCCGCACCGCGTGCATCATCGCCGACGGCACGGGCGACCCCGTCCGCGACCGCGAGACGCACGGCACCTGCGATCAACGCGCGAACGCGCTCGCGGCGGGGATCGACGCCTACTACGCCGGCGCCCTGCCGCTGACCGCTTGCGCCCTGTAGCTGCTCGCTTGCGCCCAGTCGCTGCTCTCTTGCGTGGCTTCGCGCTGGCCGTGATCACCTCGTGCGCGTGATCGATCAGCTCGCGGATCAGCTCCGCGGGCACCGAGCCGTCGAGCCCGATCGTGTTCCAGTGA
>Ga0154020_10004064_pt1 | contig 17462 bp, 21 predicted proteins | sample Klosneuvirus_201_FD_109709 | JGI IMG/M metagenome (GOLD analysis project Ga0154020, IMG submission 109709) | Active sludge microbial communities from wastewater, Klosterneuburg, Austria - Klosneuvirus_20160825_MG | ecosystem: Engineered > WWTP > Aerobic digester > Activated sludge | place...
ATTTGAAGAAAAAAAAAAAGAAGAGAGAAAAAGGGGGGGAAGGAAAAATTTTTTCGGGGGGGGAAAAAGTCAACAGGGCAAGAACCCCGGGGGGGGGGAAAACAAAAAGCCCCCCCCCCCCCCCCCATCCCCCCCGTGGTCTGCGAGTAACTTCAGTAAACCCACGAAGACGGTGTTAACACGCCATGACGGCCATCGAAGAGAAGTCATGTGAGATGGAGGAGGCGAGCGTGGACAAGATCCCAAAGAGGAAGGAAGTAGCAATGGAGGGGAACTGTGAGAACACCGCCAACGTCTCACATTCCTTAATAAACCGATACTGCGCCGATGGACCCAACACAATAAATGATGATGATGAAACGTTACCTGTCTTCGGAGGCGGTGTCGGAGGCGCTGTCGGAGGGCCAAGCAGTTTCAAAGAGAGCGACGTCCATCAGATCGCACTTTCGCCGAAGGACTCGCTCGGTGAAATTGTTAATGATTTAGCGGTGGAGTAGGTAACGCTAAATTTGGCGCCACAAGGTGCGCTGCGACACGGAGGAGGCGACAAAGGAAAATGTGGAAGGCCTCAGTGTGTTCTCTTATTTTTAGCAGAGAAAAGAGAGATGGGAAAATGAACGGCAAAGTGCATGACATGAAAACCCGACCGATCGATGGATAAGGCAACGGTTGTGCTTGTAATATCTCCTTTTCAGGCAGACTTTCCCCGGATGCGGCAACAACTTATAACAGTAATCTGCAAAATTCGTGCTTTTCCCACCATATTCGGTATTTCTCCGCGCGGAGACCTTTCTCACTCCCTTAGTGCTGCCCAACGTGAGACTGTCCCACGGTCAGCTGAGGTCAGACTGCCAAGATGATGACGCTCCGCCCCCGCCCCAACCGCACACAAGAGGTAAATCATTACTTGTCATCCGCGTGTTCTGATCCATAGAAGGTGCACTCGGCATATAAATTTGGGTTCATTTGACCATGGAACCGCGCTCCCTCCTCCTCACCCCCATGACATATCCTGATTCCTTCTCCACACTTTGTTAAATATTACGAATGCTTTTTGAAATGAACTCTTTGAACGACAGATCGAATTGTTTTTATTCTTGGGCCTTAGTCTAGTCAACGTCCCGATTTGGAAGAATCTATAAAAAGGGCTCCAATCTGCACACTCCCATACGGCGGCTCCATCGAGAGTCACTCCCAGATCTGTTTTATTTTAGCATTTATTTTAAAAAAGAAATTTCGGTATATAAAATACATGGAGCGGTCGGAGGATGCTCTCACATGGAGATGATCGCCTGCCGAAGCTGGGATGTGGCCTCCTATGTCCGCCTTCCTTTCTGGATCGCCCCTCGGACTTCTTAAATGTTAATATTATTGACATTCAATTAATAAATAATAATTTGACTATATTAATAGAAACATGATAGGAAGCAGCGGAAGTGATGGCGACCATGGCGCTGGACGACAGCCCTCCGGTGAAATGGCAAAACCTACTCGATCATGGATCTAACCTCTTCAACAAAGACCATGATGTCGTCTTAGCCTCCCATTCCGATGGCAGCTGTGACTTCGCACTCGATGCTCTTGCAGTAGAGATAAGGCAGAAAGCGGTTGTCAAGAGATCGCGAGGAGGGAGGCCAAAGAAGGCAGCCACCGTGACCCACCCCGAACCCAACATACCCAAGTCCTTTGTGACCTCTCCGACCAATGTCACTGTCAAGACTAGGACTCTTACTAAGAAGGGCACGGAGCACAACATTCAACAGAACTCTGAATCCGACAGTTCGATCGATTGCCTTGGTTCTCGAAGGGCCAACACTCCTAATGCCTCGTTCCTCGCGGTTTCCTCGCCTCCATTCTCTCCCGTAAAGAAGACTTTCGACTCCTTTCGTCCCCAAGAAGTGGAATCCCTCCCTGAAAGCCCTCCTCGTTCGCCTTTCGAAGTTTCACTTTCGAGGGATGCCTTCGTATTGGCTCATATCCCGTTCGAGAAGGACCTGCCCTCTGAGCTCGAATACGACCCATTTGATCGAATGGACCCTCCTCCCGTTTGCCATCAGGTGCCCCCGTTCTCTATTGCTTTCCCTAACAAGATGTATCCAACAAGATTGAAGGAGACTTCCCCTGTCCCTTTCGTCTTCTCTGCTCCTCCTTCGACCTTTTCCTCTGGCTACGCTCTCCAGGACTTCGTTGACATCACTGGTCAAACTAAGTTGACTCTCCAGATGGAAGTATTCCACTGCGTCTTATGCAAAAAGAGCTTCAGGAGCCGCAAGATCTTGGCGGCCCATAGTAAGAAACATCCGAGTTGGAGCGATTGGAACCAGCTCTAGTAAGCTCGGGGAGACGATGGAGGGAGGGTGAGGAAAATAAATGTGTTGAGGAGAAAGCATTGTACTTTTATTGTGACTTCAGCCTATGTACTATTAGATATATAACTCATCGCCTCTAAGTGGGATATATGGCATTCACTCAGCTCAACATTATTCCTCTTTGGGTGGGAATCGGGAAAGAGACGAGGAAGCCGAACAAAGCGACAAGAGAAATTCAAGACGGTTCCTCGACTCGAGCCTTCTTGGCGGCGGGCTCGCCATCGCTCTCTCCTTCAAGAGCCCTCTTCATTCCTTCGCCTCCTCCTCCTTCCGACTACACAGCGGCAAACAGAATATGATGTGCGAGAAATGGCGGAAAGCAAATCTATGTAAGGAGAGGAGTACTGGCTGTGCAAGTTTTTTCACCTCACCGGCTGCCTTGGGCTTGCTGCCGCCGAAGAAGCTCATCAAATTAACTTGTTTCTATTTCAAAATGATAACATAAGAGAGTGGATGTCATGAAGGAGAATCCGTGAAAGAATACCTTGCGATTGAAATCCGAGGAGAGCGGGTGCGGAGACACGGCGGACTCTCGCGTCGCCATCTCCGCGTCATAGGACAGGGTCACTGGAACGTGATCACTTCCAATCTACAAAAACGCCAATAAAGAGAGAAATGCTGCATAATGACAAAGAGCAAAGAGAGAGACGTACTTGATTAACCAGGATATCGGCGTCGAGGATGCGATGCTTATTCGCCTCATCAACAACACAGTAATCGATACGCCAACCTGATCGAATCGATCAAGAGGCAACTACACGATTCGACACAACGAGAAAAGGACGAGGGAACCTTGGTTCAGCTGACGCTGACTCGTCTTCACGTCGAACCAGCTGTATTTCACCACTGTAGGATATTTATACCTACAAAAAGGAAATTCAGAAAAGGAAAGCAATTGAAGGGGAAAGCAAGGATACCTAAAGGAGTCGATGTAGCCACGTTTGAGGAAGGCGTCGAACCAAGATCGCTCTTCCGGTAAGCAACCGGCAATCTCCGGCTGCAAAAGAAACCGTCAGGAAGAAACAGAAAATAGAAAGGAGCGATGGAACGGAATTACCTTCACTTTGAATATATCCATGTCTTGATGAACGACATTAAAGTCTCCCACGATAATCACTTGGCTGGGTTAACGAGGACGATGAGCGAGCGTAATATCGAAGACAAAGCGAAATAACTGACTTACCGACCGCTCTTTATGAGATTGTCCCATATTTCAATCAGTTTGTTCTGAAAACGCAATTTGTACTCCAGCCGATCGTCGCCCTGCTCGAAAGGAAGTGAGGGAAAGCAAGGGCCTCAAGTGGACAGCCACAAGGCACCTTTCCAGAGTTAGGGAAGTAGACGTTAAACAAGACAAAGGAGCCGTGGTCCGTCACTAGAAAAGCAAGGTGAAAGCTGGCAGGACAACGATGAGGGAGGAGCAAGGTCGTACTGACGACTCGGCCCTCATTGTCGAACTCGGGGATTCCAAAGGGAGCCACTGAAGCGTCCACAACACGCCCTTTCCGCTGAAGCAAATGATCTTGATTGGCGAAGGAAGGAAATAGGGAGGGAGAGTTCACAAAAGCCGAACAACAAAGGTCACGGTGCCAGAGTAGCCTTTCCTCACAGAGCAGAAGGACCAGAAGCTTTCATAACCCTCCACGTGGATGAGGTCCTCTGTGAGAGAGCCCTTACCATCCACCTTACTCTCCTAAATCCAATATACATCGTAAACGGAGGAGAGAGACGGCCCAGGAGGGGGAGAAGAAGGCGAAACCTGAAAGCAGACAATATCGGCGCCAAATTTCTCGAAGAGTGGGCCGAGCTTCTGCCCAGGCTGCTTCGGCACCATTGCCCTAATCCCTAGAATACAAATAACTATAATGACAGGAGAAAGCAATGATATTCCCCTGTTGAGCGAGGGGAATGGAGGAGACGACGTCGAGGGCGGGAAGCGTTTCCTCGGCGCTCGCTCGCCGATTCCAGCTCCACGGAAATATCATGCACGAGCACTTCAACAAGCAAATAAATAATTTGAATCAATTATAGATAGCGAGAAAAAAAACTTCAGCAAGAGCGGAGACTCAGGACGAGCGAGGGCAGCGGGAGGGAAGGAGTTACCATTGACATTCCAGCAGACGATCCTGGTCGGCATCCCTCAATCTCGCTCGACGGGGGTCGCAATTCTAATCGATAGAAAATAAAGTGCTAACTCGATCTAGGAGGCGATATGCGCGATCCACAGAAGCCAGAGGTGAATGATTGATGCCTACCGGTATCGCCGAATTCGCCTTTCCCGCCAACCGCTTCGTTTCTTCCAGCAGTCCACTTCTGCTCTTCGCCACTGACTGTCAGCAACTCTATCATTGGCCACCACCTGCCTCCACATAGCATCCACCAGTCAGCTCGCCACTATCCTCCTTTCAATACGGTTGATAACCGCGGTGCGCGACCACCACGGCTGTTTTATATAAATGAACGGGACCCCGATGCGAATGCGGAATATATTCACAAGGGCGACACTTAATGAGAAAACAACAATAATATATAATAAAAAAGAAACAGATGGAGAAAAATGAGTTAAAGAACGTTAAATATCGTGATGCCGCGGTGACAACTGCGGGTGTTTGAAGCCGCAGTGCTTGTTGGGGCAGGCGGCTCCATACATGCATAGAGTCTTTCCTCGGCGCTCATCCGCCTCTCTGGTGCCATAATTATTAGGAATACTAACATTCCGGAGAGACATGAAGGCAGAATGATGTCGAACCTGTCCCTCTCTCGCTTGACCTCCCGATGCCCCTCAGCCTTCCTATCGTGCAGATCACCATCTCTTTGTCTCTTGTGAGGGCGGTCGCGATACTTCTCCTCTTCGTCTTCGATAGGGCGAGGGCGTTTGCTGGAATTGCTACGGGAAGGCACATTGGTATTTTCTGCTTCACCTTTCCTTTTCTTCTTGTCCTCCCTGTGGTTGGCCCATGACCGTCTCCTCTCTTCATCTTCATGGACGTGCCGCTTCACATCGGTAGGGCGCTGGTCGATCCGAGAACGGGGGGAATCGTGGTCCTTAAGGAGAAATTAACGATCTCCAAGTTGAAAATCACAAAGAGAAAAGAAAAATACCTCTTGGATGCGATATTGGTGTCGGTGGAGAGGCGGAGGTGAGCGAGAGCGCTTCGGCCGCCCACTGTCAGGGTCGTTGAATGGCATAGGTTGTTCGGGCAGGGAGTGCTCAAGGTTGTTGTCGGGTGGTGATGGCTGGTGTGACCTTGCCGAGGTGAGCGGCGGAGCAGGTGGCATCATCTTCGTTGAGCTTTGGGTGGTGTTCAGGGGAGGAGGTGGTGGTGGAGGCGCCACACCCACGGCCGCCCCGTTGGGAATCCCATTGATTGCGCTCGGGCCGTTTGATGCTGGATCAGCTTTGACAACTGGGGCCTGGAACACTGAACGAAGATGATCGATGTGGGACATAGAATACGAAACCCGCTCCAAATTCGGTTCTGTGCGATATCGGGTTTGCAAAGGCTCTTCGCTCGGCGTGGAAATGATGGTTCTGAGGAGGTTTTCTCTCTGAGAAGCGCTAAGTTGGCTTAAAGATGTGACGGTGCCTGGCCTAGTAGGTGCATCAAGTTGCGAAGGTGGCGGCGGAGGTGGTGGGGGTGGTGGAGGAGGAGGAGGTTGGACGCGGGCGATGGACTGAGGGAGGGAGACAACAGAACTCGGAGGACTGGGACTGGTCGACAAGCTCATTCCATGTTGGGAGAAAAACGTCTCCAACGCGCGCAGGACAAGCTGTCCATCGAGAGCGCTTGCCGGAAGAAGACCTAGATCACAAGAACTTGACAACAAAGACCAAGCGAAGGGAGGAAGGTATCTCTTCGCTGCCTTGAACGGATTTGAGGAGGGCTACGACTGATTCGCGCTGTTTCTCCAGCTCACTGTTTCAATGGGCATCGATTAATTAATACAACTCAAAGCGAATGAAATGAATTGTCATACAGATTCAATCGCTCAGCGCGTTCGCTGGCTTCGAGAAGGACATGGCGCTCGGCTTTCATGACATCGTAATCGGCCTTGGTTTTGTCGAAAGCAGTCATTAAGAGGGCATTCATGCGCTCGACATCTCGCATGCCCTCGATCTTCTTGGATGATGCCTCAATCTTTTTGCCTGCACTTACAATTAGCAGCGTCATCGCTGAGCAAACACCATGGAGTCGACCTTGGGCCTTGGCGATTTCTGAGACTTCCCGGATGCGGGCTTCGAGTTCTAGAACGAGGCGATCAGACTTCTCGAGTTTCATACTCTTTATATCTCTTTCCTCGCGGAGCCGCGTCACTTCTTGAAAGAGTTGGCTATGCTTCCTGAAAGAACAAAGATGGAAGTGATGATGCTCATGACGATCGGCGCAGAAGAAGAGCACAATTCAGCGAGGTCCTTCTCATTTTGTATTGTCGTTGAGGTCGCGCGCAGACTGTTAATCATGATTTTCTGGTTTTTGAGGTCTTCTTTTAACTGCATAATTGATATGACATTATATCATTGCGATTTCGGTGAGGTGGTAAGCCTACCTCCTGTATCTCGTCTGCTTTAGCTGCGAGCTCGGTCGCTGTTGCAGCCGCATACGCTTCAGCAAATTGTGCTCTCCTCATAAATGCAACACTCACTTCCTAAAAAAACATGAAATGTCAAATTGACGAAGGTCCAGGCGACAAGAAGAGAAGACTGACCGCGCCAAACGGCGGAGGCGGGTTGTCAACAAGGCCTTCCTCGACCTTCACATTCTCGAGATTATAGGAGAGGGGTTCAACTAAAAATGAATATCGGATCAGCAAGATGACACCAGGAAAAGCATCCCTAATTCGGAGACGAATCGTCGAGGCTCGAGCGAGCTCGACGAACTGAAGTGAGGGGTAGCGGCCGTTATTGACACCAAAGTGGTCCGCAAACGGAAAAATGCAGAATTTACATCAAAAATATTAAGTTCGTATATCCATCAAGGAAATGCGCGCCGTGGGCGGGGATGAAGGACAGTGTGAAGGGCCATATGAATCCAGCCGCGAACGAACTCCATCAAGAACAAAACAGCTAAAAGTTATTATTAAATAGTATGTTATATTGTACTTTTGACAGGGAGGAGGCCAGGCGCGTCATCAGGCTCGTCGAGGTCAGAGCCAAAGAATCCCTCCATCTTCCCGCTCATCACCCCAATCAACGCCGCAATGATGGGATCGATATTCAGCTTATATTCATCAACTGGTTAATAAGGCAAGGCTCGCCCGCTGAATGAGTGGGGCAGGTGGCTCACATCGCTTTAATCGGTCGGTCGTGGTCTTTCCCTCTCAGCAGTCTGTATAAAGTCAACCGCACCTTCGGCTGGCGTTGTGCTTTCGGGAAACTACAGTAGAACCCCGAGATCTGAGATCTTAAGACGTCACGAACTCGGCTGATGCCCTCACAAGCGAACAATATTTTTGAAGTTAATTGAAGGCAGCACGTCTCCTCGACAGTCAAGTCAAAATGCACTCCACATCAACTATACCATAAGATTGAATGTCCAGATTCGACTCAAAAAAAGTCTTTTCCACAATATAAAGCGAGAGGATCTTCGTGAGCCCTCTGGATTAGAAGTATTGGTAGCGACGATAAGCGGAACCTGCCGATGACTTCTTCTTCACCACGACGATCACAACGACGATGATAGCGATGACGATCAGGACCGCGATCGCGATCACGATCCATGCCCACATTGGTAGGCCGCCCACTTCGCTATCACCAGTCATGGTGGAATCTAGAATGTATCAAAAATTGGGCTCAAAAGTCGCCCATCATTCACAAAAGAGAATCAACGCAATACCGATGGAAGAGTTCGATGGAGAAAGAATGGGAGAGTCGATTGGCGATGAAGGAGTAGGCGAGGGAGACGGGGACGGCTCGCCCTGAGGGTTGCTCGAGGAAGGGGTCGGAGTGAAATCGGTTGGCGTAGGCGTCGGGGCCGGAGACGGAGAGTTCACGAGAGAAGGCGTGCCATTGGACGACGTCGGAAGAGGAGCAGCATCGCTGGAAGGGGTCGGAGTGGGGGTCGGAGTTTGGGTCGGAGTTGGGGTCGGAGTTGGCGTCGGCAAAGGCGTGGCCGAGGAAGTGGCCGTGGGCTGAGGATTCGAAGAAGGAGCGGTCGGAGTAGGAGTCGGAGTAAGGGACGGAGTCGGAGTAGAGGTCGGGGTCGGGGTCGGGGTCGGGGTCGGGGTGGAAGGTGGGGGAGTCACAACACTCGGCACGACAACTGGAGTTGGAGATGTTGGAGTAAGCGTCGGGGTAAGGGTAGCAGAAGACGTAGGGGTAGGGGTCGGGGTAGGGGTCGGGGTAGGAGAAGGCTTAGGAGTCGGAGTTGGGGTCGGAGTAGGAGTTGGGGTAGGAGTAGGAGTAGGAGTCGGAGTTGGGGTCGGAGTAGGAGTTGGGGTAGGAGTAGGAGTAGGAGTCGGAGTTGGAGTAGGAGTAGGAGTCGGGGTCGGAGTTGGAGTTGGCGTGGGAGTGGGAGTAGGGCTAGGGACACTGGCAACACAGGGCACTACGAAGGGTAAATGAGATACGATCGAATGACATAAGACACTGACAGTACCGGCTGGCGCAGGGAGCTTGCTGAGGCGGAGGAGGCCCTGAGGCGTCACGTAAGGCCAAGCGACGCTACCATCGCTAAGCGTGTAAAGGCCGTCGCTCGCGGTGAGGAGGAAAGGGATGGCGAAGCGAGGGACAATGACGTTGCCTTGCCAATCGGTGATGGTCATGAAGGCCGCCTGATTGGTCTCGTCGACGTTGCGAGCGCGCGTGTATCCCGTTCCTACCGTCGTCTTCTCATGGATCGAGATGATCACCGAGACGTTGCCGTACTTCTGGTTCGCCACCAAAGTACCACTCGAGCCCACTGTCTTGTAGGACAAAAGGTTCTACAAGAAAAACATTGAACATAGATCCACCAACCATCGTTGAAGAAGAGTGGGGTACGAGAGACCGGTCATAAGTGATAAAACCAATCTCGTCGACAGTGTTCGTGCCCGTCGGCCACCGCGAGTACGCCGCGCCATACTTGACAGGATTCTTCGACAGCAGCACCACGTCTCCTAGAATTATAATCTCACCACGGACGAAGACGTGGAGACTTCGATCATGACGAGCACACCTAAGCGACCAGTGGAGCCGCCACCTTGGTCGCCAGGAATGGTGCCAGGGATGAGGGTGGAGTTGGAGATCGACACCAACTCTTCCCACATTTTCAGCGTCGGTTTCTCGGCCTGAGATCATATTGTTAAACCATGGGAGTGTGATTCAAGTGGAAAGAGGTTCGTACTCCAGTCTCCCAAACGGCGAAGCGGATCTGTTGCGGGTAAGCGTCACCAAGAGCAGCATAGGAGAATTTCTCGCCGTCGTAAATGACGCGAGAGACCAAAGAGTGGGAGGCGCCCCAAGACCACACGAGCTGAATGTCCGAGGCATTGTTGACGTTGAAAGAGATGACAGTGTCGCCCGTGTGAGCGTCGATGTAGCCCGTCGCGTTAATTGAGAACACGTTATAGTGCGCAAAGACCACGGCGAGGCGACCGCGACCGTAAGCCATGCGACCGCTCGAGGGGTTGTAGGTGAGGTTGAGACCATACTTGGCTGCCGTGGTGGAGCTATTGACGGGGAAATAGATCTGATCGGCTTTGCGATTGTAGCGATCGACACCATTGTTCATGATGGTGCGGCGCCACTTCTCAGTGCCATCTTGGTTCATCACGAGGAGGTAGAGAAAGTTGGAGTCGGTGTAATCGCGGATAAGCAGAGCAAAACCGTCGCCTGTCACAGCAATGCCCATCGGGATGCCGCGCGCGTTGGGCAAAGCAATGGTGCGCACGAGGACAAATGCATTGGTGTACTCGCGCACCTCGGTCTGATTGGTCCCGCCTTGGACGATGTAGGCCACAAAGAAACCGCCAGGGAAGGGAGCAAAAGGCGCGGTGAGCGGAGCAAAGTGGTATCCGGTCTGGCGGAAGAGGGTGCGGTCGGTTACGTTGATCGTCGTGATGGCGGTGGCGTCCGTGACGAAGCTGCATCCGTCACTGCCCCAAGGATGAGCCGTCCAGATCTGCCGACATTCGTTAGCAAGGGATCCGTCGAACCTATCGGAATTACATCAGCTCACGACAAGTTGCAACCGAAAAACACTCCCTGTCGTACCGCTGATAGTACACACGAGCGGCATAGCATCCGTATTGAGTGGGAGTGAAGGTGGCGTTGCGGCCCTGGAAAGTCGATCCGCTGCCGAAGTCCCAATAGAAAGAGAGAACAGTGCGCAAAGGGTCAGCAATGCTGATGGCATAGGTCTACGGGATAGGATGGGATGAGATGTGAGGTGTGATGTCAGATAATATGAACATCATAATTTTGTGAGATGAACTGAGAGAATATGATATGATGAGATGAGATGATATATATACAGTATGATCAGAGGAGATAAGAGATCAGATGGGAGGAGAGGAAGTGCGCACCTGGCCGTAAGTGACATCGCTCGTGCCGAGGCCAGTGTAGGTCAGAGGGACCGCCGAAGAGGCCCTAAAACCATAAAAATTATATGAATTATCTCAATAACTTCAAATTGTAAGAAATGAGAATAAGGGGCAGAGTCGTACGACTGGATGCACTTGGTCTGGAGCTTGCCGACATCGAAGAAAGTGTTGCCGTCCTGGAAGCTCCAGCTAGGCGACACATATTTCCACACTTTGAAGACCCATGAGTTGGCCGTTGCACCATCAGTCGATGCATACACCTTGTTGGGAGTTTGGTACCATGCCGAAATGTTGTAACTGAAAGGAGGGAAGGAGGAGGTAAGAGGAAGAGAAATGGAGAGGAGAGGGAAGAGAAGACGGACTTGAGGCCAGAGGCGGAGTTCACCACAGTGGCACCGAGAGCCATAATCCTACAAATGACATTAAATATTACAAAAAGTTGGACATTCTCAAAAGGAGCCAAGGAATCAGGAATAAATGGGAACAAATAGCAGTACGCGGCGACCTCGGCTTCGGTGGGAATGCGAAAGCCAGCGGGACACGCGCAGCTCGGTGTCGTCGTTGTGGAGGCGCACTTAAAATCATTCTGTGTCCACACCAATCCATTCGCCTTCATATTGGAAAAGAAACTTAAAGGAATAGCAGGAGCAAAGAAAGGCGATGAGAAAGAGCTACCCTGACGAGCTTTCCGATGGAGACGCCGCCAACTTGTTCGTCTAGCGTCGAAGCGACAGGGTCACCTCCAGAGGGCACCGAAACCATTCCTACAAGAGCGAAAAGTACAAGAATCGATGAAATAAGGAAGACTGGCGCAAAACGCGCATACGGTTATCGAAGTCGAAGATTTGGATTAATAACGTATTTATGCGTCAATATGCGATGACGAAGATCATCGTCCACTTCACGGTCCACTCTGGAGAAAGTGGGCCATCGAGGGAAGATCGGAGAGACGATCGCTCGACGAGCGCAGCGGGGAGGAACCCATGAGCGCCTACTCCGAACATTTTATAATATATAATAGATAGATAAATGTATATAAAACGGAAGGAAAACGCGAAAACGTCAGGAGACGGGTACCAGGGTAAGAGGTGACGACAGCGGGGCAGGGGCACGTCGTCTTGCCGTAGTCGCCGCGCGCCTCGCCTACGAGCGCTGCCACGAATAGCAACGCGAGGAGAACGATGGAAGATGGAACACGACGCATGTTCCCACTTGCGTTCTGCCGAAGAGGGAGGGAGAATGGCAATACGCAATGCCGAGAAACAGCGAAGAAAAGGCATTTGAAATATCGGACATGACCTGGCAACCTGGCAACGCCTTTCCATTTCCATCAAAGGGCCTCGCGCACACTGTCTCCGCTGACGCTTTTTAATTCGGGATACATAAAATATTCGCACGATGAGCCGCGAGTGGAAGATAGTTGGCTTCGGTGAAGTCCGACCCGTTGTACTTTTTTTTCGACCTTTCAGGGTGCCTTGCCACCGATGATATATGTCGACAATATATATCATTTTTAATATTACGTATATCAATATTCCATTATTTACCTATTTGAAGTTCGATTCAATGTTACTTTTCCTCTCTCGATACCGGCAACTTAAAAGTTTATAGCCCTCATCGCGGTCGGTTGGAGGTCTGCGACTCAGCGATTTTCGGAGGATAGAATTAAATACTACCAATTATATTTTTCTGGTTTCCGGAGAGGTTGTACTTTCTGTTGGAAAGTGGTATTGAATTGGCAATTTTTGTTGATCTCGAGGGCCACTTCACGCCTGTTCGGTGATTCCAATGAACGTTAGGCCCGTAGAAATGGCACATTATTGTGAATTTTGATATCATCTAATGAAATCTTAGGTAGAAAGTATCTGTGCGGATCCGCTATGGCTTCAAATCGTCCGAGGGCTGGTCGGGCTCGACCCATGACATCGAGTTCGACCCCGACGAGACCACTGTCGACGCCTTCATTCAAAAGGTCCCTTTCGTTTTACTTTCCCATTTATGCGATTTCATTTAATTATCATTTTTATCGTTTTGCAGATCAAAGAAGCGTTGAGCGTCAACAGGATCGGCAATTACGAGTCACTCGGTCCGAGAGACTTTGGCTTCTCCCCCGAAGAGCTCCCTTTCAAAGTATCACATACCAAATTCGATTTTACTAAGGAAATTAGTTTATGGAACGGATGTTACGACTGACTTCTGACAAGATGGAACGACAAAGGATAAGAAGTCATTGTCTGAGGATGTCACGACGCGGCGGACGCGCTCCCCTCGGGTTGAGCTTTGATTGCAGTCGTGCTTCTATTCTTGGATTCATTGTTAATAGATATTAGTTGAGTTTGAACATGTCAAAGCGCCTTGTTACTCTAATACAGGCTTGGTGACGAGGATTCGACATTGTAACCGCTGTTGGAGCCGTTGCGACGCTGCCGCTAATATTGAATGCCGACTCCATCCTCTACCCAATGCAAAAAAATAACTTTTCTTCGTCATTTTTCTCAACAATTCATTCGTGGCGGCGGTCGCTGCGCGCACATTGCTGTCGAATCTCGGTGCGTTGCCTTCTTGATTTTTCCTTTGGGGTTTTGACCTCCGTTGCTTCTTGGAGTCCTGCGCCCTCATTACTGCTAGAATTATATTATATGGTTAATTGTAATAACATTTATATCGAATCCGCGTCGTGATGAAGCTGTAAGACCATGGCTCTTCCTCGTTTTTCCTCGCATGTTGATGCCTGGGATAGTTGACCTGTCCTCGGCCCTCGCCACTAACGCGCCCGCACGATATTAGAATTACTTTTGCGATGATTTATTAAATATTTTTATCATTGGGATCCGTGTTTAAGAGATAGCTGGACGGCGTTTACCCTTGCGCGTCAATCTCGCTGCCCTCTGTTTTCCTCTCTCTTGTTTCCCCTCCCTCCATTTCTCTCGTTTGCGTTCTTTCGGGAGGCATTTATTTTTTAATTTGTGACTATTTTATTCACGTGGAGAGGGCCCGATCTCAATTGCGATCTCAATTGTTCGGAGAGCATTCGACACGTTGGACCTCGAGGTGCCGTGATGTGCTCTATTTTCGACAGCACGTCTTTGCGCTTTCCTTTCTGAACTCGGCGTCCATACCGCTATCAATACGCTCTTATATTATGATATTATAGGAGAGAGGATCGACGACAGGATGACGCTGCGAGGGCTTATTGGCCTCTTCCTTGTGGCCGTCTCCGTTCACTTGGTTCGTTTTGCGAAATCATTTTTCACAATTCTTGTTAACGACCTTCTTTTTCGTCAAGGTCTTTGGAGGTACGGTCGATGTGAAGCAAATGGTGACCGGTTTGGACTTTACCCCTGCGATGTTCCCCATGACCGTTGGCGGCACTTTGGCTCCCGCTGTTGCGACCATTATCTTTGATTGGTACTCTCATCGTCACCTACCTTGTCTTCTGTTAATGTGGAAAATTCCGTTTCTTTATTTTTTTTCCATTGATATTCTTTCTTAGTATTATAGTAATGTTGTTTTTATAGTAATAATGATGGTTATATGGACGTGTGGACCAACAACTTCGGTGACTTCAGAATCTTTGTCAACTCGAAGTCTACCTCTGGCACAGATATCTTCGTATGACCTTCATGGCATTGTGATGAACCATTCTCTTAAATCGCTGAGGACGTGACATGTTGTTGATTGAAGACTAATGTGACGGTTCCGTTGCCGAATAACAACATGGCGTACCGCGGTGCGGGTGCGCTGGACGTGAACAATGAGTGCGCTTGTCCTTCTGTCGCTGTCGATTCTCACTATGTTTTCATTTTTATCAAAATAGCGGATTTATGGACATTGTGTTTTCGACCCCCAATGCGACCAGCAGCGTTGCCCGCAGTAGTGGCTTCGTTGTGCGCGAATCTTCTCCATCACCGTTTCTTGTTCCTCGGATTTCTTTTTGACGGATCGGTTTTTGTCTTCAGAACTGCTCCGGTTGGACATTCGTCAACGTCGGTTCGAATTTGTTTACCGAAAGCATTGTGCCTTTCGATGTGAATCACGACGGGTATGGCGCATTTTCTTTTCTTTTTTTCTGCACCCAATCGTATGGATATTTATTTTGTTAATAGAACTCTTGATATCTTGGCGACTGCCACTGGTTCGTGCTTCTGGCTCGACGGGAAGCAAGGCTTTACGGTGAATAGGAATTTGCCTGGAAACAGCGTGAACCCCACTAGTGCGGCATCATCCATTTTCTCCTTCCCACTTTTCCAATCTTTTTCGACTCTTTTTTTCTCTTTTCTCGATATATTTTGTGTCTCATTGCGAATCATTATAGATGGCGAAGGTCTGACGGTGCTCGATGTCAATAACGATGGTGTTTTGGATATTGCATTTGGCAACACGGATTGTTCGTCTTCAATTTCGTTCAATATGATAATATTTCTGATACTATGTTATATATACTGATCTTCTTACTTCACTCTTCTCTAGTGAGTGATGATAACACGTTCTCTCGATCGGCGGCCTTCCAGTTGCATGAAGCCTCGATCACGCCAGCGTTGAATTATACGACCTATTACGGCAATAACTGTACGCAATATTTGTTTCATATTGTTATGATTCAAGTTGCTTTTTCTGAATGTCTTTTTTTGTTAAGCTCGATATGGCGAAGGGTTTCCGAACGCCCCAGCCACGGAGCACTCGGGATGGGCGGTTGGCGATTGCGACAACGACGGCGACATGGACCTGTTCGTGTGGAGCCGAAAGCCGGTGACGTCACTTAATCAGTGCGTCGCTCTCTTTCAATTCGATTCGATTAGCTTTTGATCCATCTTCATCGTCATGTGAATCTTCATTATCATATTGTCAACTTTTATCTTCATCGTCATTTTCATCATCGTCATCGTTATCATCTTCTTCTTCATAGTCATCTTTATTTACAAGGTCATCTTGATCATCATCTTGATCTTAGTGCATTTTATCTTTGACAGGGCGAGCGGTCAGATCTATCTTAAGGCCAACGGTGCTAATGCCCAATGGACTCTCGGCCCCACCAACCTTGTAGGTCAATATCGCATGGCTGACTTTGGCGATTACGGTCCGTCCCTCATCGACAGTTACACGATATATTATCATCTCATCGCTAAATTGTTTCATATTTGTTGCAGATAATGATGGCGATTTGGATCTCGTCGTGCTCACGAACTTCTCGGGACTCCCTCAGCTGTGGCTCAATGATGGCACCTGCTCCTTCACATCCATGGCGACGCTCTCCAACAGTTCCCAAATGGATAATTCCCCTTACTCAACGGTGATGCAAGGAGGTGCTTTTTCATCCCAGTTTCATTTTTTTGTTGGTTTCTTTTTCACCCTCGCGACTAGGATTCGTCGATCTGAACAATGACGGTTTGTTGGACATCATCGTTCCTCCGCTCGTTTTGATCAATACTGAGACGAGTTATAATACCGCGAAGTTCATCTATCGGTAATGCTGATTTTCAGTTTTTCCATGTCTTCATTTTTTCGATGTTGCTGAGCTTCTCATCCTTAGTCCCGTGGTTAACGGTTTTCCAAACGCGACTGGTACTGGCGAGAAGTCTCCCTTTCAACCCATCGGCCTCCAAGTCGATGTGTGGCCGTCGACGGTTTCTTCGCTGTCCCTCGGTTCCTCTATCCACACCCAGTCGCTGAGTGCGTTTCATCCTTTTCGATGGTGCTGCTGGTTCGATGACAACTGACAATTTATGATTATATTCAAGGCGCTTTGTTTCGGTACACTCCGGACCCTCGTCTGCGCTTCGCCTTGGACTCTTCCAAATTCTACGACGTGTTGTTTCGTTTCCCATCCCAACGCAAGGTAGACTCTCATGTATTCTGATATCATTTTTTTCATGGTCATTTACATTTATTGTTTTCCGCTCTAGGTTTTGTACTCGAAATGTCCTGTCAGCATGTTGCCTTTGTTGGTTACAGAGCCGTCAGGCAACGACGCTCAGATGCCATGCTGGGACATGCCGACGGGATGGTTCGCCCCCTTGAGTGGTGATTCATTTACGGCGAACACTACATTGAACGAGCTCTTCTATATCAATTTCCCACAGAAGGTGGAGCCCAATGTCACTCTCTATCTGGGTATAGACTTTCTCGTGTCGAAAGCGTTTTTTGTCTTCTCTTACTCACGGTTTTCTTCGAATAGTTGTGAAAGGAAACTGCACTGGTTCAGGCGATACTCCATTGGGCGTAGGAGCAGCCGTCATCATCACTCCGGAGAACGCATCCCTCACGCTGAGGAACACGGCACCCTTCGGAGTTTGCCTGGATGGCAATGTCGACTTGGAGGTTCGCGTCGATAATAGCCCGATGGGATCCCCGGTTTACAATATCAGCTCGCCCACCGTGACTGAGTTGCCCGATTCCTATATTCCTTTCAATACTTGGCGGACGCAGTTCAATTTCGTCTTGGGCTCCTCTCCTTCCCCTGCCACACCCACGCCATCGCCTACGCCCACCCCCACTCCAACGCCGACTCCCACCCCTACCCCTACCCCTACGCCGACGCCGACGCCTACCCCTACCCCTACCCCCACGCCCCCC
>Ga0154020_10004065_pt1 | contig 17461 bp, 13 predicted proteins | sample Klosneuvirus_201_FD_109709 | JGI IMG/M metagenome (GOLD analysis project Ga0154020, IMG submission 109709) | Active sludge microbial communities from wastewater, Klosterneuburg, Austria - Klosneuvirus_20160825_MG | ecosystem: Engineered > WWTP > Aerobic digester > Activated sludge | place...
TTAAAAAGATGGTTCTTACTATTCGATCAAAGAAATCTTAGACTAAAAGAATTTATACATAGCCTTCCATTGGCTTTATCCTTTTTTCTCTCCAACTCTTCTGTACGACTATATGCATCAAGCTATCACTAATTATCTTGAGCAATAAAAACACCCAGAATAAATTGGATTGAGTAATAGTAAAGCCTGCGATAACTGTCTCAGTTTTCATAGTAAACCCAATCATTATAAATAAATGCATTGGGAAAACTCTCAAATATGGAGTAAAAAACATCGTTGAAATGGCCGGTTTGGTTATTCTGTCTTGCAAAACATTGGACCAGGTAGAAACCAGCGTATTTCCTGCAATTAATATAACATTGATTAGCACCAATCTGAAATCGAGTTTACTGCCATTATCAAAGCTGCTTACAACTAAAAAAATCATGTAACCAAAGTGAAAAAATCCATAGTGAAATAGAAAGAAAAGCGCGCTAAAGCGTTTGGTTGATGCATTGGCTTCAACAGGCTGACCATTTACCTGAAAATTTTCAGTAGTATAATCTTTTAATAACGCCATCCTTACTGTATTTCCAATACCAATTAAAATGCTTTGGAAATAATAAATCCACACTAAAGTATCCATGCTAAAATAGCCGGTTACGTATCCAACAGCCAACACCAAATTAAAAACCAATACGAACCAAAGTTCTCTATCTGATAATATGTTTTTAAGTTTTTCCATTTTTAAAAAAGATATCTAGCCATTACTCTTCCAATATGAATTGTAGGGCTTTGTTCTGATTTTCTACCATCATAAGATAAATCCATCTGTATATTCGCTGAAATCCTTTGTTGGTAAACGACGTTCCAAGTATAATTTCTACCCGGCAATAAGCCTCTCATTAGTTCATAACCTAATGGACTTGCTGCATCACCGTTAAAATCAATATTTACGAGTCTAAAATTCCCATTAAAACTTCCTTTGGCTGCTTTACTTAGCCTTAATTCAATACCCGCTTCTAAATTCCGACTATTCACCTGACCGGCCTTTGCCTGATAATATTTGCCAATTATTGCTGCACCAATATTGCTGTTGCTTGAAGTAAACTGTAATTGTGGTTCCAAGGAAACAAATGTATAACTATAATTTCTACTCAATAATAATTGGGAAAAATAGGATTTTTCTCCGTTTATCCATTGCAAGAATGCTCCCCAATTTTTGGATAAATTTAATCTAGAGTTTATTACATTTTCTGAATTTTCTCTGGTTTCAAACCCATTAACTAGCAGCATTCTGGATTGCCCGTTTACTCGCGTAAGATCTGCAGACCACACCGGATTGTTTCTGTTAATATATAAGGTGCTTCTTAAATTAGCATTGCTCGACAATAAATTTAAATCGGTCACATTAAAAACAAATGGATTTAAATAAGTCTGAGCTTCATCGGATGTAGTTTTACGGTCAGATCGATATACAAGAAGTGCACTAAATCGTGTAAGAAAAAGTTTAAAGCCTTTTTTCTTGTTCCAACCTTGAGGCGTTGTCAAATTTACCGTCTGATTAAATTGTATGTTTCTACTTTTAATAAATCCTTGAACAGGTAGGGAAGTTTTTATGAAATTGGCCCGTTTTCTGTCGTAGTCACTTGCAATTTCAAATTCATTGAGGGATTGAACTTTATTACTGTCATAATCATTCCAAATATAAATTCCATTCCCATCCGATACTTGCAAATAAGTAAATTCCCGTTTCTGCTCCTGACCTGTTCCAATTTGGTAAAAAGAATTTAACCGGATTGCTCTTTTAAATAAAGGTATATCGGATTCGATTCTTCCCAATGCATTTTTTTCGGTTAACCCCTTTATTACCATTGTATCCAAATACTGAAGATGCCTATAACTACCATTTACATTCACCCTTCCTCCCTTTTTTCCTGTATAACCCATTTTCCAATTGATTTCATCTGCCTGTGTCGAACTTTTTAATTGCCCCAGATAAGGCAACTGATCTAATCTGCGTTCAGCCAACAAACCATAGGTTAAATTGTTGGTATCGGAACTTTCCAAAAATAAGCGACCTGAATTATAACTATATGAACCAATCAATATACTGTCCTTTGTATCAACAAACTCACTCTTTTCAGTATGTGCTCCTACTCCAGCCTTACCTATCTTTAATCTTTGACTAATTTCTGCATCATAATTTGTGAAAGAGTTTTTTAGTATCGAATTGAAATAAAGCATTGTATTATTCATTTTTTCAAATGACGATTGTAAATGTGTCTTTCTTAATTCTGCTGAAGCAAAAGCCTGATGATTTAATCCTGTGATTTGTTTGGATCTATGATAAGCTCCTGCTTTGTATTGAATCTTAAACTTATTGTTTTTTTCAAGAGATAACCCGTAGTTGGCCAAAATTTCGGGTAAATTTACAGCAATACCGGAAACCGGGATACTTAGTTGTTTATTCCAACTTCGTTCAAATTCAACCGGACGATACCTTTCCAAATATCTAAAATCTTTATTAACTATTTCCGTTTTAAATTGATTAATCAACACCATCTTGCTCTTTTTATAGCTTAGTTCGGTTGTGTTTTTTAACCCAGCTGTAACGCCATAGCCATCATCATTCGATTTTTGAATATTTGAAAATGTATTGATGTTATTATTGGTATAAACTCCTTCTATAAATGTTTCGGTGTTTCCAAATTTCTTTTTAATTCCAACAGTCATCATTTGATAGCGTTTAGGAGCAATTAACAATTCAACTGGTTCATAGTTGCCTTGTGGAATTCCGTTAATCGGTTGAATCCATTCAAAAACACGACCATTGGCTGCACTTGTTTTTTGACGATAGTTACCTTGATTTTGACCAACCAAACTAAATACTACTTCATAAAAAACTGTATCTGATTCAGCACTTTGAGTAAATACATAAACATCATTAAATCCTAAACTATCCAGTTTCCGGTACAACAATTTAGTGTTGTCGAAACTTTTATATATTGTAACTCTTGGTATATAGGCATTTTCAATACTATCACCTGCATTGGCCAAAATTTGTTTTGCTGATAGCATTCTACTTGAATCATACCCATCCAATGATTGCTGAAAATTTTGATTCTTATTGTCTTGTTCATTAAAGTAGTTTATTTCATAAAGGGCATTTTTTGTTTGAAATCCTAAACCTGTTTTTAAAACTGTTCTTTGGTAATTGCGATCGGAATATTGAAATTCCACCACAATTCTCGAAAATTTGGTAATCATTTGATTGGGCATAAAAGTAACCTCACCCGAATTATAATTGATTACATAGTCTCTCGATTCGCCTCTCGAAAGCCGTCTTCCATCTAAATAAACTACTTCTGTACCCGAAATAATGATAATAAAGGTTTCACCATTATTGCCACTCAAACGATATGGCCCTTGATTTCCTTCACTACCTTGTATTGTATTTCGCGCAAACCTTCCTCTCGAAATTGCTGCATCCACATTATAAAAAAGCTTGTTGTCCTTTACCTTTTTTTGATAATCGGCATGCAATCCTCTCGATTTTTTATAATAATTCATAAAATACCCTCCCGGCGCCTTCATTTCAAAATCACCAACAATAAGGTTATTACTGTCTTTTGTTAACATAATAAATACCTTATCAAAATCCTGTAACTGCTGAGTATTTCCTTCCGGCTGAACCGGATTATTGTCGTCGGAAATAACACCACTTATTGTTACGTCATCCGCTATTTTACCTCCAAGGCGCAGATTTAAATTAGAATTTACAACCAAATCCTGATTATTGCCTGCACTTATACCTCTTGAAATATTTCCATCGGTAGTTAAACTATTATTTTCCGGAAAATTTATCCTTTCATCTTGCGAATCAAATGCAAATGGATCCTTGGGCATTGCAGGCTCGATTAGGCTCATAGGCCTTTTTAAAAATGGTTTAAATAAAATGGATGGCATCCTCCGGTAACTTAATTGAAAGGTATCCCTTAGCACTGAGTCAAACATTAGCTTTCCGGATTTGGGGTTAAACTCAAAACCAACAACGAAAGCCTCATTGCTCTTATTTGTTAATATAAGTGAGGATTTATCTATCGCATAAGATGAATCTAAATAATAAGTTTGTTGGCCGGGTACTAATGTCATAGCAAAACGGTTTGAGCCAGATTGAGCATGACAATACACAACAAAAAAAATCCATACTGCGCTCAGTATAAACTTAAATACAAACGATATGCTATTGGATTTTACGGGCAATTAATTAATCACAATATTACAAACGAATCCCGCTTAACAAAAATTCTACATTTTAATGTAATCAAAAGTATAATGACTTTATTTAAAACTCAAAATTGGTTAAATTTAATACACCTACTGTTTTTGGGAAAAATATCAATTTATGTTCATTCACTTAATTGTAAAATGTTTCTTTTCAAAAATTACCTAATTTTGGCACATTATTTGACCTATAACAGATGAACACCTAATCATCACAGATTATTACCCATTATTTGAAAGGTACTGCTCCATATATAACTTTTACACTTATCCTCTTATCCGGATTTTTGCTAATTGCACGTCCTGTTTCTGATATATTTAAGGAAGTTGAAAATGCTATAAGTTTGGGAAATGCTAAAATGATAGAAGGCTACCTTAATACGAGTATCGAACTGGAAACGCCAACAACCAAGGGGATTTATAGCCGTAGTCAGGCCGAACTAATTATGGATAAGTTTTTTCAGAAATACCCACCTATTTCATTTACAATCACTCAAAAGGGAAATAGCTCCGGCGGATCACGGTTTGCCGTTGGTAATTATGTGAGTACTAGGGAAAGAACCTTTAGAGTAACCATTTTTGTAAAAAAATCAGGTCAAGATTTTTTGATTAGAGAAATAAAATTTGAATAATGGACTTTTCATCCAAACAAATAATAGATTTCATACAACAAAGTTTATCCGAAGATGTTGGAACCGGCGACCATTCCAGCCTGGCTTCCATACCGGCAGGAACTCAAGGAAAAGCGCGCCTGATTTTTAAAGAAACCGGAATAGTAGCCGGCTTGGAGCTTGCAAATATTATTTTTAAGACCATTGATCCATTGCTTAAAATTGAATTTTTCAAAAAAGATGGAGATATTGTTAGCAAGGGCGATATTGGATTACATGTTACAGGAAGCGTTCATTCAATTTTAGTGGCAGAGCGATTGGTTCTCAATTGTATGCAGAGATTGAGCGGTATTGCGACTGTAACATCAAAATTGGTGGAGGCTATTAAGGGTACCCGAGCTCGAATATTGGATACTCGCAAGACAACTCCCGGTTTAAGAATGCTTGAAAAATGGGCAGTTACTGTTGGTGGTGGCTTTAATCACAGGTTTGGGCTTTATGATATGATAATGCTAAAGGATAATCATGTGGATTATGCAGGAGGTATTACTCAAGCTGTACAAAATACAATGGTTTATCTTCAAAAAAACAACTTAGATCTAGCCATAGAGGTAGAAACAAGAAATTTGGATGAAGTGAATGAATGCATGGGTTTACCTGCAATTCAAAGGATAATGTTTGATAATTTTGATCCTAAGCTAATGAAAAAAGCGGTTGAAATAGTTGCTTTTAAAAAAGAGACAGAAGCCTCCGGTGGAATTACATTAGAAAATGTTAGAGAGTATGCCGAAACCGGCGTTGATTATATCTCGGTGGGAGCTTTGACTCATTCGGTTAAAAGCCTGGATATAAGTCTGAAAGAATTCTAAGCTACCTTTCCTTAATGCTTTTTAAATGATGTTGGGTATGAAATATTGTGAAGTACATCATTTCGCGCAAACAAACTTTTCCTAGTAAGGGATGAGGAAGAACAATTGTATCAAGTTCATTCTCTGTAAGGCTTTCCACATGTTTACACAACCTACTGAGATGTGAATTATACCTTTTAATAAGTTTTTCCTTTTGTATAAATGGTATTACAGAAGGCACAAAAGGACTGGACGCAGTTCCTCCTAAAGCCAATTTATCATGATATTTTTTTAAAAGAATTTCAAAGGTTCTAGGTTCTCTATTCATTTTGCCAAAAACAGACTTTATAAGCCAATGGGGCAAAAAAAGTACCAAATTAATAGGTCTCACACTTTTAATTAAATGTTCAAGCTGTTGTCCTGCCGACCATTTATTTAGAGGTGTACTTTCAAAAGCCTTTGTATCCAGTGACTGAATGTGAGTAATTAATTCACCGAAGCTATTTCTCAGTCCCACAATAATTTCATCCTTGCTTTGAATCATAATGGTTAAGTTAAAAAGTATATGAGAAGTTAGATTTTAAGCATTTCCTGCAAGCAAAAAATCTAAATCTTTAGGCTTGATACCCAAGCGTTTTCCTAAAGAAAAATTAGTTAAATGCCCTTTGTAAATGTAAACCCCTCTTCTAATACCTTTTTGGGCCCACAAAAGATCCTTAAAACTTCCTTCTTCCCCCCATTCCAATAACATATATGTAAAAACATTACTTAAAGCGTAACTGGCAGTTCGGGCAAACCGACTTGGAATATTAGGCACACAATAATGTATTACTCCGTGTTTTTCGAATGTGGGGTGTTTATGGTTTGTAACTTCGCTTGTATCAAAACATCCTCCTTGATCAATGCTAACATCAATAATGAGTGATTTCGGCCTCATATTTTGCACCATTTCTTCCGTAACAACACTGGGACTGCGACCTTCCTGAATTCTGAGGGCTCCAATTGCAACATCACATTGCGTTAATGCTTTGGCTAAAATTTGAGGAATTAAAGTGCTGGAATAAATTCGTTGACCAATATTGGCTTCTAATCTTCTTAATTTATATAATGAGGGATCAAAAACCCTGACATGTGCACCAAGTCCTAAAGCTGCACGGGTGGCATATTCTCCCACTGCCCCGGCTCCCAAAATAACAACCTCGGTAGGTTGTAAACCCGGAATGCCTCCAAGCAATTCGCCTTTCCCAAAATTGCTGTTGGCAAGATATTCGGCGGCTATTAAAACAGAAGCTCTGCCGGCAATCTCACTCATGGCTCGGATAATAGGCAAAGCGCCGGAATTATCTCTTAAAAATTCATAACCAATTGCAATGATTTTTTTGCTCATCATCAATTGAATATACTCCTCTTTAATATCGGTAAGCTGTAAGGCTGAAACAAGTATTTGATTGGGCTTAAAATATCCAATCTCCGTTTCAGTGGGTGGTGCAACTTTTAAAACTATTTCCGATTTAAATACTTCCTCAGGTGAATAAACAATTCTTGCTCCGGCATCTGCGTACTCCAAATCGGTAAAATTGGCGCCCATTCCGGCATGCGATTCCATTGTTACTTCACTACCATTGTGCACAAGCAATTGAACAGAAAGTGGAGACAAGGGCACCCTGTTTTCCTGGTAAGTTGTTTCGCGAGGAATTCCAATTTGCAACCCGTGGTTCTTCTTTTCCAGAGCTTGAAGCTTTTCTTGAGTTTGTAACTCGGCTTCTTTGGCTAGTTCCTTAAAAGGATTATATGCAGATTCAGACATTCTTTGAAGGTTATCACAATAATAGTATATTTTTAGAGTTTTAAAAACTGGACACATTTAATTCTTTGTTGAATACTCCTCCCCCATCATTCCAGTGTTTTCGATTTTTTTACCGTTATTTGTAAGTTGAACATGATAAAACTAAAAGCGTTTTTCCTCCTGATTATTGCATATACCTGCATTTCACAGGTGTATGCAGTTAAAGACTCAAGCGACTTAGCGGTTGATTATGAGAGAATTGCCAAGATCGAAGATCTGAGCGAGAAGTTGTACAATAAATTACACCCAACCCATTGCACCAAACCGGGCGATGATATCAAGGTTAATTTTGAAAACAACAAAATGCCTCTTAGCGAGGAAGATTTTATTGAATACTGCAAACAAATGGAATCAGAGATCCCAATGCAGTACAATCCTCAGGTACATAAACTTATAAATTATTTTGGTACCAGCTGGCAAGGAAAGCTCAAGGAAATGATTGTTGTTTCTAATTATTACTTTCCAATTTATGAAGAAATTTTTGACAGGTATAATATGCCTCTCGAAATTAAATACTTATCTGTAATCGAATCAGCACTTAATCCTTATGCTGTTTCTGTATCAGGCGCCTCCGGATTATGGCAATTTATGCATGCCACCGGTAAAATGTTCGACCTTAAAGTAAATAACTATGTAGACGAACGCAGAAATGTTGAAAAATCAACGGAAGCGGCTTGCCAATACTTAAGAAACATGTACAAAGTATACGGTGATTGGTTTTTGGTGATAGCATCATACAATTGCGGGCCGGGTAACGTTAATAAAGCTATTACTCGTTCCGGGGGAAAAAGAACTTTCTGGGAAATTTATCCTTATTTACCCAAAGAAACTCAAAACTATGTTCCGGCATTTATTGCAATGAGTTACCTAATGAATTTTTATGACAAGTACGGAATTACTCCTTCAATTTCCAATAATCAAAAACCAAGATTGGTTAAAGTGGTATGTAATTCAGAATATTGTTATGAAGTTATTTGCAGCACCTTAGACTTAAGTGCAGATGAATTAAAAGCATTTAATCCTGAGTTAAAAAAAGAGGCACTTCCTTCTAACAAAAATGATTTTAGTTTAAAGTTACCATACGAAAAAGCATTGCTTTTTTATCAATTAGAAGACTCAATTCTTAGTAATTCACTTCGATTTAAAACTTGGAAAGCCCCGGTGGTTGAAGAATCTATTTCTAAGTCAAAAAAATCAAGTACTGCAGGAACCAAAGTACATAAGGTAAAAAAAGGCGAATCCTTACCCTCTATTGCTAAAAAATTCAATTGCAAAGTTTGGCAAATTCGCTCTTGGAACAATCTAAAATCCAATACAATTTATCCGGGCCAGAAATTGATCGTCAAGAAATCGTGATAAAAATTGCAGTATTTGCTTCCGGAAACGGTTCCAATGCACTGAATCTTTTTCAATACTTTCAAAACAATCCAAATATTAAGGTTGTAAAAATCTATTGCAATAATCCTGAAGCGGGTATCATTGCTAAATCCAAAGAGTTTAACATACCTTGTAGATATTTCACCAAAAATGATTGGCTTTCGGGTGTTGTAACTTCTGAACTTAAATTAGAACAGACAGATTTTATTGTGCTTGCCGGTTTTCTATGGCTTGTGCCAACCACTTTAATAGAAAATTACAACAATCGAATTATCAATATTCACCCTTCTCTTTTGCCACATTATGGAGGAAAGGGTATGTATGGTACCAAAGTGCATGAGAGTGTGATTAACAACTCCGAAACCGAAAGTGGAATAACTATTCATTTGGTAAATGAGGAGTATGATAAGGGAAAAATCCTATTTCAGGCCCGTGTGACAATAGAAAATGGAGAAACGCCTGAATCCCTTGCGGCTAAAATTCATACACTAGAATATACTCACTTCCCCAAAACAGTAGAAAATTATATTCTTGAAGTAAATAAAAAAGGGCCATAAGGCCCTTTTCAAATATCTTTTATAAAGTATTGGGGGTTATTTAAGTTTAAATTGACCTTCACCCATTACAAACTCATCACAATATAAAATTGCTTTGTAATTTCCGGTAGTCATTCCGGGAATCTTTTCAAAATAAATGGTGGCAGGGCTACCGGTATAACCATTAAAGTTAACTGTGGCCTTGGAAGTATACTGTAGGCTTTCACCGGCAACATTAAATACACCTGATCCGGCATTTTGATTTGCAACGGTGGATCCATTTGGACCAATCATTCTCAAATAAATTACCTTTAAGCCTGCATCTGCAATTTCATTTTTATCAATGTTAAATTGAATCTTGATCTTGTCGATCTTGCTTAAGCGTGATCTTTCTTTTTCTTTAGTACCTTTAACCATAATTCCCTCAACACGAATATTTGTGGCTGTTAACTTAGAAGCCTTTCTAACTTTTTCGTTAAGGGTTTTGTTTTGCTCAGTTAAGGTTGTATTCAATGATTTTTGATTTTCAACCTCTTCTTTTACTGTAGAATTTTCTTCAGCTAAGCTAGTATTTGTTTCTCTTAAGAAAATATTTTCCTTTGAAAGAGAATCAATCACAAAGGTTTCTCTGGCAATTTTTACTTTTAATTTAGCGATTTCAGATTTTGCATTATCCAATTGAGCTTTAGTTAAGTTGCCTTCGGTCAGCATTTTACGAATTTGTGCGATCTTCATCGAAATCTCATCGTTCTTAACATCAATAATGCTGTCGAGTTGCACATTTTTGCCTTTGTACTCCAACATCAGGTTTTCAGTTTCATCCAACATTCGATCTAGTTCAGTTTTTTCAATCTGAGCATCTTCCAATTTGGTTTCTGTAGTTACAAGTATCTTATCCTTGCTTATTAAATTATACAATAAGGCAAAATTGATAATAAACAAAACACCTATAATAATAATAAGGTAGGTTTTCGTTTTTTTGTCTTTGGCAATTTGAACTTCGGGATCCATAATATTTTTTTTACAAAATTAAGCTAATATTGTTGTAGCATTCCTTTTATTACTTGTATAATACTTACTTTTTATACCAATTATTGTGGGTATTTTAAACAAAATTAGACATTTGCAGCCTGTTTACGGATAATATTGAGAGCTCCTCCTGCTTTAAACCATTCAATTTGTTGCTCATTGTAAGTATGATTACAAAGAATTGAATGCTTACTACCATCGCTGTGAATAATTTCCAATTCAAGTGCTTTACCGGGAGTAAAAGATGTAAGTCCTTTTAAATTAAAGGTATCGTCTTCTTGGATTAAATCATAGTCACTTTTATTGGCAAATGTTAATGCTAACATTCCTTGCTTTTTAAGATTGGTTTCGTGTATACGAGCAAAGGAACGTGTAAGAATAATACGCACTCCTAAAAATCTAGGTTCCATAGCAGCGTGCTCTCGCGATGATCCTTCACCATAATTTTCATCTCCAACTACTATGCTACCAATTCCATTGGCTTTATAATATCTTTGAGTTGCCGGAACAGCACCGTACTCGCCGGTTAACTGGTTCTTTACCATATCCGATTGATCATTAAAATAATTGATAGCCCCAATCAACATATTATTGCTAATATTATCTAAATGTCCTCTAAATTTTAACCATGGACCGGCCATACTAATATGATCGGTTGTACATTTCCCTTTAGCTTTGATCAATAGTTTAAGTCCCATAAGATCAGTTCCTTCCCAAGCTGAAAATGGATCGAGTAATTGCAAACGATTACTTTCAGGTGAAACATTAATGCTAACAGAAGATCCATCTAGTGCCGGAGCCTGATAGCCTGCATCTTCCACAGCAAATCCTTTAATAGGCAATTCGATACCTAGGGGCTCATTTAGTTTTACTTGATTACCCTGACTGTTTTCGAGGGTGTCGGTTAAAGGATTAAACGACAAACTACCTGCAATTGCAAAGGCTGTTACTATCTCCGGTGAAGCAACAAATGCATGTGTATTAGGATTTCCATCATTTCTTTTGGCAAAATTCCTATTGAATGATGTAATAATTGAATTTCTTCGATTAGGATCATTTGTATGACGCGCCCATTGTCCAATGCAAGGTCCGCATGCATTAGCTAGCACCACGCCTCCCATATTTTCAAAAGTGGCTAAATAACCGTCTCTTTCTACTGTATATCTTACAAGCTCTGACCCAGGTGTTATTGTAAACTCCGATTTAGCTTTTATTCCATTATCGGCAGCCTGTTTTGCAACCGATGCTGCTCTGGTTATATCTTCATAGGATGAATTTGTGCATGACCCAATCAACCCAACTTCTAACGTGTCAGGCCAATTATTATCTTTTACGGCTTTTGCAAATTGAGAAATAGGCCAAGCAAGATCCGGAGTAAATGGTCCATTGATATGTGGTTCAAGTAAAGAAAGATCTATTTCAATTACCTGATCAAAATATAATTGAGGGTTTTGATAAACTTCAGGGTCACCTGTTAAATGCTCTGATATGGCATCGGCAGCATCGGCAAGTTCATTCCTTTCGGTTCCTCTAAGGTAATCAGCCATTTTGCTGTCATATCCAAAAACAGAAGTCGTAGCACCAATCTCAGCGCCCATATTACAAATTGTACCCTTTCCTGTGCAAGATAAGCTCTCGGCTCCATCTCCAAAATATTCAACTATGGCACCGGTACCGCCTTTTACTGTTAATATACCGGCCACCTTTAATATAACATCTTTTGCTGATGTCCAACCACTTAGTTTGCCTGTGAGTTTTACCCCAATTAATTTAGGAAATTTCAATTCCCATGGCAATCCGGCCATTACATCGCAGGCATCAGCTCCTCCAACACCAATGGCAAGCATTCCTAAACCACCTGCATTTACAGTATGCGAGTCGGTTCCAATCATTAATCCGCCCGGAAAAGCATAGTTTTCGAGAACTACTTGGTGTATAATTCCTGCGCCCGGCTTCCAAAATCCAATTCCATACTTGTTGGAAACGGAGGATAAAAAATCAAAAACCTCTTTATTTACTTCCTTAGATGTGGTTAAATCCTGGGCTGCGCCATCTTTTGCCAAAATTAAGTGATCACAATGTACCGTGGATGGAACTGCCACCTTAGGACGCCCTGCTTGCATAAACTGCAACAATGCCATTTGAGCTGTGGCATCTTGCATGGCTACCCTATCGGGTGCAAAATCCACATAATCTTTACCTCTTTCAAAAGGTGAACTACTTGAACCATCCCACAAATGCGTGTAAAGGATTTTTTCTGTTAGAGTTAAGGGCTTCGTGATTAATTTTCTTGCAGAATTAATACGCTCGGGGAAGCGGGAATACACCGCTTTGATCATTTCTAAATCAAACATTTTGGACTAAGTTAATAAGCCGCGAATTTACAACAAATGCAACTTTAATATAACTAACAAAACAGTTAATTACAAAAAAATATCAACTCAATCCATTAAACTAGAGTTTAACTATTAATATTTTATTGTTAACCGGATTTAGCCATTAATCCGTTGTTTGCATCAAAGCTTTTATAAAAAATCTTTCGATTTTAACAAAATTCTGCATTTGAGAACATGGATTACTTAAAAAATTCTTAGATTTGCAATTATTTAAGTAACTATGAATTTTCAAAAACATATACCTGAAATGTTTCTTAAAAGAAAAAACATACTGCTCGCATTATTTTTCCTATTCCTTATTCTGGCACAGATTTGGTTATTTTATAATTTGTTCGCGAACGGCGAAACAGAAAGTTTTTTACCCTCCACTACCAAGTAAACTTCTAGCAAAGTTCACATACGCTTTCAGCTTAAATGTATTTCATAAAATTGAAGATTTAAAATAAGCTTACACTGCTTTTGGCCATTATATTTGTGGCCAACAATTCAATGTTTGAAATTAGGGTGATAAAGTCGACCAAATTTTACAAGCGTTTTACAATATTTAAACTACTCAATTTTATTACACCCTTTTACTTTAAAAGAAGATGAAAATTTCTGAACTTTTGCATCATTTAGAATCACATGCACCTATTCAACTTCAAGAAGATTACGATAATTCAGGTCTTATAACAGGCGATAAAAACGCAGAATTAACCAAAGTTTTAGTTAGCCTTGATTGTACAGAAGAAATTATTGAAGAGGCTATAAACAACGGATGCAACCTGGTAATTTCACATCATCCTATTTTATTTAGGGGGATAAAACGATTAACCGGCCAAAACTATGTAGAAAGAGTATTGCTTATGGCCATTCGTAATAATATTTCACTTTACGCAATACATACCAATTTAGACAATGTATTAAAAACCGGGGTGAATTCGAAAATTGCAGAAAAGTTGGGACTTTCAGGTTTTAAAATTCTTGAACCTATGAAAAACAAATTGGCCAAATTAATTACATATGTCCCCGAAGATAATGCCTCTGAAGTTAGAACAGCTATTTTTAACTCTGGGGCCGGTCAAATTGGTCAATACGACCAATGCTCATTCAATTCAAAGGGTACCGGCACCTTTAGAGGCAGCATAAATTCCAATCCATTTGTTGGCACTCCGGGTGAAATACATTTTGAGCCTGAAGTAAAAATTGAAAGTATTTTTCCCTTATTTCTTAAAAACAACATTATTTCAGCCTTGATTAAAGCACACCCCTACGAAGAAGTGGCCTACGATATTCAGTTACTTGAAAATGAATGGACAACAACCGGTGCCGGAATAATTGGAGATTTTCAGGAACCAATTGAAGTTGAAGAATTTCTAAAATTGCTTAAAAAAAGTCTGAATCTGAATGTTATTAAGTATACAAATTATAATAAACCTATAAAAAAATTAGCCATCTGTGGCGGCTCGGGATCCTTTCTATTAAAAAAAGCAATAAGTTCAGGTGCTGATGCATTCATCACCTCGGATTTTAAATATCATGAATATTTTGATGCAGAAGGCAAGATTATGATATGCGATGTGGGACATTTTGAATCAGAACAATTTACCCCTGAATTAATAATTGAAATAATTAGAAAAAAATTTCCTAATTTTGCACCCGTTTTGGCTAAAACCAATACCAATCCGATTAACTATTATTATTAATGGCAGTACAAAAAAGCTTTTCAGTAGAAGACAAATTAAAGGCACTTTTCAGTGTACAGGAATTAGACAGCAAACTTGATAAATTAAGGGCCGTTCGCGGAGAACTTCCCATGGAAGTCTCTGACCTTGAAGATGAACTTGCCGGTTTGCAAACAAGAATAACTAATATCACAACCGAAATTGTTGATTTAAAAGAAAAGATAAAATCCAACAATGAAAGGATCAAAGATTCACAAGCTTTGATTAAAAAATACACCGAACAGCTTAATAATGTAAAGAACAACCGCGAATTTGATGCTCTTAATAAGGAAATTGAATTGCAAGGACTTGAAATTTTAGCTGCAGAAAAAAGGATAAACGATCTTAATCGTCAGGTAGAAGAAAAAGAAGTAATGATTGGTGAGGTGAACTCTTCTCTTGAAGGAAGGATTGCCGATCTTGAACATAAAAAATCGGAACTTACCGAAATTATTACCGAAACTGAAAAAGAAGAAGCTCATATTCTTGTTGAAAGAAATGAAGTTGAAAAACATGTAGAGGAAAAACTTTTAAAAGCATATGACCGTATACGCATCAACGTAAAGAACGGTATTGCAGTTGCTCCTATTCTACGTTCTTCATGCGGTGGTTGTTTTGCAAAAATGCCTCCACAGCTTGAAGCCGATATTCGTTCATACAAAAAAATAGTAATTTGCGAACATTGTGGTAGAGTTTTAGTAGATGCAAGACTTGCCGGAATCGAGGACGAAATAGTTGAAGATGTTGAAAAACCAAAGGTTCGTCGTCGTTTAGGCGCCAAAAAAGAAGATTAATTTTAAAAAATAATAAATCAAATCAGCAGTTCATTCTTTCAATAGGATGAACTGTTTTTTTTTGTAACAAACTCAAGATGAGATGTTCTTGTCTGAATCACAGATTATTTTGACAACATGGATTATGGGCATTTTTTATTGACGAAACTTTTAAATGTCAATTATCGCTTAGCTTTGATTTATTATGGGATTGGTACCCGCAAACTATGAACCTCCAACATATTTAAATGGATGAATACAGTCTGCCAAACCATCAAATAGACATATAGCAAATGAGCTGTTACCGACTGTTATTTGCTAGTTTTAGTACATACTCAAGTTGAATGTCTTTTTTGCCCATAATGTCAGCAATCGTTGGTATAACAATATAATCAGGAATTATACCCCTGTCGTTAAACTTTGCTTTTGTAACTGCCATTTCATACTCTATTAACCCAAAGGAGAAACTGATTTTTGTGTTAGGTAAAATGAAATCATAAATCACTCCTGATGTGTTCCCATAATACCCACCTCCTGTTTCCTCTCCAATAAACTTTCCACTTTTCTTGCTACTTGCAATTGCACAAAATTCTGCAGTTGTGGAGAAACTTAAACCATTTACTAAAAACCAAACCTTGCCTTTGTAGTTATTTTTATTAGGCTGAACTTTTAATAAATTATCGTTTGCTTCTTTTTTTAATTGGAAACGATTACTTCCTGACTTTACAAGCATCGCAGTGTCAAGATTATTGAATGAAGTTGAAGTAATATTGAATTTACTATATGGAAGGTTTGTGGTTGCCGCAGTAAGGCTTTTATAGTAGTTAAACGATTTGTGTGTCAGATAAGAAAAGAGTAATGATCCATAAAGACCTCTTCCTCCACCATTATCCCGGAGATCAATAATTAGTTTGGTTATATTCTTTTCATTTATCGTTTTAAATGAGTTTTCCAGGAATACGGAAAAATCAATGTTTTCTCCGTCTAACATTTCCTTGTTAAAGGTTTTTATTGTCAATACCGCTAGATTATTATTAATTGAAAGGTCAAGTAAAGGATTGAATGCATTCCAAGCTATTGCTGGAATATTCATTGAAGTTAATCCATTCACTTTAATTGTAATTATTTCCTTTTCATCTGAATTACATATCACTTTATAACTTGATTGCTCTCCGTATGCCATGTAGTAGTAAAAGCAAAAAACAGAATTTATAATGTGGTATTTCTTTGTTTCAATACTTCCGTCCGAAACCATTAGTTTAAATAGTTCTGTCCTTATTTGCTTGGTGGATTTATTGTCTATTGAAATAACTTCGGTTCCTGCTGGTAAACTGTCTATTGTATTGGAACGCACAAACGCTCTGTCACCGACAAAATAAAGTTTCAAAGGAAAAAGTTTCGCTTTTTCTTCCATGTACGACATTTGTGGAGAAGAAGCATTACAGCGTAAATGTCCATCTTGTATACAACTACATATAAATTTCATTGATCTTAAAAGATCAGCATCATTTGTGTTTTCGTTTATCGAAGAATAACAACTGTCAAATAATCTGTCTATGAATGTTTTGTCTTTGTAACGATAAATTGAAGGATAATTGTTTTCCAACGTATTTCTAAAAATATTGAAGTCTTGTCTTAAGCTTTCAGATAAATTAATTGCTTTTAGGTTGCTTAAATTTTGTCCATAGCAAAATTTATTGATAGTTATCAAACATAACAGAATGAAGATGTTTTTAAATTGTTGTCTAATCATAAATTTTCAAATTACGTTGAGTTTGGTTTAAAAGCCGGTAACTATGCACTAAAATCCAAACTCATAACATCATAAATCCAAATTTCCTCTTCATCAGTCTAATATCTAATATCTAAGTACTAACATCTAAACTCAAAACATCAGAACTCTAAACTCCCTCACCATCGGTCTAATATCTAATATCTAAGTACTACCATCTAAACTCATAGCATCAGAACTCTAAACTCATAGCATCAGAATTCTAAACTCATAACTTCAGAACTCTGAACTCAAAACATCAGATCTCAAATTTCCTATTAATATGTCTAATATCTAATATCTAA
>Ga0154020_10004067_pt1 | contig 17461 bp, 14 predicted proteins | sample Klosneuvirus_201_FD_109709 | JGI IMG/M metagenome (GOLD analysis project Ga0154020, IMG submission 109709) | Active sludge microbial communities from wastewater, Klosterneuburg, Austria - Klosneuvirus_20160825_MG | ecosystem: Engineered > WWTP > Aerobic digester > Activated sludge | place...
ATAGCCGGACCAGCATGATTGGCTGCAGCCATACCTGTTATAGAAAACAAGCCTGCACCTATGATGGCACCAATACCCAATGCAACCAGGCCACCGGCACCCAGTGTTCTTTTAAGCGTATGGCTACCAGTTTCGCCCGCTTCATTCATTAAGGCCGCCATTGGTTTTCTTACAAATAAACTCATACAGTTAGTTGGTTTTTAATTAAAAAGTAATGGAAAAATAAGCAATATAATTTTATTATAGCAACCATTGATACATTTTTGCAAAGCGGTTTGTGCATAACAAGCTTAAAATCATATATTGCGAATCTAATTTTCTAATATGGTGGAGGTGAAATCCAAAAAGAGCAGGCTTACCTTATACATTGGCATTGCTTTGGTGCTTGGCATCCTGGCAGGGTTTATTTTAAACAAACAATATGTTGGCACTGAGAACATTCGAATCATGAATGCAGATTTGCAACAGAAGATACTGAGGGATAAAATGAAATTGTTTGAACTACCTGAAGACAGCCTTGCTTTTAATGCACTCAACAAACAAAAAGAAGAAGTAACGCTTAAAAAGAAAGCTGCTGAAAGAGCTGTTCTGGATATTAATACAAGTACTTCCCGTGCCGGTGAAATTCTGCTGTATTCTGATTCAATAAAAAACATAAACAGCAGGATCGCATTGCTGCTGGATACTTCCAATGCCGGTTATAAAGCCCTGTTGAAAGAAAAAGATCTGGTTGATGTACAAAAATCTGAAAGCCTCAAATCAAGGGATAAGAAACTGGAATGGTTTAGTTTACTGGCAGATATCTTCATCAGGCTGATAAAAATGATCGTTGCGCCGCTGGTATTTACCACACTGGTTGTTGGTGTTGCAAAGCTTGGCGATATCCAGGCCGTAGGCAGGATAGGAGGGAAAACGCTATTGTGGTTTATCAGTGCATCACTCATGAGCCTCTTGCTTGGAATGGTTTTGGTAAATTTGTTCCAGCCGGGAAGCGCTATGAATTTACCCTTGCCTGATAATGTTTCCAACCTGGGTATTGACAAAGCAGCTTTATCCCTGAAAGACTTTTTCTACCATGTTTTCCCGGCAAGCTTTGTAGAAGCGATGGCAAAAAATGAAATACTCCAGATAGTGGTATTTTCATTGTTCTTTGGTGTGGCTGCAGCAGCATTGGGAGAAATTGCACATCCTGTAATTAAAGCCCTGGATGCAATTGCTCATATCATCCTTAAAGTAACCGGCTACGTAATGAAATTTGCACCTGTGGCCGTTTTTGGCGCAATGACAGCGATCATTGCCAAACAGGGTTTAGGTATTTTGAAAACATATTCAATTTTTATAGGTGAATTTTATTTTGGGCTTGCTTTACTTTGGATGTTGTTGATAATGGCTGGTTTTGTAGTTTTAAAAGGACGTGTTTTTACACTCATAAAAAGAATAAAAGATCCGATCTTGCTGGCATTCAGTACTTCCAGCAGTGAAGCGGCATTTCCCAAAACTATGATGGAACTGGAACGTTTTGGCTGTAAAGACAAGATCGTAAGTTTTGTATTGCCGCTTGGATATTCCTTTAACCTCGATGGCAGTATGATGTACATGACATTTGCTTCCATATTTATTGCCCAGAGTTTTGGTATTCACCTTGATATTGCCACCCAGGTTAGCATGTTACTGGTGTTGATGTTAACCAGTAAAGGAATTGCAGGTGTTCCACGCGCTTCTCTTGTTGTTATTGCAGGAACCCTGGCAACTTTTAATATTCCGGAGGCAGGTATTGCATTGTTATTGGGAATAGATCCGTTACTTGACATGGGCCGCAGTGCAACAAACGTTGTTGGAAATAGTATAGCCACTGCCGTGGTGAGTAAATGGGAAGGTGAACTGGAAGATTAATAGTTTTGGTCAATTTGAATAAATAGCTAATAAATATTTATGAAACAGGTTTTTATTTTTCTTTTTTTTTCTGCATGTATGTTTGGTGCATCAGCACAGGATTCTATCAGGGTAAATTTATTAAATCAATATAAACAGCAGGTTGCAGATGCAACGATTGATGTCAATAATGTTATATATACTTCAGGCAAAGATGGGAGTGTGTCTATCCTTGCAGCAGGTAATGATTCTATAACCATCACAAAAGAAGGTTATAGTGTTCAAAGAGCTTCGGTAAACGAAATCAGGCAGGGGAAAGAGGTATTGATGAATAAGGAATTCAGCTGGACAGACCTGCTGACTCCCATGTTTTACATTTTATATGGCGGTATATGGTTATTACTCATAATCATTTTTGCAGAAACCGGATTGTTCATTGGTTTCTTTTTCCCGGGCGATTCCCTTTTATTTGTTGCAGGCATATTAAGTACACCTTTGGTTGATTCAATTTCACTGAACACCGGCAATGATTTTTTTAACCTGCTCATTATTTCTGGCATGTGTATCATAGCAGGTGTTCTTGGCAATACTGTTGGATATATGACCGGCCGTAAAGTAGGCCCGGCCATGTTTAACTGGAAAGACCGGTTGCTCTTCAAGAAAAAATACCTTTACCAGGCAAAAGATTTTTACGAAAAACATGGTGGTGGTGCCATCGTTTTTGCCAGGTTCCTGCCTTTCATACGCACATTTGCACCCATTGTTGCCGGTATAGTAAATATGGATAAAAAGAAGTTCAGCTTTTATAATATAATTGGATGCATCGCCTGGGTTACTTCTATGCTTTTCATTGGCCATTATTTAAATGCTTTTACCAAACAACAATTCGGCCTCGACCTTGAAAAGCACCTGGAAATTATAGTCATTGGAATTGTTCTTGTAACAACTGCACCTGTCTTCATAAAATTATTCTTTGGTAAAAAGAAAACACAGCCTTCTACATAAAAGTGAATATGCATAAATCTTCACATTCAATTTTCAGTGTTGCAGTGCTGGTAGCTGCGCTTGGTTATTTTGTAGATATTTATGACCTGCTTTTGTTCAGCATCATCCGGGTGCCCAGCCTGCAATCATTGGGATTGTCAAAAGAGCAGATAACCACAGACGGAGAAAGTATTATTATCTGGCAAATGGCCGGGCTGTTGATCGGTGGAATCATTTGGGGTGTAATGGGCGACAGGAAAGGCAGATTGAGTGTTTTATTCGGATCAATTATTTTGTATTCAGTTGCTAATATTGCCAACGGATTTGTGCAAAACGTAGAACAGTATAAACTGATACGGTTCATAGCCGGGCTGGGTTTGGCCGGCGAATTGGGTGCCGGAATAACACTGGTATCTGAACTTACTTCAAAAGAAAAAAGAGGTGTGGCAACTTCTTTGGTTGCTGGTATCGGACTTACAGGTGCAGTGGTTGCATTTATCATGAAACAGAATTTCGACTGGCGTACCTGTTATTTTATCGGTGGCGGATTGGGTTTATTATTATTGGTACTTCGTATTTCTGTTTTTGAATCGGGTATGTTCCATGATGTAAAAAACATGAACGTGAAGCGTGGAAATTTCTTCATGCTTTTTACAAATAAGAACAGGCTAAAACGATATTTGCTCAATATTTTCATTGGGTTACCCACCTGGTTTGTCATAGGCGTACTCGTTACCTTTTCAGGTGAATTTGGTGAGAAGATGGGCATTACTGAAAAAATTGATCCGGGTAAGGCAATTATGTTTGCATACGCTGCCATTTCAATCGGTGATATTTTAATAGGGCTCATCAGTCAATGGTTCAGAAGCAGGAAAAAGGCATTGTTCCTGTTTTATGGTATAACGGTAGTTTTTATGATCCTCTTTTTTACCATACAATGGGGCGGATCTGCAAACCGGATGTATTGGATCTGTGCAGGGCTGGGTTTTGGAACCGGGTTCTGGGCAATTTTTGTTACCATGGCTGCAGAACAATTTGGTACAAACCTGCGGGCCACAGCTGCTACCACCATTCCCAATATGGTTAGAGGAATGCTTGCCATATTCATTTTGCCATTGTTTAAAGCATTGAGAAACCTGACTGATTATTATACCGGTGGCTGGATAACTGCTATTATCATTATGCTGATAACAATCACGGCAGCTTTGTTCATTGAAGAAACTTTCGGGAAAGACCTGAATTATGTTGAATCATAAAACTGTTTTTAATTTTGCCTAAAATATTAGTTATACGGTTTTCTTCAATTGGTGATATTGTTTTAACAACACCGGTATTTCGTTGTATTAAAAATCAAATACCAGATGCAGAAGTACATTTTGTAACCAAAAGCAGTTATAAAATTGTTACAGCACATAATCATAATATAGATAAGTTTTATTACCTGGAAAATGACCTGACTGCCGTTATTGAAAATTTGAAGCTGGAACAATATGATTATGTGGTAGACCTGCATAATAATACAAGGAGCTACCGAATCAAAAGAGCTTTGAAAAAAAAATCCTTCAGCATAAAAAAACTGAATGTTGAAAAATTTTTACTGACGAATCTCAATATCAATATTATGCCAGACGCTCATATTACAAAAAGGAGCCTGGATACTGTTGCGCCGCTTGGTGTTACTGATGATGGTTTGGGACTGGAGTATTTCATCCCTGCAAAAGATATGGTAAGGGAACATGATATACCAACTTCTCATTCTGCAGGTTTTATTTCTATAGTAATTGGTGCTACTTATGAAACAAAAAAACTTCCCGTTCATAAATTACAGGAATTGTGTAAAAAAATTGATCATCCCATTATGTTATTGGGAGGGCTGGAAGATAGTGTTAACGCAGAAATGATAGCTTCTGTTGACCCGGTGAAAATTTACAATGCCTGTGGTAAATTTAATTTAAACGAATCTGCAGACCTGTTGAGACAATCAAAGCTGGTGGTTTCTCATGATACAGGCTTAATGCACATTGCAGCTGCATTGCAAAAGCCCATCATTTCTATCTGGGGCAATACAGCACCGGTTTTTGGCATGTATCCTTATTTTGGAAGCCAAATGAAACAACAATATGATGTGATGGAAGTAAATGGAATTTCCTGCCGGCCATGCAGCAAGATCGGTTACCATAAATGCCCGATGGAGCATTTTAAATGCATGGAAAACCAGGATATCAGTTCAATTGTTGCGGCAATAAACAGCCGGCTTGGCAGGTAATGTAAAAGAAATGCCTTGTTAAGTTTTTTATAAATGTGTTTTCATTAATATTTTAATTGAATGAATGACGTTTCTTTTGATGAGGAAAATATACCTATTTATGAAATTGTTTTCAATCATATTTGTTTTACTGATATCAGGTAACCTGCACGCCCAGGTAATAAGAACCAATGTACAATGGACCGAGCAAACGTCTCTTTCCCCGGCTGATGTAATTTATTACAAGCCGGCAAGTAAACTGGTTTGGGGAGATTTTAAAGGCAAGCCGGTTGAAGCTGGCATAACAGCGGCTATCACCATGTCGGGGTTTGGTTATTCTGCCAGTATGCACGCATCAGGGCAAAACGGGCAGCTGGATATAAAAGTGTATTGTTTTTTCAATAAAAATAAATCATGGGTGAAGCCGGATAAAAAGACGGCCTATATCCTTACCCATGAGCAGCATCACTTTGATGTGAGTTATATTGCTGCAAAAATATTCATTGATAAGGTACAGGGAGCTTCCATGAACAGCTCAAATTACAATACACTGTTATCCCGGATATATAATGAATGCATAGAGATCATGAATGATATGCAGAATGATTATGATGAACAAACCAATAACGGCCAGCATAAGCAGAACCAGGAAAAATGGAACAGGTTCATTGACGATAAACTTGCCATTATTACAAACTAACCACCAGTACCGGTATTTTTAATTCATGCCTTACTGCATTTACTGTTTCTCCATATATAAAATCTTTTAACCCGGCATGCCCGTGTGCCCCAACCACCAGCATATCTGAATTTTCCGATTTTACGATCCTTACAATTTCTTTGGCACTGTTTCGGAAGCCCAATATACCTTTGGCAATGAATCCTTTTTGCTTTAATTCATTTACATAAAATTCAAGCCTTTCATTGTCTTTTTGCGTTTCATAATCTGCCGTCTGATCACCTAGTAATATGGCCGAAGCGCTTTCAACAATATGTATAAGTATGAATTCGGAGTTTTCTTTAGACTGCCCTATGGCAGCAGCTAGTAATTTAGTATCATTTTCACTGAAATCAAGTGCAACTGCAATTTTTTGATATTGCGGAATCTCAATATGCGCTATACCGGCGATCTCAGGATGCATTTGAATAGAAACCATGCTCTTTTGTTTCCCAAATAACGGGTATAGAATTGAGTAAATTAACAAAGCAGCAAACATCAGGCCTGCTAATACGATTACGATCTTTCCGGTAATGCTGTCTGAACTGGCAAAAAAATCTGTGGCTTCCGCTGTAACCATTTTTACATTGAGGTAAACCAGCACCGTTGCAACCAGCCAGGCAAGGAATTTGATAATGGGTTTTATAGCAAAATCGCCCATGGTTTTCTTATCACTGGTGAAATGAATAAGCGGTATAACGGCAAAGCCTAACTGTAAACTTAATATCACCTGGCTGAATATTAACAGGCTGTCAACTTCATCCTCACCAAATATAGCAATTACAACAATGGCAGGAATGATAGCCAATAAACGGGTGATCAGCCTTCTCATCATCGGGTTGATGCGCAAACGCAGGTATCCTTCCATTACGATCTGTCCGGCCAGTGTTCCAGTTACAGTGCTACTTTGCCCGGAAGCGATCAGGGCAACAGCAAATAATGTGGATGCGATCGTTGACCCAAGCATGGGAGATAGTAATTCATGTGCCTGTTTTATTTCTCCTACATCCGTTCTCCCTGTTTTAAAAAACACCGTCGCAGCCAGAATAAGGATGGCAGCGTTTATAAGGAAAGCTATATTCAGGGCAATGGTACTGTCTATGAAACTGAATTTTAATGCTTCTTTGATTCCCTTTTTGTCTTTCCGGATCTTCCGGGTTTGTACCAAAGCGGAGTGCAGGTATAAGTTATGCGGCATTACAGTGGCACCAATGATACCAATGGCCAGGTATAAAGCAGTCTCTTTCGGGAGTGCATTGCTCATATTTTTTGCCTCATAAAGATCTTTGGCTTCAGGCAGCGAAGGGATAAACCCCTTTAATACATCAAATAATTGTGGCTGGGCAATAATAATATTGATGAGGAAGCAGAATCCGATAACGGCGATCAGTGCTATGATAAAAGCTTCCATTTTGCGGATACCAAGCCTTTGTAAATAAAGTAACAGGAAAGTATCCAAAACGGTAATTGAAACACCCCATATTAACGGCAGTCCGGTAAGTAGTTGCACACCGATGGCCATACCCAGCACTTCAGCAAGGTCAGTTGCAGCAATGGCAATTTCTGCCAGCACCCACAATATGAAATTGATCCCTTTCGGGTACGTCTCCCTGTTAGCCTGTGCCAGGTCGCGACCTCTTACAATACCCAGCCTGGCACTCAGGCTTTGCAGCAACAATGCCATCAGGTTACTCATCAGTAATACCCAAATAAGCGTGTACCCGTACTTGCTGCCTCCTGCCAGGTCGGTTGCCCAGTTTCCCGGGTCCATATAACCAACACTTACCAGGTAGGCAGGCCCCAGAAAAGAGAAAATCTTTTTCCAGCCTTTGGCTTTGCCGGTTGTATCAACACTGCCATGTACTTCACTGAGGGAAATATCCTTGTCGGTTAAATGTTTCATATAATACAATATACATTTTGCGCAACCTGCTTGCTGATGATAGTTGCAGGGTGCCGGTCAATTTTTATTTCTACCGAACCATCAAATTCAAATCGTCTCAAGATCTTTAATTTTGTACCTATACCAATCTGGAAGTGGTTCAGCATTTCCAGCATTTCTTCACTTTGGTTCTTTACGGAACTTACCGATGCCGTTTTTTTTAAAGGAATGGCTGACAGGTTTGCCTGTTTAATCTTTTTTATTTTTCCATGCTGGTCAGGTATCGGGTCGCCATGAGGATCAAATGAAGGATTGCCTAAGAAATTATCCAGGCGTGTGATCAGTTCATTGCTGGTTATGTGTTCCAGTTCTTCTGCAACTTTATGAACTTCATCCCATTCAAAACCAAGTTTGTTTACCAGGAAATATTCCCATAAACGGTGTTTTCGGATTACGCTCAGTGCTTTTTTATTCCCGGATTCTGTTAAACTAAAGCCTTTGTAACGCTGGTAATGAACGATCCGCTTAGCCCGGAGTTTTTTTAGCATGTCGGTAACAGAAGCCGGTTTTGTATTCATTTCAGCCGAAAGCAACGAGGTGCTTACTTTATCGGTAGTAAGTTGTAAAAGGTAGATGGCTTTAATATAATTTTCTTCTGTAATTGTATGAGTCATCAAAAATAAAATTTAGACAAATCTAAAATATATTTTTCTATTTACCTAAATGGTGTAATTGATACACATTTATGCTTTTTCAAAACTGTGTATTAATATTTTAGAATACCTGCTGTGATTAGGAAAAACGGTTTTATATTGCAGCACAAATAGAAAAAAAGTAAATATGAGTTTTTCAAATTTTGAAGTTCCTTACCCTCCGGACCAAGCCTACAGCAAACGCGTTGCTTATTTTTCAATGGAATTTGCAGTTCACCAGCCATTAAAAATTTACAGTGGCGGACTCGGGTTCCTCAGTGGTTCTCACCTGAGAAGTGCTTATGAATTGCGTCAGAATCTAATTGGTATCGGTATTTTATGGAAATATGGATATTATGACCAGGCCCGCAACCAGGATCAAACGCTCCAGGTTCAATGGAATGAGAAAATATACAATTTCCTGGAAGATACCGGGATAAAATTCCAGATAGATATTCATGAAAACCCGGTTTGGGTAAAAGCTTATTACCTCAATCCGGAGACTTTTAAAAGCGCACCGCTTTTTCTTTTAAGTACCGACCTCCCGGAAAATGATTATGTATCGCAGACTATTACTCACCGTTTATATGATGCCAATGTAGCAACTAAAGTAGCCCAGTTTATTCTATTGGGTGTGGGCGGTGCAAAATTAATTGATGCTTTAAACTTTAATCCCGAACTCTATCACCTCAATGAAGCTCATGCAGTTAGTGCAGCATTTTATTTGTATAAAAAATACGGCAGCAAGGAAGAAGTCAGAAAACGCCTTGTTTTCACAACACATACTCCGGAAGAAGCAGGCAATGAAAAGCATGATATCTTCCTCTGTGAAAAAATGAGTTATTTCTGTGGCGTACCGCTGGATGAAGTAAGGAGATTAACTGGTATTGACGACAACCAGTTTAACCATTCCCTTGCAGCACTCAGGTTTGCTAAACTTGCCAATGGAGTTAGCCAGTTACATGGCGTAGTAAGCAGGAAAATGTGGAGCAAGTTTGACGGCATTTGCGAAATAAAAGCAATAACAAATGCACAGAACTGGCAATATTGGGCCGATAAACAAATGTATAATTTTATTGATGACCACAATACAGAGGCTTTCATTGACAGGAAAAGGTTCCTCAAGAAAAGAGCCATGGATATTGTGGCAGATCAAACAGGAAAGCTGCTTAACCCTGATGTGATTACCATTGTATGGGCTCGCCGGTTCGCAGGATATAAAAGAGCTGAACTGATAACCAGGAACCAGGAAAGATTTGAAGCATTATTAAGCAGTACCAAATATCCGGTTCAAATTATCTGGGCAGGAAAACCATACCCTGTTGATTACCCGGCCATCAGCGATTTTAATTTCCTGGTAAACCTGAGTAAGAAATATGATAATGTAGCCGTATGCATCGGATACGAACTGGCATTGAGTAAAAGACTGAAACAGGCAGCAGATGTTTGGCTTAACAATCCACGGGTTCCCAGGGAAGCCAGTGGTACCAGTGGTATGACGGCAGCTATGAACGGAGCTGTTAATTTCAGTACCAATGATGGCTGGATATGTGAATTTATCAATCATGGCAACAATGGTTTTGTTGTTCCTATGGTTGATTATGAAAACATGAGTGTATATGAACAGGATGAATATGACCTGGAAAAAATGTACGATATACTGGAAAACCAGATATTACCATTGTATTATGATAATCCTGCTGTTTGGCGGCAGATAGTTAAAAATGGGATGCATGATGTTCGTTGGCAGTTTGACAGCAACCGCATGGCCAAAGAATATTATGAGATCATGTACAAATAAATTCAGAATAAATTAGCATATACAATCCTTTTCGTTGAATGCGAAAAGGATTTTTTATTTTTACTGAAACTACAGCCTTATGGAACCATATATTTACAGATCAGGTGTTAGATGGTCTGACCTGGATCCTAATTTTCATGTACTGCATTCAAAATACTATGATTTTGGAGCATCCTGCAGGATGGCTTTCCTTTTGGAGAACGGGTTAACAACAACCATGATGCAGGAAAATAATATCGGGCCGATACTGTTAAAAGAGGAATGTACTTTCAGAAAGGAAATAAGATTTGGTGATGAACTCACCATTACTTTAAAATTATCAGGCTTTTCATCTTCAGGCTCCAGGTGGAGTATGGTACATGAGTTATATAAGAACGACAACATACTGTCGGCAATCATTCATATTGATGGTGCATGGCTTGATACCATTAAAAGAAAGATGGCAGAACCTCCTGCTGTTGTGAAACAGATTTTTGACAATGCACCCAAAACGACAGATTTTAAAATCATACACAGGTAGAATTATTTTTCATGGTCAATGCTACAATACAATTATATAAGAATGCTTATGATGGCTTATCCCGCAGGATATGGCTATTGGGTATTGTTATGCTGATTAACCGCAGCGGAACGATGGTACTTGCTTTCATGACCTTGTATTGTAAAAGTATTGGGTTTACTACAAAGCAGGGTGGCTTTGTGGTGGCAATTTATGGTATAGGCTCGGTAGCCGGCGCTTTCCTGGGTGGAAAAATCACAGATAAATTTGGCTTCTATTATACCCAATTCACTGCATTGTTACTGGGTGGTATTATGTTCATAGTACTCGGACAGATGCGGAGTTACGAGGCTATTTGTATTTGTACATTTTTTTTGAGTATGGTCAATGAATCTTTTCGTCCGGCCAATGCCGCTGCTATTGCACATTACAGTACTCCAAAGAACCGGACACAGGCTTTTTCACTGGTAAGGCTGGCTATAAATATAGGTTGGGGAATAGGGGTTGCAGTAGGAGGGTTGCTTGCTTCCATCAATTATCACCTCCTATTCTGGACAGATGGGTTTACCAATATTGCCGCTGCGCTTTCACTGATTGTAATATTGCCTAAAGTAACTTTGCAGCAGCAGAAACCCACAGCTCATGCAGATGATGTAAAACCTCTTGCAAAAACACCTTACCATGACCGTGAGTTTTTGAAATTCCTCTTGCTTACATTTTTATTCGCTGTTTGTTTTTTCCAGTTGTTCACTACAGTTCCTTTGTATTTCAAAGAAGGACTAAAATTGAATGAATTCTGGATAGGCGTGGTGATGTCTGTAAACGGGTTGCTGATTGCAATAATTGAAATGGTGCTGGTATTTAAATTAGAAGGCCGCCGGCCTTACCTTACTTTGATGAGTTATGGATCTGTAATTATGGGGATTGCTTTTCTATTATTAAACCTGCCTGTTCACAATGGTTTTATAATTGCCCTGTTATCTATGCTGGTAATAACAGTTGCAGAAATGACAGGGATGCCTTTTATGAACAGTTATTACATAGGTAGAAGTTCTGACCGGAACAGGGGACAGTATGCCGGTTTGTATACGATGTCGTGGAGCCTTGCACAGGTAATAGGAAGCAGTTGTGGTGCAATCATTGCAGCCTCTTTTGGGTTCTTTAATTTATGGCTGATCGTTGGATTCATCTGTTTGGTTACCGCCCTTGGATATTATATGCTGCAAAAAAGCAGTTATGGTTAACGGTTATATACATGCATCAGGAAGCACTAAATTAATTATTACTGTTTCAGGCAGCATTCCTTAAGTGCTGTTTTACTCAGATAAACCTGAAAAAACTTCAGAAAAAATAAACAACGGGCAATAAAATTAATATTCAAAAACAGTTGTAGTTGTAGATTTTCCGGTTACAGTCATCGTTTGGCCCATTACTTCTAAATTCCCGTTTATAGTAGCATTGTTTGAACGTTTGCTTACTAGTGATGTTTTTGTATCGGTTGTAATAATTCCGGTTGATTTTGTTGACATGTTGATGGTAACCTGCATACCCTGTAATTCTACCTGGCTGTTATTATCTACCTGTATGATAGATTTGATGCTGGCAATTCCATTGTCAATTGATTGTAACAAGTATTCTTTTACAGATTTTAAAGTGGGAGTAGATGAAGAGTCAAACCATTTATCACCAATCTTAATTCCTGCGGGGATAATTAAAAAAACATCTTCCCCCATATTTTTATCACTGGAACCCATTGATTCAAACATGCTTTCCATTGGGTTAGCAACATCTGAAGCAGCAACAGGTGCAGGTTTCTTGTTGTAAGTAATGGCTGCTGTATTCATATTTACAGTAAATGTATCCGGAACATTCAGGTTTTTTACAGATTTTCCCATTTCAGAATCAGCATCTTCTTTTTTATCAGAATCATAGCTGTTAGACTGCCCCATAAAATCCATTGATAATTTTAATCCGGTTAATGTATTGCTAAGTGTGTAAGTTTCTTTATTTGCATCTAAAACAACCAGATTATACTCCGACGATGAGATGTTTTTCATTTCCATTCCCATGCCCATATCTGCTTCCTGGTTACTGGATGTTTTAACCACAATTTTTTGTCCTTTGTTCAAAACAACCCTGGGTTCATATTTTTGAGCATAACCGGAAATAGAAACAGCAAAAAATGCAATTAATAAAAAAGCTTTCATTTTATAGTTTTTTTGATTGTAAATGTAAAGGTAAAAGTGAAACATAAAAAAATGGGTTATTGTTTTAACAATAACCCATGCAGATTTAAATGACTTTAATTTATCCGATAACTGTTACATTAACAGCATTCATTCCTTTCTTGCCATTTTGAAGCTCAAATTCTACTTTGTCGCCTTCTTTGATGTCATTAATTAAGCCGCTTACATGTACAAAAGTTTCTTTGTCAGATTCGTCATGCTTAATAAAACCGAAACCCTTTTCAGAATTGAAAAATTTAACGGTGCCTTGATTTTTAGTGTCCATTTTTAGATTTGTATTGTATTAATAAAGTGCAAAGTTAAGGGTTTATCCTTAAATATTCGAATGAATTTAAATTCTTGGAATAAAAGGCCTCATTTTCATTAATTTTAACAAGTTAATTAATAGGCATAAAACAATATTAGCGTACGGATGTTTTAAAAAAATAGATCTTAATTAGTTAATAGCCATATTGTTAAGCTATTAAATTGCCACAATGGAATAAATTTTTAAAAATGCATCATACAAAAACGGTTATAACAGGAACAGGTAATTATATTCCTGCTGTTATAAAAACGAACAATGATTTTGCAGTAAATATTTTTTACGGGGAAGACCATGTTCCTATAAAGACTGACCCACAGATCGTTGTTGATAAATTTAAGCAGATCACCGGAATTGAAGAGCGCAGGTATGCAACTGAAGATATAAATGCATCCGGTATGGCTACTATTGCTGCCAGGATTGCCCTGGAGGATTCAACCTGTGATCCCGAAAGTATTGACCAGATCATTGTTGCACATAATTTCGGAAATGTATTGAAGAATACAATACAAACAGATGTATTGCCAGCGCTGGCTTCCAGGGTTAAGCACGAATTACAGATAAAGAACCCGTTTTGTATTCCTTATGATATTATGTTTGGTTGCCCCGGCTGGATTCAGGGTGTGATACAGGCTGATGCATATATTAAAGCCGGTGTTGCAAAAAAGTGCCTTGTTATTGGTACTGAAACTTTATCACGTGTATTGGATAAGTACGACAGAGACAGTATGATATTTTCAGATGGAGCAGGCGCCTGTATCATTGAAGCAAAAGATGCATCAGCCACACATTCGGGGATAATGGCAACAGCAGCAATGGCGCATTGTGCAGACGAAGTTGGTTACCTGTATTTTGGAATGTCAAATCATCCGGATGCTGATCCCGGAGTTCGCTATATTAAAATGAAAGGCCGCAAGGTTTTCGAATATGCATTAACGTATGTTCCTTTGGCAATGAAACAATGCCTCGACAAAGCGGAAGTTGATATCAGGGAAGTGAAAAAAGTCTTTCTTCACCAGGCCAATGAAAAAATGGATGTGAGTATCATCAAAGCATTGTATAAATTATATGGTATCGATGAAATACCAAAAGATATAATGCCAATGAGCATTCATAAACTTGGAAACAGTTCCGTTGCAACTGTACCAACATTATTTGATCTTGTTAGAAAGAATAAAATGCCCGCTCATATTTTAACACCCGGAGACCTGGTGCTGTTTGCTTCTGTTGGTGCCGGAATGAATATCAATGCATTTTGTTACAGGGTATAACCTGTTGTAAACAAGGCATATATAGTTTTAAGCGGAAAAGCCCCTTAAAATGCTTACCTTTGCAAGAAATTTGCATATGGTAAACGAAATGATCACTAAATTTTTAGAGCCGGGCCATGTAGAAAAGCTTGCAGTAAAAATTGAGTTTAAGAAGCGGAATTCAATGGTAGGAATTTTTGTGAAATCGAATGATTACGAAGATCTGAAGTCGAAAAATTTCTGGAGAATCGTTTCTGAAATTAAAATTCCCGAATGGAAAAAAACAAACGATAATAGTTTGTCTAAGATATTCAGTGGCTCAGAATTTACCCGCCTTACAGTTGCCAAAGAGCAATAACCAGGTTACTTAACGGAAGATCAAATTAGCTGGAATATTTTTATCAGCTACATATTTTTGATGCTTACATATTATTTCAGGTAGTATTTTAACGCCTGTTTTTAAATTGTTTGTAAAGATTTTATCTGAAAATTAAAATAAAAAAAGTTCAGTTTAATCACTGAACTTTTTTATGTTGAATTGTTGAAGCCTGTTGATTAATTATCAGTTGCAAAACTACTGGTTGGTTCGCAGGTACACACCAGGTTCCTGTCGCCAAAAGTATTGTTTATCCGGGCAATAGAAGGCCAGAATTTATTCCTGGTTACATATGCCAATGGAAATCCTGCTTCCTGCCTTGTATAATGATGGTTCCATTCATCACTGCAAATTACGGCCTGCGTATGAGGTGAATTTTTTAAAGCATTATCAGTTTTATCTGATGTACCTTCTTCAATTGCTTTTATTTCCTGGTAAATGCTGATCAGTGCTTCGCAAAACCGGTCTAACTCTGCTTTATCTTCACTTTCAGTTGGTTCAATCATGATTGTTCCTGGTACGGGGAAACTCATGGTTGGTGCATGAAACCCGTAATCCATCAAACGCTTGGCTATATCTTCTGCTTCTATACCGGCGGTTGTTTTAAAAGGACGCAGGTCAACAATAAATTCATGCGCACAATAGCCGTTTGATCCGGTGTATAAAATCGGGTAATATTTCTCCAGCTTCGCTTTCATATAATTTGCATTCAATATTGCATATTCAGTTGCACTTTTTAAACCTGCAGCACCCAGCATTTTTATATATGCATAACTTATCAGCAATATACTGGCACTTCCATACGGGGCAGCTGAAACAGCCGATGTGGCTGAACCTGGTAATTGTAAAGTGTCTTTCACACGGTGACCCGGTAAATATGGTTTCAGTTTATTGTTCACACAAATTGGTCCTACTCCCGGTCCGCCGCCGCCATGTGGTATGGCAAAAGTTTTATGAAGGTTTAAATGGCATACATCTGCTCCAATCATACCGGGGCTTGTTAATCCAACCTGTGCATTCATATTTGCACCATCCATATAAACAAGGCCTCCATTGTCATGAATGATCTTGCAAACTTTTTTAATACTTTCTTCAAATACACCATGTGTGCTCGGATAAGTAACCATCAGGCCGGCAAGGTTAGCAGCATTTTCTGTTGCTTTTTGTTTAAGGTCATTTACATCAATAAGCCCTTCAGCATCACTTTTTACCACAATTACTTTCATACCGGCCATGATAGCACTGGCAGGGTTTGTGCCATGGGCAGAGATCGGTATCAATACGATATCACGGTGCGGTTCTTTCCTGTCTTCGTGGTAAGCCCTGATGGTCAATAATCCGGTGTATTCGCCCTGTGCACCGCTGTTCGGTTGTAACGAACAGGCGGTGAATCCGGTAATTTTGCACAAATAATCTTCCAGTTCTGATATGATTTTTTGATATCCTTTTGTCTGTGATGCAGGAGCAAAAGGATGTACCTGGCTGAATTCAGGCCAACTTACCGGAATAAGTTCAGTGGCTGCATTTAATTTCATGGTACAGCTTCCCAACGAAATCATGGATGTATTTAAACTCAGGTCTTTGTTTTCCAGCGATTTGATATACCGCATCATCAGGCTTTCACTGTGGTATTTATTGAAAACTACGTGCGCTAAATAACCGGAATCTCTTGTTAAGTCTTTGCCAAATGATGCTGCTGATTCTTCAACAACTATAGAAATATCTTTTGAAAATGATTTCTTAAAAATTGATGTAAGCGTATTTACGGTGTCTGATAAGTTACAGGAAGATACTTCGTCTATAGATAATCCAACTGTGCCATCAGGGAAATAATGAAAATTTGAATTGTTTGCTTCAGCAATTTTTCTGAAATTTTCTGCATCAGGCACTTCAAAAGTAATACTGTCGAAATAACTGCTGGTTAAAACCTTAACACCGGCTTCTGAAAGGCCTTTGGAAACAGCTTTTGCAAGTGAATGTATCCTGAGTGCTATTTTTTTCAAACCTTCCGGTCCGTGATAAACAGCATACATAGCAGCCATATTGGCCAGCAATGCCTGGGCTGTACAAATATTGGAAGTGGCTTTTTCCCTTTTAATATGCTGTTCTCTTGTTTGCAGGGCCATCCGCAAAGCACGGTTATTCTGAGCATCTATACTGATGCCGATGATACGGCCTGGCATTCCTCTTTTAAATTCATCTTTTGTTGCAAAGAATGCTGCATGGGGTCCGCCATATCCAAGCGGTACGCCAAAGCGTTGAGCAGAACCTATGGCAACATCTGCTCCCAGTTCACCAGGAGGTGTAAGTAATGTCAAAGCAAGGAGGTCTGTTGCCATTACTACAAAACCGTTTATAGCATGTACTTTTTTAATGAACTCACGGTAATCATTAACCGAACCGTGACTATCCGGATATTGTACAATTGCTCCAAAATAAGATTCATCCAAAGAAGCAGTTGTATAATCACCCGAAACAAGTTGTATTCCGATTGGTGTTGCCCTGGTCAGTAATACATCTTTGGTTTGTTCAAAAATTCTGTTATCAACAAAAAAACGGGGTGAACTGATTTCGTCTGATTTATTTTTATGG
>Ga0154020_10004068_pt1 | contig 17456 bp, 19 predicted proteins | sample Klosneuvirus_201_FD_109709 | JGI IMG/M metagenome (GOLD analysis project Ga0154020, IMG submission 109709) | Active sludge microbial communities from wastewater, Klosterneuburg, Austria - Klosneuvirus_20160825_MG | ecosystem: Engineered > WWTP > Aerobic digester > Activated sludge | place...
CAGAGCACCGAGGAGGACGAGGGCGACGAGGAAGAACGCGCCGATCTTCGCGGTGGTGGTCATTCCGTGGCCTCCAGTTCACTGTCGCCCTTCACGAACGCGGCGACGTGCGTGTCGGTGGACGCCTCGAACTCCTTCGGGGGAAGGTCCACGCGGATCTTCCCCCCATCGAGGAGCGCTACACGGTCCGCGATCTCCCACGCCACCTTGAGGTCGTGCGTGATGGTGATGGACGTGGGCTGAGTCTTCGCTCGCAATCCCTCGATGACTTTCACGAGGACGTCGGTGGTGATCGGGTCGAGCCCGGTGGTCGGCTCGTCGAAGAGAAGGATGGACGGCGACAGCGCGATCGCGCGCGCGAAGCCGACGCGCCGGCGCATGCCGCCCGAGAGCTCCGACGGGCGCTTGGCCTCCTCGCCGGGAAGCTGCACCAGATTCAGGCACTCGGCCACCCGGGCGGCGATCTCCTTGGCCTTCATCTTGGTATGCCTCTTGAGGCCGAAGGCGATGTTCTCGCCGACGCTCATCGAATCGAAGAGCGCCCCCTCCTGGAACGACATGCCGAATCTCTTGCGGTGCTCGTCGCGATCGCGCGGCTTCAGCTTCCAGATGTCCTGACCGTCGATCTCGACAGTCCCCTCGTCGGGCGGGAGGAGGCCGATGATGCTTTTCAGGAGAACGCTCTTCCCCGTCCCGGATTTCCCGAGGATGACGAGAGACTCGCCGGACTCCACGGTGAGATCCAGCTTGTCGAGCACGATCTTCGGGCCGAAGCGCTTCGAAAGGCCGGAGATCTTGATGGCCGGCACACCCGGATCGGACTCACTCAAAAAAGCACCTTCGTGAGGAAGAAGTCGGAGATGAGGATGGCGAGGGAGCCGGTGACGACCGCCGAGGTGGTGGAGCGACCTACCTGCTCCGCGCCGCCCTTGGTGTCGAAGCCGCGCTGGCAGCCGATGACCGCGAGGAGGCCTCCGAAGACCGCCGACTTGATGAGCCCCGAGAAGAGGTCCTTCAGCACCAGGAACTGGAACGAGTTGCTCACGTAGACCACCGGGTTCGCTCCGAGGACTTTCGTCGCCACGAGGTAGCCGCCGAAGATCCCGGTGGCATCGGCCAGGGTGACGAGGAGCGGCATCACCAGGATGCCGGCGATCACCCGGGGGACGAAGAGGTACTGCACGGGGTCCGTGGCCAGCGTCACCAGGGCGTCGATCTGCTCGGTGACGCGCATCGAGCCGAGCTCGGCCGCCATCGCGCTCCCGGCGCGACCCGCCACCATGAGACCGGTCAGCACGGGGGCCAGCTCGCGCAGCATGGAAATCGCCACGATGGAGCCGACGTAGGCCTCGCCGTGGACGCGCTGCAGGCCGTTGTACGTCTGGAGCGCCAGGACGCCGCCCGTGAAGAGCGCCGTCAGGAAGACCACGGGAACGGAGTCGACTCCCACCCTCACGAACTGCGCGGCCCAGCTGCGGAAGTCGTAAGGGGGCCGGAAGACGCCCCGGAGCGTCTGCCACGAGAGGACGACGAAGCGGCCGAAGTCCTCGAGGAGGTCGAGGATCCCCCGCCCGATGAACTCGAGGAGCTTCATGAGACCAGGAACCGCGACGCGATGACCGGCTCCGCTCCGCTTTCCAACACCACGCGCGGCACGCGCGGCCCCACGCCGCAGAGGATCTCCCACGGCACGGTTCCGGCGGTCTCGGCCATCTCGCCCACGGGGAGACCTTCGCCGAAGAAGACGACGTCGTCACCCGAGACGGGGAGCGGCGAGACGTCGGTCACGTCGATCGCCGTCAGGTCCATCGACACGCGACCGACGATGGCGCAGCGCTGACCGTTCACGACGACGTGTCCGCGGGGTGAGAGCGACCGCGGGACGCCGTCGGCGTAGCCCACCGGGGCGATCGCGATGACCGTCTCGCGCGCCGTCTCGAACGTGCCGCCGTAGCCCACGCGCGTCCCCTTCGGCACCCGCTTCAGCTGGTCGACCACGGAGACGAACGACATCACGTCTCGGAAGATGGCGAGGCCCGGACGCACCCGCGACGGCTTCGGGAGGGAGTCGGGCAGGGCCGGAGGCCGCAGAGTGGCCGCGCTGTTCGCCACGTGGATGGGGAGGCGCAGACCGCGCGCCGCGAGGGCCTCGTAGATGCCGACGAACGTCCGCACCTGGGCCTCCGTCTGCGGCGAGCCTGCTTCATCGGCCGACGCGAAGTTCTGGAAGAGCCCCTCCGCGCGGAGCTCGGAGGCGGCCAGGACCTCGAGCGCTTCGGGAATGTCCTCCGGCCGGAGCCCCAGGCGGGTCATCCCCGTGTCCACCTTCAGGTGGATCGGCAGGGAGAGCTTCTCCGCGTTCGCAAAAGCGGCCAGACTCTTCAGGACGTCGAGCGAGTGGGCATTCCCGACGAGCCGGTGCCGGACGAGATCCCCCAATTGGTCGTCGCCGATCCAGCCCATCACCAGGATCTCGACGTCCACCCCCGCTCGACGCAGCTCCACACCCTCCTCTACGACGGCCACCGCGAGTGCGGACGACCCTTCGCGGACGAGCCGCCGGCTTATCGCCACCGCGCCGTGGCCGTAGCCGTCCGCCTTCACGACCGGCATCACCCGGCAGCCGGCCGGCTGCGCCTCCTGGATGGCGTGGAAGTTCCTCGCCAGGGCGTCGAGATCGACGATGGCGCGGGTGGGCCGGAGGCCTTTCATTCCACGGAGTGTAAGAGACCCGGGGCGTGTGGCGTGGCGTAACATCATCCGGATGGCGACCGCCACACCCGTCGTCGGTGCGCCCGCCGCGAGGCCCACGCCCGAGCAGCTCCTGGAACCGGCCGGCCTGGTGCGGTCGGAGGACGTCTACAACGAGGACGGCGTCGACCTCACCCTCATCCGGGAGTTCCTGCGCCTGACACCGCTCGAGCGGCTCCGGACCGCCGAGGCCTTTGCGCAGGAGATTCTCGAGCTGCGAAAACGAATCGTTAGAGAACCCTAGTACTTGGCACTGCTCCCAACCATCGAGCCCACGCTCGAAATCCTGGCAGATCACGGTGTTGAGCACATCGTCGTGGGCGGAGTCGCCGGGATCCTCCAAGGCGCTCCGATCACGACGTTCGATCTGGATATCGTCCACCGGAGAACGCCCGCAAACGTAGCGAGGTTGTTGCGGGCGCTCCAGGCGCTCGAAGCTCGCTATCGCAACGATCCACGAGATCTCGCCCCAGGCGAATCCCACCTGATGGCGGCGGGCCACAATCTCCTGACGACGAGATTCGGGTCTCTGGACGTTCTCGGCACGATCGGGAAAGGACTTGGCTACGAGGATCTCGTCGGTCACTCCATCGACATCCAGCTCGCGACCCGCCGAGTCACGGTCTTGGGACTCGCTCGCCTCATCGAGGTGAAGCAGGACGCGGGACGCGCCAAGGACCTCGCGGTGCTTCCAACGCTGAAGGCCACACTTTCGGAGAACGAGAAGAAGAGCCGAATCTGAAGGCCAAGCCTCACTGCTAGATTAGGTGTCGTTTTTCGGAGGAAGACCATGGAGGAGCGATGGATGACGAACGCGAGACGCCTTTCATCGCGCATGGGACCGCAGCCGGGGCATACAACGAGGACGGCGTCGACCTCACCCTCATCCGGGAGTTCCTCCGCCTGACGCCGCTCGAGCGGCTCTGCCTCGTGGACGACTACGCCCAGGAGATCGAATACCTGCGGACCAGTATCGTCTGGAAACCCTGAGCCAGATCGTTAGCTCGAGCAGATCCGACGTGGCGCCCGTTAGGATGAAGCATGGCTGATGAAGCGGACTCGGAGGCAGCCCGGAACGAGCCGCCGTTCATCGCGGATGGCATCGCGGCCGGGGCGTACAACGAGGACGGCGTCGACGTCACGCTCATCCGGGTGTTCCTGAGGATGACGCCGGCGGAGCGGCTCGACGAGGCCAGCGCGGCCGCAAACGCGATCGAGGAGCTGAGGGCGCTCTACGACACGACACCGCCATGATCTCGATCGGCCCTGAGTCAGCGGAGACCGTTGGCCCCTCTCGCGCTGGCCTCCTAGCCTAGCCAACCTCGGGCCGATACGTGCCGAACGTCCAGAGGTGCCCCTCGAGGTCACGGGCGTGGTACTCGCGCGCACCGAAATCGGTCTCCGTGGGAGGACTCAGGATCTCCGCTCCGGCCGCGCGCGCCCTCTCGAAATGCGCGTCGAGGTCGTCGACGTACACGCAGAGCGCCTGCGTGCCGGCCCCCAGCGTTCGGGGGCTCGCCATTCCCTCGCCGGGCCTCACGGACCCGAGCATGATGACGTTCGTGCCGAGCTTCAGCTGCGCGTGGCGGACGATCGGGCCCGAGGCCGGAACCGAGAAGAGCTCGACGAACCCGAAGGACGCGCAGAGCGAGCCGATGGCGCTCCGAGCGTCCTCGTACCGGAGGATGGGGAAGATCGTCTGCATTCGTGTCCCCGCCTCGCGAGCATCGCACGGGGCGGGTATATCGTCAGGCCTCGCGCCACCCCGGAAACGCGCCTCGGCAGGAGGAAAGGAATGCCCATCCGTGTCGTCCGACTGGGAAGCCCGCGCGCCCGGGGCGAGGGGCTGCGGATCGGGACCGTGCGCCGTCCGCCGCGCGGGGTCCCGAAGGCCGACTTCGCGTCGCGGGACTTCTACGACGTCTGGCTCCCCGACGTCGCGCCGAGCGAGGAGCTCCTCAAGGCGGGCCAGGCCGCGGACGACGCGAGCGCGTGGCGGACCTTCAGCAGGCGGTACCGAGCCGAGATGAAGCGGCCGGAGAAGGCGCACGTCCTCGATCTCCTCGCGGCCCTGTCGCGCGAGTCGTCCTTCTCCGTGGGCTGCTACTGCGCCTCCGAGGAGCGGTGCCACCGCTCGATCCTGCGCGAGCTGCTTTCGGAGCGAGGAGCCGTCTTCGCCTGAGGCCGCTCAGCCGCCCCCGTACCCGTCGGCGGAGCCCTCGCTCATCACGGCGAGATCCGAGAACTTCGTGTACTCCCCCGCCCAGCCCAGCTTGATCCGGTCGGTGGGGCCGTTCCGCTGCTTCGCGATGATCACGTCGCAGATGTTCTTCTCCCCCTCCTCCTTGTCGTAGTACTCGGGGCGCGAAAGGAAGACGACGACGTCGGCGTCCTGCTCGATGGCGCCCGACTCGCGGAGGTCGGAGAGCTGCGGCTCCTTGTCGGTGCCGCGCTGCTCGGTGCGGCGCGACAGCTGGGAGAGCGCGATGACCGGGACGCCGAGCTCCTTCGCGAGGGCCTTGAGGCCGCGCGAGAACGAGCCGACCTCCTGCGTCCGGTTCTCGACCTTGCCGCGGCTCCCCATGATCTGGAGGTAGTCGACGAAGAGGCAGTCGAGCCCGTGACGCTGCTGGAGCTGCAGCGCCCGCGCGCGCATCTCGAGGAGGGTGATGGCGGGCGTGTCGTCCACGAAGAGCTTCGCCTCGCGCATCTGCTGCGTGGTGTAGAAGAGCGCTTTCTTCTCCTCTTTCGAGAGGCGCCCCTCGCGCAGGCGCTGGAGGTTCACCCGCGCCTCGGAGCACTGGATCCGGAAGCCGAGCTGCTCGGCCGACATCTCGAGCGAGAAGAAGCCGACGACGTGCGGCTGGTGGATCGTGAGGTAGGTGGCGATGTTCAGCGCGAACGCCGTCTTCCCCATCCCGGGGCGCGCGGCGACGACGATCAGGTCGGTCTTCTGGAGGCCCTGCGTAAGCGCGTTCAGCCGCATGAAGCCGGTGGGGAGGCCCGTCAGCATCGAGCCGCGGCCGTGGATCTTCTGGATCTCCTCCTCGTTCTTCTCGGCGATCTGGGAGAGCTTGACGAAGCCCCCCTTGATCGACCCCTTCGCGATCTCGACGAGCTCCTTCTGCGCGTTCTCGAGGACGACCTCGGCGTCCTCCGAGCGGATCGCGTCCCTTATGGCCCGGCGCGACTGTAGGATGACGAGCCGGCGGATCGAGGCCTCGCGGACGAGCCGCGCGTAGCTCTCGATGTTCTCGACGTCGGGGACGAGGTCCACGAGGGCGCTGATGGTCGCGGCGCCGCCGGCCCGCTCGAGCTTCCCGGACCGCTGGAGCTCCGTCTGGACGGTGAGGATGTCCACCGCGTCGCGGCGGTCGGCCAGCTTCAGGCAGGCCTCGTAGACGAGGCGGTTCGGCTCCGTCGAGAAGTCCTCGGGAACGAGGAACTCCATCACGCGCGGCAGGAGGCCGCCGTCGATCAGGAGCGAGCCCAGGACGCTACGCTCGACCTCGGGCCTCGCGGGAAGGCTTTCCTCGTCAGCCATGAAGACCGTCGACTCTATCTTGGAGTCAGGTCGAGCGGCGGCCGGCCCGACTCGGCGCGGCGAGCCACCGCGTGCTCCACCATCCGGTTCCAGCTCCCCTCGTCCAGACGGCAGGCCCCCACCCGCTTCCGGCCCTCCGGCGGCCCGTGGTAATCGGAGCCGGCGCTCCGGAGCAGGCCGTGGCGCGACGCCATCCTCCCGAACTCGCTCTCCTTCGTCGGGTCCTGGTCCGCGTGGATCACCTCGATGCCGTCGAGCCCCGCGGCGACGCCCTGCGCGACGATCTTCTCGGGATCGCGATACCAGATGGGATGCGCCACCACCGCGAGGCCGCCCGCCTTCTTGACCGCCGCGATCGCGTCTTCCATCAGCCATTTCGGCTTCCCGACGTAGCCCGGCTTCCCCTTCGTGAGGTAGTTGTCGAACGCCTCGTTCAGGCTCCTCACGAACCCCTTGTCCACCATGGCGCGCGCGATGTGCGGACGGCCGAAGGCGCCGTCGCCCACGACCTTCCGGATTGCCCCGAGGTCGAGCCACATCCCGATCGCCGCCAGCTTCTCGACCATCTGCTCACCGCGCCGATCGCGCTGCACGCGGATCTCCTCGAGCTTCGCCTGGAGCTCGGGCTCCTCCGGGTCGACGAAGAGCGCCAGCACGTGGACGTCCTCGCCGTCTGCCAGGGTGGAGAGCTCGGTGGCGGTGACGGTGATCAGCCCGGTCCCCTTCGCCGCCCTCTCGAACTCCGGCAGCCCGTGCAGCGCATCGTGATCGGAGAGCGCCAGGACCGAAAGGCGCGCTTCCATCGCCCGCCCGATCAGAGCGGTGGGCGACTCGAGGCCGTCGGAGAAGGTCGAGTGGCAGTGGAGGTCGGCACCGCCGAAGGTCGTGGCCATGGCGGGATGGTAACCGCTAACGCGAGTCAGGTACCCTCCGCACCGTGACGTTCCCCAAGCGGGCGGCTCGCCTCGGCGTGGCCGCCCTTCTCGTCCTCGCGGTGGCGGCCTGCTCCATCCACTCGCGGGCCCATACGGCCAGCTCGGCGGCGCCGCGGCGGGATCGGTCGGTCTGCGTCCTCTTCTTCGACGGCCTCTCGGACGCCGTGTTCCGGCGGGCCGTCGCGAGCGGCCTCATCCCGACGATCGAGAACGAGCTCGTCCGGCCCGGCCTGATGGTGGAGAACGCCGTGGCGTCGGTCCCGAGCGAGACCTACCCGAACCTCTCGGCGATGCTCACGGGCCTCTTTCCCGGGCACCACGGCATCCCGGCGAACATCTGGCTCGACCGGTCGCTCCGGCTGCGCGAGGCCCACACGAACATCTTCCGGACCTACTCCACGTCCGATTTCCTCGTCCCCGAGGCGAAGACGCTCTACGAGCGGCTGCCGCCCGGCTCGGTGGTGGTCACGTCGCCCGTCGCGCGCGGCGCCACGGTCTACAACAAGAACCTCTTCGCGCTCACCGCCTCCTACCTGCGCAACGACTGGTCCTTCCTCGACAGGAAGACGATCGACGACGTGGGCGACGCCTACGCCGGCGCGGACGACGCGGGGAGCCTTCCCCCCCTCGTCTGGGGGCACCTCCTCGGCCCCGACGAGGTGGCGCACTACGACGGGCCCGACGGCGTCTACTTCCAGGCGGCGCTGGCCTCGATCGACAAGGCCTTCTCGCGGCTCCTGAAACGGCTCGCGCGGCGGAAGATCGACGACAAGATCCTCTTCGTCCTGGTGGGCGATCACGGCAACGCGTCGTATCAGACTGCCGTGGACGCGCAGGAGCTGGTGTCGCGCGCGCTCCTGTCGTACCCCACCCAGGCGGACTGCACCCGGGGCGACTGCGTCCTGGTGGCGCGCCCTAAGAAGATGGGTCCGTTCGACGTGGGAGAAGCCGAGATCGCCGTGGGCGCGTACCGCGGGGCGATGATCTGGCTGCCGGCCGAGCGGGCGCCCGAGAACGTGCCGCGGGTGTTCAAGACGCGAAAGAAGAAGGCGACGCGGAAACGCTCGGCCCCGCCGGCGCGCCCTCTCACCATGCCGCCGCGGTCCGAGTTCGCCACGGCGCTCTCGCGGATGCCCGAGATCCAGCTGGTCGTCACGCGCGGCGCGTCCGCCAACAGCGTGCTCGTCTACGGGCCGGGCGGGCGCTCCGAGATCCTCCGCGTGGAGCTCGAGAACCGGCCCTCGCTCTACGCCTACCGGGTGCTCGAGGGTACGGGGCCGCTCGCTTACCCGAAGGCGCTCGCGGACGGCGCCTATCGGTCGGCGAGCGAGTGGCTGAACGCGACGGCCCTGACGGAGTACCCCGATCTCGTCGTCCAGCTCGCCGAGTTCTTCGACTCCGAGCGCGCCCCCGATGTCTACCTGTCACCTCGCCCCGGCTTCGGCTTCAAGCCCGGGCGCGCCGCGGGCCACGGCGGCCTCTCGCGTCTCGAGACCGTCGTGCCGCTCGTCTTCAAGGGCCCTGGCGTGGCGCCCGGGAGGCGCTTCACCGCCCGCACGCTCGACCTCGCGCCCACGCTGCTCCGCTACCTGCGCGTCCCGTTCGAGGCGGACGAGCTGGACGGAGACGACCTGCAGATCGAAAACGTCAAGCTGGTCTCTCCGTCAGCCGGCGGATCCTGACGGTGTTCGTCGCCCCCTGAGCCGGGGCGGTGCCCGACAGCTCCACCACCGTCGCTCCGGCGAAACCCGGCATCCCCAGGAGGACGCGATCTCCTTCGCGGATCATCTCTTCCACCGTCTGGGCCGGAGGGACCGGGAAGCAGAAGACGTCCCGCAGCAGCGTGAGGCGCCGCCGCACGGATTGACGGGGCGTGAAGGCGACGATGGGAAGGAACAGCTGCTCCTTGGACGCGAGCCGCGCCGTCCGCCCGAACTCCGTGTAGACGACGAGCGCCTTCGCTCCGGCGGCCCGCGCGAGGTCCGCGGCGGTGCTCGCCATGACGGCCGTGAAGTCGCGCGCCTTGGCGCGGGGCGGAACGGGAGCGAAGCTCTCCGGGGCCTCGGCCATCCGGGCGATCTCGGCCATCACCATGACGGCCTCCTCCGGATACGCTCCGACCGCGGTCTCCCCCGACAGCATCACGGCGTCGGCGCCGTCGTGGACCGCGCCCGCGACGTCCGACACCTCGGCGCGCGTCGGCGTGGGGCACTCGATCATCGACTCCAGCATCTGCGTGGCGACGATGACCGGCACGGAGAGGGAGCGCCCCGTCGCCAGGATCTCGCGCTGGGCGCGCGGCACGCTGGCGAGCCCGATCTCCACGCCGAGGTCGCCCCGCGCCACCATGAGGACGTCCGTCGCGAGGGCGATCTCCTGGAGGTCGAGCAGCGCCTCGCGCCGCTCGATCTTCGCGACGATCCAGGGACGGCGGTCGTCGGGAAGGCGGTCGATCAGCTTCCGGAGCGCCTTCACGTGGGCGGCGCTCCTCACGAACGACAGCCCCACGAAGTCGACGCCGGCGGCAAGCCCCTCCTCGAGGTCGCGCCGGTCCTTCGCGGTCAGCGCCGGAGCCGAGAGCGCGGAGTTCGGGAAGTTCACGCCCGCCTCGCTCTTCACGCGGCCGCCGGTCATCACCTTGGCCACGAGAGATCCCCGCCGCTTCGCCTGGACGAGGAGCCGCACGCGGCCGTCGTCGATCCGGATCTCCTGCCCCGGCTGGACGTCCTTCAGGAGGGCGGGGTAGGTGACGCCGATCCTCTTCCCCTCGCCCTTCATCGATCCCGGGACGATCTCGACGACGTCTCCGCTCGCCCAGACGACCCCGCCATCGGCGACGGGGCCCACGCGGATCTTCGGCCCGCCGAGGTCCAGGAGGACGCCGACCGACCGGTCCAGCTCCACCTCCAGCTCGCGGACCAGGGCCACGCGCGCCCGGATCTCCCCGGGCCGGCAGTGGGCTCCGTTCAGCCGGACGACGTCGACGCCCGCGAGGAGGAGCGACTTCAGGGCGCCGGGCTTCTGCGCGTTGAGACCGATCGTCGCGACGATCTTCGTGGCGCGCCGCGGACCGGCGCCCAGGAGCTCGAGGGCCGGGGGGTGCTCCGCGGAGCCGGTGGCGCGTCTCTTCGAACCTGACATCTGACTTCTCCTTGCGCTCGTATGATGACTCGATGGATACCGAAAGCGTCAACGACGTCGATCTTCTCAACGGGAAACGCCGTCACGACCCCCGGGTCGGTCGCATCGCGGCGCACGTGAAGGAGATCATCAAGATCCTCGGCCTCAACCCCGAGCTCGACCCGAACCTCGTCGACACCGACGAGCGCGTCGCGAAGATGTACCTCGACATCTTCTCGGGCCTCGACGCGGGCAACAAGCCGAAGCTCACCACCTTCCCGAACGACGAGCGCTACACCACGATGGTGATGGAGAAGGACATCCCGTTCTACTCGATGTGCTCGCACCACTTCGTGCCGTTCTACGGCCATGGCCACATCGCGTACATCCCGAACAACCGGATCGTGGGCCTGTCGAAGCTGCCGCGCCTCCTGGAGTTCTTCGCGCGCCGGCCGCAGCTCCAGGAGAGGCTCACCGAGCAGGTGGCCCGCACCCTCGAGGAGGAGCTGCAGCCGCAGGGGGTGATGGTGGTCATCGAGGCGCGCCACCTGTGCGTCGAGATGCGTGGCGTGAAGAAGCCGGGCGCCATCACGGTCACGTCGGCCATCCGCGGCATCTTCGCCAACAAGCCCGTTCGAGAGGAGTTCCTCGACCTCTTGAAGCGGCGCGACTGAGCCGGTCAGCCCGATTCGAGCCCGGAGAGCCTTCCCAGGAGCTTGATGATGGCTCCGCAGACGAGGTACGTTCCGATCAGGGCGGGAACGGCAAGGTAGGGGTAGACGCCAGCTCTTCGCTCGGGCCTCAGGTGATCGCGAACCGCCAGGAACGGGATGACGTTGATCGCGTGGTAGTTCGTCATCGGATAGGGAAGGAACACGAGCATCGCCGGGGCGTTCAGGAAGAAGAAGAGGCCGCCATCGCCGAGCGCCTGCGCCAGCCCCATGACGATGACGTACTGCCAGAGCGTGTAACGGCAGCGGTCGATGAACCACCAGATGACCGCGAAGATCACCAGATAGGCGGGCACCGTGAAGAGCAGATCGAGCCCGTAGGAGATCAGCCCCTGCCGGAGGGACGTGGCCGCGCCGATCCGCAGCGACGAGAAGACGGGCTTCGAGATCATGTGAAAGCCCTCCACCACGGCGGCGAGAAGAGTCCCCAGAACGACGAATCTCACCGCGTGTGGCAGCCCGGGGAGCGCTCTCGCCAGCGTGGAGCGCAACGCGATCTGACAGGCGAGGAAGGCGATCACCAGGAGGCGGGTGATGCTCTCGGAGGAGAAACCCGCCAGGGAAACCGACAGACCGATCGCGAGCGTCGTCCAGAGACCATACAGAGCTGGTCCCGTACCCGCATCGGCCACGGCTGCGCGGGCTGACGCCAAACGGTCACGGAACGTGACCACGGAAGACTACCCCGCGGGCGCCAGCATCCGGCCTAGCCTAGCGCAGCCAGCCCGGGTACGCGTTCGCCTTCCGGGCCTCCTCGCGCAGCGCGTCCATGGCGCCCTGCGCCTTGGCCTCGCGCTGCTGAGCGGCCGTGACGTCGTTCCGGAGCTTCTGGAGCGTGCCGGCCCAGCTCCCCTGAGCGGCCTCGGTCTGGCCCCGCGGCGCCTGGGTCTCGTGGTCCCCGAGAGCCGCCTCGGCCTTCCGGGCGGCACCCTTCGCCTGCTCCAGCTCGCCAAGCACTCTCTCGGCCCGCCCCCTCCAGTAGGCCTCGCCTCGACCCGAGCTGTCCTTGTGCTCGACCGACGCTTCCTCTCTCTTTTCCGGCTTGTCGGCGGGCTTTTCCGCGGGTTTCTCGGCGGGCTTCTCGGGCGCCGCTTTCTCCGCGGCCTCGGCCTTGAGCCTGTCGATCGCCGCCTTGTTCTCCTTTTCTTTCAGGGCACGGGCCGACAGCGGAGCGTCCTTCGGAGGCTCCTTCTCGCCGGGCTTCAGCGTCGGGATCACGCGCGCCGACTCGAGCTTCCTCTGCGCTTCCCCGCCCGTGACCGTCAGCTTCACCTTGTCGCCCAGAGGGACCTTCGAGCCCGGCAGCCGGATGGTGGGCGTGAAGGTGGGCGTGGGTGTGGGGACGACGCCGATGCCGGTGCGATTCGCGTCGAGCGTCTTCCCCTCGTCCACCTCGGCCACCGGAATGGAGACGAGCTGCCCGTCGAGTAGCGTCCCCACCCAGGCGTTCCCGCGACGCGCGGGCGCGGCCCGGAGCTCGACCCCGGTGCCGTCCTTTCGGATGACCCAGTGACGGCTTGGCGCGGCCTGCGCCAGCACGAGGAGAGTGACCGCGAAGCCGTGGAAAAAGCTCATGAGCCGCCTCGATTCCCAGTGTTCTCGGAGATCTCAGGATACCGCGCGGCCTGGCGACCGCGAAACGTCGACGCGAGGCGGGGGGTCAGGCCGCGAGCACCTGCTCCACCGTGACGGCGTCCACGAGCCCGCTGCAGCCGTAGAGGACCGGCAGGACCTTCTCGGCCGGATACTGCTTCCGGAGCCGCGCCACGAGCTCGGTGCCGAACCGGTACGCGGGGAGGTACATCCGCCCGAGCAGCGGGTGGCGGCCCCAGGCGCCCGACAGCTTGTCCGCCCGCTCCTCCGAGACGAGGAACTCGCCCCGGAGAGCCTTCGCCACCTCCGGCTGCGGCACGTTCTCCTGCCACGTGAGGTACGAGGACTGGTTCTTCGCGTCGTCCTGCAGGAGCGCCAGGAGGAGGCCGATCTGGAGGTCGTGGTCCGGGAGCTGCTCGACCTCGGTGACGCCGTGGGCGATCAGGACGCCGTTGTTCGCGATCCCCTCGAAGAGCGCGGCGGGGCGCGTGTTCATCGTCAGGATCGACGCCTCGAGGCCGACTTTCCGCCGCACGAAGAGATTCTGGAGGTAGGCGAACGTCGTCACGTGCCCCGGCACCACCTCGTGGCTGACGAGCTGCTGGAACTCGGGCACCGAGATCTGGAGCGCGGCGTTCAGCTCGTACGTCGCCTCGTACTCGGGCGAGCCGTCGGCCTTGCGGGCGCGCCCCAGGTAGTTCATCGAGCCGGAGAACCAGGCGTTCTCGATCGGCAGGAAGGCGACGTTCGCGCGCGGCACCGGGCGGAGCGCCTTCGGGAGGTACGGCACGAGGTTCCGGACGGAGAGAGCGTCGTACTGGGCGATGAACGCCGCGCCGAGGGCCGGGATCGCCTTCGACGGGACGAGCCGCGCCTGCCGCCACGCGTCCACGCCGTCGAGGAGGGAGACGTCGCCGTGCCCGGCGGCGGCCAGCAGCTCTTTCAGGAGCTGCCGCTTCGAGAGCGGGTCGGACGGCTCGGGCGCCTTTCCCGTCAGCGTCCTCACGCACCGGTCGTACGGCACGGGCTCCCCCTTCCCGAGCGTCTCCATCGCGAGGTCCCACATAACCTCGAAGCACTGGGCGAGCCCGAGGAGGTACGCGCCCCGCAGCCCTTCCAGCTTTCCCGCCCGGCGGGCCACCTTCGAGATGGCGCCGTGGACGTCGACCGCGGACAGGTAGGCCTCGATCGCGGCCTTGTCGGGGCTCTTCCCCGACACGCCACCCGACTCGCGGACCTTCGCGGCCGAGGGATGAGCGTAGGCCGGCGGGAGAGGCTCGTCGGCGAACCACGAGTCGGCGATGAACCTCCCCGTGCCGGACGGGTTCATCACGTCACCCCCCCAGAGGGTGTCGATTCCGAGGATGGCGTTGGCGACATGGGTCTCGAGGGACGACGGCATGGTCAGGCTCCGGGCGCCGGCTCCGGCGGGACGCGGAGCGACGTGCGATAGAGATAGAAGCAGAGAGCCAGGAACGCGACGAACGAGACGAGCTGGGAGACGGCGTCGGCGTCGTAGAACGGCGTCTTCAGCTTGTCCTCCGCGTACCAGGGGAAGAGGCGGAGGGCCGCGCCGAAGACGCCCCCGAGCGCGCCTCCCGCCATCAGGCCCGAGGCGATGATGGTGCCCCTCTCGCGCATCGTCCGGCCGGTGTCGCCCCCTTCTTTCTCGGACTTCTTCGTGACCACGTGGGCCAGGAAGCCGCCGACGAGGGCCGGGGAGTTGAGCTCGAGCGGCAGGTACATCCCGAGCGCGAACGTGAGCGCCGGCACCTTCAGCATCTCCATCACCACCGCGATCATCGCGCCGACGCCGAACAGGATGTACGCCACCGGCTGGCGGTTGACGAAGTTCTCGACCAGGACCTTCATGATCGACGCCTGCGGCGCCGCGAGGACGGTGCGCGTGTCCCCCGTGGCCTGCTCGCCGAACTGGAACACGCGGGCGAGGAGGACGATCGTCACCCCGACCGCTATCGACGCCGCGATGACGCCGTAGAACTTCACCTTCTCCTGCGCGGCCGGCGTGGAGCCGAGCCAGTAGCCGGTCTTCAGGTCGGTGATGGTCTGGCCCGAGACGGAGAGGGCCGTGCAGACCATGCCGGCGATCGCCATCACGAAGAACATCCCGGTGGTGCCCGACAGACCGAACTTCAGGAGGACGACGCACGAGATGATGATGGTGAGCATCGTCATCCCCGACACCGGGTTCCGCGCCGTGGTGGCGATGGCGTTCGCGGCGACCGACGCGAAGAAGAACGAGAAGACGAGCGTCAGCGCGAGCCCGGCGACGAGGACGCTCGGGGTCGGCTTCAACGACCCGAAGAAAACCGCCATGCCGATGGTGGTGACGACGGTGCCGATCAGCATCGACATCACGCTGATGTCGCGGTCGGTCCGTTCCGGGCCCGCCGCCTCGCCATGCTTGAAGGCGCGGGCGGCGATGGAGAACGAGCCGACGACGATCTTCAGCGATTTCAGGATGCCGAAGATCCCGGCCGTGGCGATGGCGCCCACGCCGATGAGCCTCACGTAGCCGCGGAAGATCTGGTCGGCCGTCATCCCGGCGATCGGCAGCTTCGCGGGGTAGACGGAGATCTCGGGGAAGTTCCGCCCGATCATCCAGATGAGCGGCACGAGGACCAGGTTCGACAGGACGCCGCCCGCGCAGAGGATCATCGACGAGCGGAGCCCCATCACGTAGCCGAGGCCCAGGATGAACGCCACGGCGTCGAACCGGAGGACCAGCTTCGCCTTGTCGGCGGCGGTCTTGACGAGAGGGATGAACTGGAAGTCGATCGTCTCCTTCCAGATCTGGAACGTGGTGATGAAGAAGTCGTAGACGCCGGCGATCGCGGTGGACTGGAGGAGGAGCTTCGCCTGCGAGCCCCCCTTCTCCCCGGTGACGAGGACCTCGGTGATGGCCGTGGCCTCGGGGTACGGGAACTGGCCGTGCGTCTCGCGGACGAAGTAGCGCCGGAGCGGGATCAGGAAGAGGACGCCCATGCACCCGCCCGCCAGGCAGATGAAGATCGTCTGCAAGGGGTGCGGGTTGAGCTTCAGGCTGTAGAGCGCCGGCAGCGTGAAGATCGCGCCGGCCACGACCGAGCCCGAGACGCCGCCGATGCCGGTGATGATGACGTTCTCGAGGAGCGTCGAGCGCCGCGCGTAGACGCGCGCGAGGCCGATCGCGAGGATGGAGATCGGGATCGCCGCCTCCATCACCTGGCCCACCTTCAGGCCCGAGTAGGCAGACGCGACGGTGAAGATCACGCAGAGGAAGAGCCCCCAGCCCACCGAGCGGCTGGTCGTCTCCGGCGGCGCCTCGGTCGCGGGGACGATCGGCTGGTAGACCTGTCCAGGGGCCAGCTCGGAGTAGGCGTTCTCGGGCAGCGACGTCGACTCGGGCGCGTCCATGCTGACTCCTCTCTACGTGCTCGGGGTTTCAGGGCGGCGGGCGACCCGGAGTGTAGCAGCGGCCTTCCGGGCGGAGGCCCGGCCGCGCCACGAGCTCGCGCGCGGCGTCGATTCCGCGGAGGGTCCTCACGCCGTGCCAGCAGAAGTCGTCGCCCGAGACGAGCTCAACCGCGGCCCCCGGCAGGAGGCCCGCGAGCTCGTCGCGATGGGATTCCCGGAACCGGTAGGGCTCGTCGGGCAGGAGAACCAGATCGGGACCGGAGCGCCGGATCTCGTCGACCGTGATCCCGGGATACGGATCACCCTCCGTGACGAGGTTGCGCCCACCCACCAGCGACAGCAGGTCGGAGATGTAGGTTCCCTCCCCCGCCGCCATCCAGGGCTCCCTCCAGATGAGGTAGACGAACGTGAAGGGCTCGGCGGTCCCGAGCTCTCCGAGGCGCGACTCGATCCGGGTGGCCCACGACTCCGCCGGACCGGGGTTTTCGGTGAGCCGTCCGAAGTGCCGCAGCAGCTCCGGGACCTCCGACACACGCCTGGGGTGTGACACGTCGATCCGGAGATCCGTCGCGAGCGCCTCGAGATCCTCCCGGCGGTTCTCCTCCCCGTTGCAGAAGACGAGGTCCGGCCGGAGGGCGCGGATGGCAGCGATGTCCGGGTTCTTCGTTCCGCCCACGCGCGTGAGCCCCCGGACGCCCTCTTTCGGATGGATGCAGTAGCGGGTGACGCCGACGAGAGACTCGCGGAGCCCGAGCTCCACGAGGCTCTCCGTGATCGACGGACAGAGGGAGACGAGCCTCAACGGCTACTTCACCTCGAAGGGAACGCCCGCGCTCTTGAAGAGGCTCAGGATGCTGTTCTTGTCGGCCGCCTTGGCGTGGGCCTCCTGCGGCTCCACGTGCCCGCGCTTCACGTGGTCCAGGAGCGCGTCCTCCATCAGGTTCATCCCCGACGCGCGAGCCCCCTGGAGCGACGTCAGCTGGAACGTCTTCCCTTCCCGGATCAGCGCCGCCACGGACGGGTTCGAGAGGAGGACCTCGAAGGCGGCGAGCCGGGAGCCGCCCACCCTCTTCACCAGCGTCTGCGCCACCACCGCGCGGAGCGAGTCGGCCACGAGGTTGCGCGCCGCGGCCTGCCGCTCGGCCGGGAAGACGTCCAGCAGGTGATCCACCACCGCCGTGGCCGTGGGCGCGCGGAGGGTGCCGAGCACGAGGCGCCCGGCTCCCGCGGCTTCCACCGCGGCGATGAGGAGCTCGGGGGGCTCCAGCTCGCCCAGCAGGATGATGTCGGCGTCTTCCCGGAGGGCGCCCCGCAGGGCCTCGCGGGCGCTCCGCGTGTCCGCCCCCACCTCGCGCTGCCGGAAGA
>Ga0154020_10004069_pt1 | contig 17455 bp, 17 predicted proteins | sample Klosneuvirus_201_FD_109709 | JGI IMG/M metagenome (GOLD analysis project Ga0154020, IMG submission 109709) | Active sludge microbial communities from wastewater, Klosterneuburg, Austria - Klosneuvirus_20160825_MG | ecosystem: Engineered > WWTP > Aerobic digester > Activated sludge | place...
GCGGGCGATGGTTTTGTCGGCGCGGGATGTCAGGGACTCCAGGATTTTGCAGATGTTGCGTGACTCGAATTCTCAGTTGATCCAGACAGCAAAGCTGGCTTCGCTTGGAGAGCTCAGTGCCGGCTTCGCGCATGAACTCAATAACCCGCTTATGTTCGTGATGGGGTTCAATAGTCGGCTTCGCGCGGCTCTGGAAAACCCAGCCGAGGTGTCACGGGACAAACTCATGAAATATAGCCAGGAGATTGATCTTGGCGCCACACGCATGAAATCAATCATCAAGCATTTCCTTGATTTTTCCCGCCAAGCCAATGACAAAGTTGAGCTCATTGACCTTCGAGATGCGATCCAAAACTCGCTCACGTTGATGGGTGAGCAGCTGCGGCTGCGAAGCATTAAGGTAAGGACGGATCTCGGCTCAAATGGCCTGATGGTCAAAGGGAACAAGGTCCGCCTGGAGCAGATTTTTGTAAATCTCATCTCCAACGCCCGTGACGCCTTGGACGAAAAAGGTCCCGAGTACGTTAAACATATTACGATCAGAGCAGAAATGAAACCTGACTGTGTCATTGTTGACTTTGAAGACAATGGACCTGGTATTCCTCCTGCTGTTCAGGAAAGAATGTTTGATCCATTCTTCACGACTAAGCCAGCCGGTAAGGGCACGGGGTTAGGGATGTCGATCGTTCACAGGATCATTGAAGAGCACAAAGCAAAGTTGACTCTTAAGTCATCGCCGGGGCAAACAGTATTTTCCCTCAGGTTCCCAAAGGCGCTGAATTAATTGGTCCAAACAGTAGCGGAGGGCAAGAATTGGATATCGGCGCGAAGTCTCTGTCTAAGGGAGCCAAAATGCTGATAGTTGACGATGAGGAGTCCATGCGCATTCTTCTCGAGGATGTTCTTGGCGAACACCACCAAGTCACAACTGTTGAGAGCGTCGATCAGGCGGAGAAGGCGCTGATTGCCGCAGACTTTGATGTGGTGCTGACTGACTTTCGCCTGCCGGATAAATCTGGATTGGCTTTGGCGGAGCATGTCCGGAAGACGAAACCATCGTGTGCCGTCATTCTGATGACCGGACATCACGCAGAGACGTTGAAAGATACCGCCGAGGCATCAGGTGTCGCGGCGGTGATTCAAAAACCATTCGATTTTGAAGAGATCCTCAGGCTGATCCAAAGGGTTTTGGGCCACTAATGCCCTTTTTTTGATCTCGGGCTTTCGAGCTAAAGAAACTTCTGTGCTGGTAACAGCAGGTCTTTGTATTTGGCGATTTCGATTTTGACGAAATCGACATCGGCCAGGGTATCGATGTCAGAAAGCTGCGGAAGCCAGGAAAGGGAAGCTGACGAGAAAAGAAGCTCTGATAACTGCTCCAGGGTTGTAGGCAGTGAGTATTCCACCGAAGCAAGGCTGATTCCGGCAGAGCTAAAATTCGCACCCAGGAGGTAAAAGCCGCCATCCCTCGCCGGGCCAATGACCGCGACTGGGTCACCGTCAGCAGAAAGTGTACGAATCGCATTTGAGAGCCACACGGCAGGAATGTGAGGCGTGTCTCCTCCTATCAGGATGACGTTTTCGTGTGTGGCTTTAAGTCGGTTGAAAATGCGGCCAAGGCGTGCTGCGAGGTCACCCTCGCCCTGGTCTTCAACCGGGAAACCCTGCCAAAAAGGACTGTTCAATCCGGCTGCCTCGGCGACGGCCCAGACGACGTAGACATTGGGATTCGATTCCTTTAGCGCGCGAACAGCGGCTTCAACCCCTCTGACACAGTTCAAATACATAGTCGTAGCGTCTTCGACTCCGATATCCGAGGCCAGCCGGGTCTTTAGCGGGGATAACCCCGGGGTCTTGACAAAGATAGCGAGCGCTGTCGAACGGGCCGTAGAGGTCATGGGCTATACCGGCCTTGTTTGGAGAGAGGTACCGGTGCGAGCGCGCAGTTTTCTCGTCACATCGACGATGATGTCTGCCGCTTTCTTGACTTGGGGAACAGTGGCGGCAAAGCCAAAGCTCGCGCGGATGACGTTGGCGGCGATTTCGATCGGAAGGCCCATCGCCCCGGGCACATGGGACATCTTTTCTCCGCCGGCTCCAGTGCAGGAAGCGCCCCGGTTGACACAAACGGGTCCCAGAGACGCGAGCAAAGTCTGAACTTCGATATTCGCCAACCAGAAATTTACGATTCCGGGACATTCAGGTGACAGTGGAACCGTTAGGTTAAATCCGATATCAGCATCGGTTAGCATTTTTACGAATAGATCTTCAGACAAGCGCAGGTGCGCGACCAAATCTGACCTTCGTTTTGAATGCTCCCGCAATGTCGCGGCGGTCATCGCTATTCCCATGGTATTGAGCGTTCCGGGCCGCAGGCTTTTTTCTTGTTCACCGCCTCGATGAAGCGGTTGAATGCGCATCGGTCGGATGTCATCCAACAACAACACCCCGACCCCTTTGGGGCCATAGAGTTTGTGAGGTGTCCAAGTCAGGGAAGAGGCGCCGAGGTGTCGGAAATCAATGGCTTCTCTGACGACCCCCTGGACAGCGTCACAGTGGAAAAAAGCGCCATAATGCCGACAAATTTTGGCGACAACCTCAACAGGATGGCGCGCAGGGACCTCATTGTTACAGTGCATCAGAACAACGAGCGTAGGTATACTGCTCGACTTTTTGAGTAGATTCTCAAGATCATCCGGGTCGATGACTGCGGTCGACCGGTTGATTGGAAGAGTTGATACGGTTGAATTGCCAAAGGACCCTGCCTGAAGTGCAGGCTCCAGGGCGCTTTTGTGTTCAGAGGCTCCGACGATAATGCGGCAACCGCGATCGCGATGGCGGTTGAGAAATCCGTAGATCACCAGATTATTTGATTCGGTGGCGCCACTGGTGAAAACTACGCCATCGTGGTGAACATTTAAGATGGCGGCTATTTCTGCGCGCGCATTTTCAACGCACTCATGCGCAGCGCTTCCTGCGGGGTGATGCCTTGCTGCGGGGTTGCCGAATGTTTCGTTTTGGAGGTAGAGCAACATCTCGGCGCGGACCGCGTCGCTCGTAGGTGTGGTGCCGCAGTGGTCCAAATAAATGAAGTCTGAAGCACTCATATCATTCTTGTTACTCATGGACGACTCAGCATTGGAGCATGATGTCCAAAGCTTTCAATGCTTTGGCAGCGATGTCAGCCGGAACGGTGATGGGATTGCGTAGGGGTTTTCCCACCACCAAATCGTCAAGAACCCAAGCGAGGTGCCGCGCACTGATGCGGTTCATGGTTCCGCAAAGACAGGTAAAGGGGTTCACGCTGACGATTTTTTTGTCGGGATGTTGCGCAGCAATCCGTTCGACGAGATTTTTTTCGGTTCCGATCGCCCAGCTGCTACCTGCCGGAGAGGCGGCGACGGTGTTGATGATAAATTCGGTTGATCCCGACAAGTCAGATCGGTCGACCACTTCCATGGCGCATTCCGGGTGAACGATGACCTTTACAGAGGGGTCTTCACGTCGTAACGAGTCGATTTGCTTGACCGTAAAAAGTGCATGAACCGGACAGTGTCCGCGCCAGAGCCAGATCCTGGCAGACCGCAACTCCTGCTCTGATCGACCCCCCAGATGCTTTGCGGGATTCCACAGCAGCATGTCTTGAACCGGATCCAGGCCGAGGCCTTTGGCGACGTTGCGACCAAGGTGTTGGTCGGGAAAAAAGAACACGTGTTTGCCGCGTTCCAATGCCCAGGTGACGACTTTTTTGGCGTTACTGGAGGTACAGATCGCTCCGCCGTGCTCTCCCACATGGGCCTTCAGAGCGGCAGACGAGTTAATATAAGTAATCGGAACGATGTTGGTTATCTCCAGTTTGGCCACATCATCCCAAACGGATTTTACATCCGTGGCATCGGCCATGTCGGCCATATCACATCCAGCCTCCATGTCGGGCAAAGAGACCTGTTGTCCCGGACTAGCCAGCATAAAAGAGGTCTCAGCCATGAAGTGAACTCCACAGAACACGACGTGCCGGGCTTTTGTCTGCTCCCTGCCGAGACGAGCCAGTTTCAGGCTGTCGCCAGTGAAATCCGCGTGCCGAATGACTTCATCACGTTGGTAGTGGTGGCCTAAAATAACACAGGTTGGACCGAGGGTTTTTTTGGCGGCGATGATGGAGCTGTGAATGTCCTCATCGGACATTTTCGAAAATTTTTCAGGCAGTGGTTCCTGACGCATGAAACAAGTCCTTTTTCAGCGGCCACAAAGCCGCAAAGGCCGGTAGCAGGAGCAGAAGCACCATAACGATGGCTCTGCTTAGGGGCGACTCCGCATCTTGTCTTCCGTCGGAAGATCTCGCTACCCTCCCCACGGAACACCCTGGTGGCAGTTTGGGTGAGCTCCCGTCTGCCGGGTAAAGTCGGGAAACGGCGGCGCGGTCGTCGACGTCGAGGCCAAAGCTATTCTTGTCGAGGTCATAGCTCATGATGGCCTCTGGTATCAGTGAATGCCCCAAGCCAAGACAGTGGCCCATTTCATGTAACGCCGTCTTGGCAAACGGAACATAGGCTGTGGTCGCATCCACGGCAATATAAATTTCGCAGTGAGTCGGGCCATTTGAGTCATATACATCGAAGGTCGAATACCCCGCAGAATGTTCGCCACCGTTGATAGAGCTCTTCAGCCGGACCGTTATGTGCGCTGTCTGGCCTGGTGTGACCGGTTCAAGGCGGAGATAGGACGAATCGACATTGTTCCAGAGGTCGGCGGAATCATCAATTGCGCTGGAATATTCGTCTCTTATGCTGTCGTCGTCGGCGAGGACTTCGTAAATGATCGGACCATCCCCTGCCTTGACGTTCCAGCGAAGCAGGCGTCCGTCAAAATCGACAGGCGTCGGATACGCCAGCAATGGCTTCGTGAGAATTCCAGCGAACAAGGCAACGATCAAAATGGCAAAGAAATTCCGAGCCATAAAGGGTAGCTCCATAGGACGATTCGTTGTGGAACGACGATCATTTGGGTTGTGATATCGAGTCTGATTGCCGGAAGATATTTTGGCGAGGACCGCGGCAACCAAAGCGGCGCAATGGGAATGAGACTTCCCCACACCACTTCAGCCAAGGGTCCGGCTGTGGACCCGCCGGCACCGAGTTGCACAAAGAACTGCCACCAGCATTTTTCGTCGCAGACAGGAAAGCGCCAGCTGTAAATCGCGCCGGTTAGCGGATAGCTCCCGGCCATCAGATAGGTGTTAGCGAACAGCGAGTATTCCCTCTCGTCTTTGTGCAGTCTAACGGCGTACGCTTCCTGGCCTCCTGCATTTGGTGCCAGAGCTCCGACTTGGGTCGTTGCCGTCCATTTTTTTTCGTTGGCCAAAGCGGCGCCCGCGATTAGCCAGCTAAGTGCCAACGTAACGGTCCAATTTGAAAGAAACAGCACCCTCATCAAATGCCCACGCCGACTGTTGCGAGGATGAAGTTGAATGGCCACGCGACGTAGGCTTCCCTTTGTTCTTTGGTTCCGTATCCTACGAAAGTCTGGTGACCGATGGAGCCAGATAGGGCCTTCCAGTTCCCTGAATATTCAACTGCAGCGCAGATGCCATATAGCTTGTAGCTGCGCGACTCGCCGGAAGCCTCCATCTCCCTGATGTATCCGCTCATTTTTCCAGCGCCAAGAAAAGCTGACAGCCCGTGGTTTTTTGTTTTTGTGACTTTAGTGCCGATTAATCCGAATGCTCCCGCATCTTGATCTTCGAAGCCATTTGCGCGGAATTTTGGGCGCTCGATATAGAGCACCCGGCCAACAAGTGACTGGGCATCGGTGGCGATGTCGGCTGACAATCCATAGACTGCGTGATGATACTGGCTCGCTGGCTGCATCATGAGCCCGCCGGCCGGTCGGATAAATCCCGTTACGGCGGAGAGTGGCTGAGTTGGCCAGCAAAAGAAGATCAGAGCTGTACAGATCGCCATACGCAATGGAACGCTCCGGGAGCAGATTGCTCTGATAAGTAGATGCTGTGGGTAATCGGTCAGAATGAAATCGCGCGTACTGAAATATGAGCTATGGATAGTTTAGCAAAGCGTTGGGGCCAAAGGTATCAAGCCCACCGTCCGGGGATGAACGGAGGGCTTGGTTAAACGTCGATGCTGGCTTGAAGGCCCCATGACCAAAGAGGAAACAGGCCACGTTTGTCTCTGGATCAAAAACTCCTGAACCTATTGCTTTAGGGGCAACTATTCGCCGAATTTAAGTGTTCGCGGGATTATTAACGTCGCTGCGTAGCTCTCGCCTCAGAATCTTGCCAATGTTTGTCTTTGGTAATGAGTCGCGGAGTTCGAAATGACGGGGGCGCTTGTACCCCGTAAGTTGGTCGCGACAATGCAAACGCAATTCTTCCACAGTGAGAGATTTGTCTTTAGCCACAACGAATGCTTTGACTGCTTCACCGGAGGCGCCGTCCGGAACACCAATAACGGCGGCTTCGAGGACTTTTGGGTGTGAGGCAAGAACGCTTTCCACTTCGTTCGGGTATACGTTAAACCCAGAAACCAGGATCATGTCCTTTTTACGATCGACGATATAGAAAAAGCCGTCACTGTCCATTCGTGCCATATCCCCAGTCCACAGCCATCCATCGCGGAGAGATTTTTTTGATTCGTCTTCCCTGAGCCAGTATCCAAGCATGACCTGCGGGCCTGAGACGATGAGCTCCCCTACGTCACCGAGGGGGACGTCTTTACCGTCGGGATCGACGATCCTGGCATTGGTGCCCACAACCGGTGTGCCGATGGAAGCGACACGGGCAGGTGCGTCCAGGGGATTGACGTGAGTTACGGGAGAAGCTTCGGTCAGGCCAAAGCCCTCGACGATCCGAATGCCCGTAATTTTTTGCCAATTTTTGTTAACAGCGTCCTGAAGTGCAGCGCCACCGGCGAGTGCGAACTTGATGGTCTTGGGGGCCAGGGCTTGAAAGCCTTTATCGTTATTGAGTGCGTTATAGAGCGTGTTGACGCCCGTGAGAACGGTGATGTTGTATTTCTTGAACATGCCAACAGTGTTGGAGATCGGGATTGGCTTTGGTACCAGGATCATCCGTTCACCAAGTGCTAAAAAGGTCAGGAAATTTACGGTCAGAGCAAAGATGTGATACAGCGGTATCGCGGTCAGCACGGTTTCCTGTCCTTCAATAATATTCCCATGGGCGACGTGCTTGATCTGGGCCATGTTTGCAAGAATGTTTTTCTGTGTAAGCATCGCACCTTTAGACAGGCCGGTGGTGCCGCCGGTGTATTGCAGCACTGCGATGTCATCTAATTCGCAAGGAATGGGCGAGTATTTTTTATCCTTGCCCATAGCCAAGGCCTGCTTGAAGGTAAACGCTTCCAGGCCGTGTGCCGGCACCATGCCCTTGAACTTCATGACTGTGGAAACCAACAGCCCTTTCCACGCAGGCAGCTGATCGCCGATCGAAGTCGTGACGACCGTTTTGATGTCGGTTTCACCGATGATTTCTTCGAGGTTTTTTACGAAGAGGTCGATAATTACGATCGCTTTGGCACCCGAATCCTTGAACTGATGCTTCATTTCCCGAGGAGTATAAAGAGGATTGGTATTGACACAGATAGCGCCAATTTTCTGAGCGGCAAAGAAAACGACAGGAAACTGCATGATGTTAGGCAGCATGATCGCGATGCGATCGCCTTTTTTTATTCCCGCCTCATGTTGAAGAAATCCCGCAAAACGGGAAGCGAGCCGGTCCAGTTCCCGATAGGAGAGATCGGTTCCCATACAGGTAATGGCTGTGCGGTCGGCGAATTTGGCACAGGCTTGTTCTAATGTATGGGCAATGCTTTTATACACGGCAACATCTATGGATACCGGTGCGCCTTTGGGAAAATATCTGGACCAATCATATGCTGCCGTCACGACTCATCTCCCGTAACAAGTTCTGGTTCTTGGATTCGTATAAGAATACTATAGGTTGTGTTCCATAGGCGACCCGTTCGTGGATTGTTGGCAAGGATAAATGCGAAATGCGGTTACTTCTGGAGAGTCTGATCAGGGATTTAGGGGCTCGCGGCCTGACCGTGGCAACTGCTGAAAGCTGTAGCGGTGGTCTGCTGGCGGCGGCCTTGACTGAATGTCCCGGTAGTTCGCAGATTTTTGTCGGTGGGGTTGTTGCATATGCCAATGCCGCCAAAACCCGTCTGATCGGGGTATCCGCGAGCCTGATAGAGGAAAAAGGAGCTGTGTCGCGGGAGGTCGCGCTGGCCATGGCGCAGGGCGTGCAGTCCGCGCTAAAGTCGGATTTTGCCCTATCCCTGACCGGTGTTGCTGGCCCGGCTGGGGGAACGGCGGGAAAACCTGTAGGGACGGTTTGGTGCGGAATTGCGACACCCAATTTGGTCGATGCCGTTTGTTGGCAACTCGCTGGCGATCGCGCACAAATTCGTGAACAGTCGACGCTCCGGGCCTTGAAGTGGCTTTTGGAGTCGTGTCAAAAGTAGAAGGGATTAAAATGAAGCGACATTTTTTCAGGTTTATAGTGACCGCAGTTCTATGGTCGATTTCGGTTCCGGTGTTTGCGGAGTCGATATCAGTGGAAGACCTTCGCAAAATACAAGGGAAGCTAAAAGCCTCAGATCACCTGTCGGTTGATCTGCGCCAGACCAAGACGTCAGCCACGAGACCGAACCGGCCAGTTGTGGCAAAAGGAAAGGCCATCTTTTCCAAGCCTGATAAGTTTCGGTGGACCCTGGGAGACCCTATCAACGAAGAGACCATATTTACAGGCAAGGAGATGATTAAAGTCCGCCCGACTGAAAACGTAGGTGTGCGATATCCAGCTGGCGGAAGCGAAAGTCAGGAGTTGCGCCGGGTCGTCGATTTGGTTCTGAATCTGGAGGCGCTACTAGAGCGATATGACGTGGTGTCTGCGGAAAAATCCCGAGACAAGGCTGGTGAGAAAGTTCGCGTATCGATGAAGCCAAAAACGGCGCAGGACATTTCTCAAGTGAATTTTGTTTTGAATCCCTCAGACAATTACATCTCGTTTCTTGAGTTAGAAATGTCGAATAAGATGAAATTGGCGGTTGAATTCAAAAATCCAGTTTTTGCGAAAGTGCCGGATAGCGCTTTTGCGGTGAGCAAAGAAGTCCGACTTACGGAATTAAACTGACTGAACTCTTGCCAATTTGTCGAGGCCGGCTGCGGCCGACTCGGCAACCCTCCGGTTTCATTTACGAATATAAGTGTTAAACTTTTTTGCAGTTCTGCCGATGAGCATTTTGTTGATGGAAACATCGACAGTTTGGTCAGCAACGTAGTGATTCGTTGACTCTATTTAAGGACCCATTTTCGATCGCAAGCCGATCGAGGAGAAGATGTCATGGCAGACCAGGTGCGTTGGGATGAATTTGACAAAATGCACGTCATCCGGCGTCTGAAAGAACTTGTCGGAAAGTGGTGGAATGTACAGATCAATTTTACCGACACCCGCGGCAAACTTCGTGGTGTTCCCGAGGGGCGTTTTTTCAATCCCCTCAATAACATTTGCAAGGCCGTTACCGCCGACAACAAAGGATTCGAGTCCTGTCGCGATACAGCTCTTAAAACGACTGTAGAAGCGACCAACAGCAAGACTCACAAAGTCTTCAAATGCCATGCGGGATTTTCGGTCATCAGCGTGCCAATTCGTGTGAATGGTCAATACCATGGATGTGTGTTCGGTGATGGGTTTATCGTAGAGGAAACCGCTGCCGCACAACGCATTCAAATCAAATCATATCTGGAACGGAACTTTGTCGGTAAAGAGTCGGAGCTTACGAATTATCTGGATTCCCTGCCGGTGCTCTCGCAGAAAGATGTTGAGTACCTGACGGAGCTCGTCAACCTCGTTGTTGAAGAGATTGTCCTGACCCACAAAAGTCTTTCGGACCAGAAGCGTAAGGTGGACGAGCTGTCGAAAGAATTGGGTGCACGTTACAGTTTTGACCAGATGATTGGAAAATCTTCGGCAATGCAGAGTATGTACCGCTTGCTTGAGCGCATCTGTGAATCTGATTCGACGGTACTGGTGCAGGGAGAGAACGGAACAGGTAAGGAACTTATCGCGCGCGCACTTCACTTTAATTCCCGCCGCAAGACCGGAAAGTTTGTTGTAGTGAACTGCGGTGCGTTCAATGAAAATCTTCTTGAATCCGAATTGTTCGGACACGTCAAAGGGTCATTTACCGGCGCCATAAAGGACAAAAAAGGGCTGTTTGAGGAGGCTGACGGCGGAACACTATTTCTCGATGAGATCGGCGATACCTCCATGACTATGCAGGTAAAGATGTTGAGGGTCTTGCAGGAAGGTACGTTTACCCCTGTTGGCTCGACCCAATTGAAGTCGGCAAATGTCCGCATCCTTGCAGCGACCAACCGTGACCTGCAGGCGATGGTAAAAGACGGGACCTTTCGCGAGGACCTTTTTTACCGGCTAAACGTCATCAATTTGAGGGTTCCGCCACTGCGCGAGCGTCTCGAAGACATTCCCATTCTTGTTGATCACTTTATCAGCGTCTTCGCAAAGCAGGGCAATAAACAGGTCAAGACGATGAGCAAAGTGTGCCTTGAGCGTCTAATGAACCATGACTGGCCCGGAAACGTCCGCGAGCTGGAAAATGAAATTGAGCGTCTGTGCGTGCTCGCGGGCAACGACCAGGAAATTCAGGTGGATTACCTATCGCCGCGAATTATGGACAGCGCGTCGAAGTTTTCAGGTTACCGCGTGAACGGAAGGCTTAAGGACGCACTCGAAGACCTTGAAAAGGAAATGATCAAGGACGGGTTGGAGCGGAACCGCTGGAACAAGTCGAAGCTTGCTAAGGAGCTTGGTATCAGCAGAGCTGGTCTAATTATGAAAGTTGAGAAATACGGCCTCGATAAACGAAGCGGCTAAACGGCCCACGCGGTGAGTAAAGAAAAACCCCCGGGAGACGTAGGCGCTCCTGGGGTTTTTTCTTTAGGAGAGTTAGTGACTGGATTTCTTTATTCTTGTATCGATGTCAGGTAGAGCCGAAGGCTGGTTGTTCAATAACTCGGACAAGTCCACTGCCGTCTCGAAGTCGTCGACGCAAATGATCCCTTTTTCGTCGAGGATGTTGCGGAGGCCGTTTATGACTTTGATAAACCGTTCATGGCCGTTTTTCATCTGCGTCATTTCATTTTTGAGCCGAAAGACTTCTACCCCAAGATCCAGCAGGGTTTGCTCGAGTTTTTCCAGAGATTTGGCCATGTTCGCTCCGGTTTGTTGGTCGGGTTGTGCTCCGGCTACAACCCCTACCCCTTCTATCGGACGAAATATGTTTTCATTTAGGATGCTTGGGTGGAAAGAGCCGGGTTAGAAGTCAGCGCGCTGCCGATCAGGGCTTAGCAGGCTGATATCAAGCCTTTCGAACTCCGCTGCGACAGCCTGTGTGACCTCGGCATCTGATTGTGATGTAAAAGCAGCAAAAAAGTCCGAGGCCTCCGTCAGTACGGATTCTACGTCGCCGTGATAAATGTTGGAAATATGAAAAATTCTCAATTCTTTGGCCTTTAAGAGCCGTGCAATAAGCGCAGACTGTCGTGTCGTCAGATGTTTCTTCGCCGCAGCGCGGTCGATGTGTGAGTCCTTGAAGGTTGCTTCACAGTAAAGCACTTCGACGTCCTGCATCGTTGCGACGATTCGATCGAGGTTGGCTCTGGAAAAAATAAAATCAGTGAGATAGGCCAAAGGGCGACGCATTGACGATTCAAATACCTTTTCGGCAATGAGGCTAAGCGTGGTGGCGTTTCCAGCCAGTTCAAATGAGCTGTCGCCGGGACTCGACGCCAAAGCATGCTGGAGTTCGCCGAGCCAGGGTCCGGGAGTGAGCCCCAGGCGCTCCAGGCTTTCAGGCTTGACGCGAAATTTTCTGGGGCCTTGGACGCAATAGCCAACGACCGGGGTGCCATGGTCGAGGACGACAGCTTCGACGCGGGCCTGGTCAGAAAGTCTTGCGACCGCTGCGACAGGGGCGACCGGTTCAGGCGCATCGACAAATGAGGCAGGTGACTGCTTCGGACTTGCAGGATGGAGTGCAAAATGATCGTCATTCTTTAACTGAAATGTGCTGACAACGCCCCCGCGGTCTATTTCCGAGACGAAAATGGAGAGCTGACCTGGTTCCAGGAGATTCCAAAGGAAGCCGCGCAGTTTTCCCTGAATGTTTTTTGCAAATGAGGGAGGCCCAAAAAAATTTAACGGTCGCCCATGGGGAATGTTAACCCGAATGAACCTGTCGAACCCGATCAGGTGATCGATGTGTGCATGGGTTACAAAGACATTCCTTACTTTGAGGAGGTCGCGGTTGCTGAGCTCTTCCAGCGCCCCCGCATCGAAGAGGCACCCATCGCCCGTCGCCGGGGAGAAGCAGAAGAGGCCAGGGTCGCCTTGGACTCCGTTGATCAGCTTGATTTCGTAGGGCGGCTTCTTTTTGACTGAATCGTGATTACCAGCACTCATGGGCGTCTATAAATGTCATGACGGCGGTTCGCCAATGCCGGCAGCTGAGCGCGATAGAAATTGATCTTGTCGGGCGAGATGGTTGCCCGGGCGATTCCCGGGTGGTTTCCGGAATCGGCGAGTTTGTGGCCCCAAGGATCGATGACCATTGCATGCCCAAAAGAGGCTTTGCCTGGTGCGTGAACTCCCGTTTGGTTTGCAGCGACCACATAAGCCTGCCACTCAACGGCGCGGGCACGCAGGAGCAACTCCCAATGGTACATGCCTGTTGCAAGCGTAAATGCCGACGGAATCGCTATGACATCGACCGGTCCTCCGGCAGCCAGCATGCTGAAGAACTCCGGAAAGCGCAGGTCATAGCAAATAGACAAGCCGACTTTCAATCCGTCAATCACTACCGTCTGTGGTTTGTCTCCTGACAAAAACCCCTCGCTTTCGCAATGGGTTGGTGTTCCGTCCGCAGCTGTAAGGTTAAAAAGGTGAATTTTTCGATATTTTCCCAACATCGATCCATCGCGACCGAAGACATAGCTGGTGTTGAAAACCTTCTTTTCGCCTTTCGAATTGGTCAGGTCGGCCCGGCTTTGGTCGGCCGCTCCGGGGCGCTCGCCCACTGTTCCTGCAAATAAAATGACTTTCAACTCTTTTGCAAGTCCCGCAAGCTTTTGGTTGAGGGGGCCGTCTTCGGTCTCAGCGTTGAGAAAAATGTCACTATAGGGCCCATGCCAGGGAAAGACCTCCGGGAGCATTATCCACCCAGCGCCGGCGGAGGCGGCGTCACGAACCAGCGCCTCAGCAATGGCAGTGTTGCGCGCCTTGTCGCCGTTTGTATTCATGCACAATGCGGCGACGGAAAATTCCCGTGTCATAGTTTTTGACTCCCAGGGCCGGAATTCATAGCTCAGGTAGCAGGATGTTTCTGTCTACGCCAAGGACCATCGTGATCAGTGCGACGCGGGTCCACATGCCATTGCGCTCTTGGCGCCAGTATTTCGCCCTTGGATCTTTGTCTATTGCCGGATCCAACTCGTCGCGGCGGGGCAGCGGGTGCATGATGACGCATGTGCTTTTAAGTGAAGGAAGGTGCGAAGCCTTGAGGCAGAAGCGACTGATATCGACGCTTCGGGATTCACTGGTGCCATCTTCCCGGCGGACATCATACTCGTCCTGGATTCGGGTCATGTAAACAGCGTCGGCGGCGGCAATTGCTCCCTGAAAATCTGTTGTCTCTTCAAATGAAATTTTACTCTTCACCAGCGTCTGGCGAAGGTCGTCCCCGATCTTGAATTCTGGTGGAGATGCAAAAATGAGTTTTGTGCCGTCGTACTTGGTCAGAAGCTTACTCAGGGATCTGACGGTACGACCGCGTCGCAAATCGCCTACCATGCATATGCTTTTGTTTTCAATTCCGCCGATTTTGCGAAAGCTGCGTTTAAGAGTGTAAATATCGAGTAATGCCTGAGTTGGATGCTCATCTGGTCCGCTGCCGGCGTTTATAATTGGGACCGGCCGTGGGGTTTCATCAAGCAGTGAGGCTATGCGATTACACAAACCTGCGACCGGTGACCGCATGATGATGAGATCGACATAGCTGGAAAAAGTGCGAAGCGAGTCTTCGATGCTTTCCCCTTTGCGTTCGGAGCTGGTCGAGGGGTCGCGGATTTCGCTCGATTTCATACCGATGATATTGCAGGCCGACTGAAAGGAGAGAAACGTTCTGGTCGAGGGTTGTGTGAAATAGAGCATTGATTGGCGATGAGGCAAAAGGCTTTGGAGGTAGACCATCCCCTCTTTGGACTTGTCATAGCGTCTGATGGTGTCGGTGAGATCACAGATTCGATCCAAAAAAGGCCGATCAAACTGATCGGCGCTCAGGATATGCAGGGTCTTTCCGGGCGTTACCATAGATCCCCCTTATATTTAACAACAGCCTCACCGACGCCGCCTCCGCGGACGTAACCGATGTGATTTACACTCAGGCTAGCTTTTTTCGATGCCTGTTCAAAGCTGGAAGCGGCTCGCGCGCCGATTACGGCAATCATCCCCGCGCCGAAATTGAAAACATGCTCCACTTCTTCAAAGTCGGCTCCGCTTTCGACAATAAAATCGCGCATCCATTTCGGTGTCGGCAATGCGCGCGTTTCAATTTCACAAACCATTCCGTTGGGAATCACGCGGGGGAGATTCCCGGAAATCCCGCCTCCAGTGATGTTCGCCAGGGCATGAAAGGACTTGATCCCCAATTTATCCACAAGTGCCGGTATCTCGCGGTAGATCCGGGTTGGCGCCATGATTTTTTTAATGAGTGACGCCGTGGCCGGCTTCTTTCGGGATTCCAGCCATTTTCTGATCAGCGAATAACCATTGCTATGAAATCCCGAGCTGGAGATAGCGTATAAACGGTCGCCCTCTCTGACCCGTTCCGGGCCGAGTGCGCATTTCCCGTCGACGACTCCAATGACAAATCCAGCCAGATCGAAGTGGCCTTTATCATAGAGTCCGGGCATCTCCGCGGTTTCACCACCAAGCAGCGGGGTGCTGCAGTACATACAGGCGGACTTGATACTGGCAAGGACCGCTTTAAATTGCTTTGTATCCAATTGACCTGTCGCAAAATAATCCAGGAAGAAGAGCGGGGTTCCACCAACTGTGTAGAGATCATTGACGCACATGGCAACGAGGTCATGACCAAGACCGCTGAGCGCGTTATGTTGAATTCCAAGCAGCAACTTAGTGCCAACGCCATCGGTGCTGGCGATAAGCAGGGGGTCTTTCATTTTGCGAAAATCAGGCCGAAATAGCCCTGCAAAACCACCAATGCCAGCCACCGCTTTGCCAAAGACATGAGGGCTATGCGCTTTCGGATATTTGACGGAAGGTGTCGGGCCTGATTGCAGCCATTCCACCAAGGCATCGCCTTTATGAACATCGACTCCAGCTGACTGGTAAGGATCTTTGGGGTTCTTTGCCATAACTCCCTTTGTTCACAGACTCATCTTGCGTGGATGAGAGTGCTGAGGCTTTGTCCGGGATCTGGGGTCGAAACGAGCGCTTCTCCGATTAGAAAAGCGTTATACCCAACGCCCGTCATGTTCTCAATGTCCTTTGCTGTTTTGATGCCTGATTCACAGACGAGAATTCGCGGATGGTCTGTACGGCGCGCCTGGGCGGCCAGGGCTGTTGCTTGATCGAATGTGACCGAAAAAGTCTTTAGATTACGGTTATTTATGCCGATAATCAAGCCGTCGGTGGCCATCGCCATAGCGAGCTCCCGGGTGTCGTGGGACTCGATGAGAGGCTCCATTCCGAGTTCCCGTCCTACTTCGATGAAATACTGGAGCTGGGTGGTATCCAGAAGTCCCGCAAGGAGCAGAAATGTGTCCGCACCCGCCGCCCGCGCCTCGTAAATCTGATACTCATCGATGATAAAATCTTTTCGCAATACGGGAATGTGTACAGCTCCTGTCACATTGATAAGGTGACTAAGATGGCCACCGAAAAATTGTTCATCTGTGAGAACAGAAATGGCCGCCGCGCCATTGCGCTCGTAGCTTTTGGCAATTTCAACCGGATCATAAGGGTCGCAAATGATTCCACGGCTGGGGGACTTATGTTTACATTCGGCGATAATCCGCGGAAGCGATTTGGTGGTGGTGGACGAGGATGGCAGGAGGGCGTCACCAAAATTAAGGGCTGGCTCGACGTTCTGAACCAGTTCCATAATTTGCTTAAGTGGTCGCAGGCGTTTGCACGCGGCGACTTCCTCGCGCTTATTGGCGACGATTTCCTCGAGAATCGTGGCTCGGCTGCTTGTCATACGGGATAAACCTTTAACTGCTGCTGGTGGCTAATTGCTTTGCAGTACCCAACCAGTCTTGAAAAAATTTCTTTGCTCTTCCTGAGGTTAAGGTCTCCTCTGCCACCTGGACTCCGACCTCTAAATTTGCAGGTGTGCCAGGGGATTCTCCGTAGAGCCATAGCAATGCACCAGCGTTTAGCTTGACAGCGTCAAACACAGATTCGGCGCCGCTCAGGTGTGAACGACCGTCGAGCAGCCTGCGCAGGATCCCGAGATTCTCTGCTGAGTCCCCGCCTTTTAGCTCCTGTATGGAACCGCTGATTTTAAAGGCTTTCGGGGAGATCTCAATACTTGAAACTTTGCCACGATCCAAAAATGCAGCGTCGGTTACGTCAGCTGGACTAATCTCGTCCAGACCGTCCCGGGAATGAACGATAAGCGCACGCCGCATTCCTAAGGCTTTTGCTGCTTCGGCCATCGGCTCAACATACTGTCTGCTGCCAACTCCGATCATCTGGACATCGGGACGAATAGGATTTGCGAGCGGGCCAAGTAAGTTAAAGATCGTACGAACGCCAAGAGCCTGACGTACGGGCATGATATGTTTCATTCCAGGGTGAAAGTGTGGCGCAAAGAAAAATGTAAACCCCGTTTTTTCAAGCAGTTGAAAGACCTGCGTTGGTGACAGGGTGTCTGGAAATCCAGCCGCAAACAGCAGATCGGCGGAGCCGCACTTGCTGGAAACTGAGCGGTTTCCATGCTTCGCAACGCGAACTCCGGCGGCGGCAGCGACTATGGCGGATGCTGTTGAGATGTTGAAACTATGAGATCCATCTCCTCCCGTCCCACAATTGTCGGCGATCGGGCGCAATTTGTCCTGCAGGGGGAAATTCCCTGCTGCCTCCCGCATGGCTGTGGCACCGGCGGACATGGTACTGGCGTTTTCGCCACGTAATCTAAGTGCGGTCAATATGGCTGCAATTTGTGCCGGTGAGCAGGCACCAGCCAGCATCGCTGAAAAAACATTTTCAGTTGCACTGGTGCTGGGAAGGCTGCCCGAAAAGAGCGTTTCGAGAAAATCCCGAACATGATGAATACCGGGGGCCGCGCTGGTCATGTGGGTTCCGTCTTGGGCA